>Ga0209640_10000412_pt1 | contig 32546 bp, 30 predicted proteins | sample RifCSP10_1_FD_184018 | JGI IMG/M metagenome (GOLD analysis project Ga0209640, IMG submission 184018) | Soil microbial communities from Rifle, Colorado - Rifle CSP2_sed 10_1 (SPAdes) (version 2) | ecosystem: Environmental > Terrestrial > Deep subsurface > Rock core/Sediment | place: Rifle... | reverse complement strand
TGGATTTTTCGGAAGATTCCCGTTACGCGCTTGAACTCGCGCTGCGCCTCGCGCCGCAGGCCGAATTTCACGCGGTGCACGTTTACCCGGGATATGCGTCCCAACTCAAACGCGCCGGTGTTCCCGCAGCTGAGGTCACGCGCCGACTGCGTCCGTTGGTGGAAGAAGCGCGGGAGAACATGGAAGCGTTTCTCCGAAGCATCGATTACGGCGGGAGAGCGATCCGGCAAATTCTGTGGGACGGCAGAGCCCATCAGGAGATCACCAATCTGGCCAAGCGCCTGCGTGCCGAGTTGGTGGCGGTCGGAACGACCGGTCGCACGGGTCTCCCCTACGTTTTGCTCGGCAGCGTCGCCGAACATGTCCTGCGGGAGGCGTCTTGCGACACGCTGGTGGCGCGCGCGAAGGCTGGCCATTTCGAACTCCCGTGAGTTCGCCAGAATGCACAAGCGTCGTCTGGGTTCTATTATGGTGTCTCTGAAGTTCGCAACATGATTGGATCATCATTCCGCGCCAGCTGGCGATAGCTTCAGCCCGCGGCTGATCCGTCCTTTGGCGGGAGAGCGATCCGGAATCCAGGAATTTTAAAGACATCCGAATACCGGCCTGCGCCGGTATGACGACTAGCAAGTGAACGATTTGTGTAATGGACTTCTGTGCCAAGACACGATGATTTCCGTCGACCAAATACTCATCGGCACGGCGATCATTCTTCTGCTGAGCGTCTTCGCAAGCAAAGCATCGGAGAAGTACGGCATCCCGGCTTTGTTGTTGTTTCTTTTCCTTGGCATGCTGCTTGGCTCCGAAGGCCCCGGGGGAGTTTATTTCGATGATCCGTCGCTGGCGCAAGGATTGGGAGTGGTGGCGCTCGCGTTCATTCTTTTTGCCGGCGGTCTCGATACCCACTGGTCCGAAGTCCGAGCCGTTAGTGGCCGCAGTCTGACGCTTTCCACGCTCGGGGTCGCGATCACGGCGTTGGTCATCGGTGGGATTGCGTTCTTCGTGTTCGGCCTTTCGCTTCTGGAAGGTCTCCTCTTGGGTTCGATCATATCATCCACCGACGCAGCGGCTGTTTTCTCCGTCCTCCGCTCGCGCAACCTAGCCTTGCCCGAGCGCGTCAAACATCTCCTGGAGTTCGAGTCCGGCAGCAACGATCCGATGGCGGTCTTTCTTACCGTCGCGTTCATCAGCCTGCTGACCCAGAGCGCAAACCCATCGACTTTACTCATTCAAATGTTTCTCACACAGATGGCCTTGGGCGGCGTTCTGGGTTTTCTCCTGGGCTGGGGCCTGGTCTGGCTCGTGAACCATATTGGACTTGATACCGAGGGCCTCTATCCGGTCCTGACGTTGTCCTCGGTTCTCCTCATCTACGGCGTAATCGCATTCCTGGGCGGAAACGGATTTCTGGGAATCTACATCGCCGGGCTCATGATGGGAAACAAACACTTCGTACATAAAAACAGCTTGCTGCGGTTTCACGACGCGGTCGCCTGGCTGATGCAGATTGTCATGTTCCTCATTTTGGGCCTGCAGGTCTTTCCTTCCCAACTCGTCCCTGTGATCGGGTCCGGCCTCTTTCTGTCGGCCGTTTTGATGCTGCTTGCGCGCCCCATTGCGGTTTTTCTGTGCTTGCTCCTGAGCCAATTCAATCTTAAAGAGAGGACCCTGATCGCCTGGGTAGGATTACGGGGCGCCGTCCCGATTATCTTGGCCACTTTTCCCCTGCTCGCAAACGTCCCCAACGCCGTGCAGATTTTCAACTTGGTGTTTTTCATCGTGCTCACATCGGTTTTGCTTCAGGGCACGTCCATTCCTCTCGTTATCCGGTGGCTGGGCTTGGCGAGACCTCAATCTCCCAAACCGCGATATCCTCTTGAATTTGAAGAGGGGAGCGGAATGGACGCCACTCTGATGGACTTCATCATACCCTACAATTCCGGCGCGGTCGGAAAACGGATCGTGGAACTGGGTCTCCCCGAGGGAAGCGTCATCACGCTTATCGTCCGAAACGATAAGACCTATATCGTGCCCACCGGTACCAGCGTTCTTCAGCCCGGAGACGTCTTGTTGATTCTTCTGAGCAAGGCTGCCGTACCCGAAGTGAATAAAATCCTGGCGATTCGGAAGTGACAATAGACGGGGCGCGATGCGCGCGATCCTGAAGCGATCCGCGAGGCAGCGGACGGATAGAGACAGTGGGCTGCTTTATGGGAAACCGGCTTTTACAGAGAACGAACGAGCTGGGGAATCGCATCGGCGCCATTCGCCAAGTCCGGAGAGCGCGTGAGCACACCTGCTCACGTCGCGATCGGAGATCCAAGCAGCTCCGGAATAAAAAAGAGTAAGCCCTGGCACTCGCTGGATCGTTCGAAGGTCGAGGAACTTCTCGGCGCCAGCGCCCACGGGCTAGACGCGGCGGAGGTCGAGGGACGCCTGGAGCGGCATGGTCCCAACGCTCTGGAGTAGGCGCCGCCGAGTCCTTTGGCTATTCTTCTCCATCAGTTTCGCAGTCCACTGATCTACATATTGCTGGTCGCCACTGCTGTCACGCTGTTTTTGGGCGAGTACATCGATGCCGGAGTGATCGCTGCGGTGCTCGCGCTCAACGCGGTCATCGGCTTCGTGCAGGAGCATCGTGCCGAGCACTCCGTGCGCGCGCTTATGCAACTGGTCTCGCCTCACGCGCGGGTGATCCGCGGCGGCCGCGAACGCGAGGTGGAAAGCCGCGAGCTGGTGCCGGGAGATCTTGTCCTCTTGGAATCCGGCGTTCGCGTTCCCGCCGATCTTCGGCTGATCTCCGCCACGACGCTCATTGATCGACGAATCGCAGCTGACCGGCGAATCGGTTCCCGTGACAAAAAAACCACGCCGCTGGAACGGGAGGATTTGCCGCTCGGAGACCGCATGAACATGGCTTATGCCGGAAGTATCGTCTCCAGCGGCCGGGGTCGGGGATACGTAGTGGCTACGGGCGCAAGCACCGAGCTCGGCGCCATAGCCGAGCACGTGCGCACCAAGGAGCGCGCCGACACTCCCTTGCAAGCCCGGATGAGCCGATTCGCAGGGATCGTCGGCGTCGTAGGTTGCGATCGGAGCCATCGCCGTCTTTGGCTTGGGTATATAGCCAGAGGGGAGAGCGCGGCGCAGATGTTCATGGTGGCCGTGGCCATCGGTATCGCCATGGGTAAAAGCGGCACCGATGTCGCTCGCGAAGCGTCCGACATGGTCCTCACCGACGACAACTTTGTCAGCATCTATGCGGCCGTCGAGGAAGGACGCGTGACCTTCGACAACTTGCGCAAGGTGACCTTTTTCTTACTCTCAACGGGAGCGGCAGCGCTCGCGGCGATCGTCGCCTCTTTGTTTCTCGGTTGGCCGCTACCTTTCCTGCCCGCTCAGTTGCTCTGGCTGAATCTGGTCACCAACGGACTGTAATGGCGGCCGGCACTCTGTATTTATTCTGGTGGGAACTGGAGGCGACTGGAGATCTTGGTAGGGCACAGACGGTAGCTCTCACCACGATGGTGGAAAGATTATCGCCGCGGTGGAGTTGCATAAGAAGATACGCGGCAACGTAAGAACGGCTCGCCCTTGACGAATTGAACAACTTACTTCATGGAAGTCGGACGCTTCACGCAAACCGAAAGGGCCGACAGCGCACGTGAGTTCAATTCACTTACTTCAGGACCGGCGCCAAATCTCTGCCGACGATACCTCCTGACATGATGAACTTGAAAGCTTCCTCGACGGTGAAATCGATGTCCTTCACATCTTCCGGGGAGACGATGACGAGATATCCCGAGGTAGGATTGGGCGTCGTGGGAATGAACACGGTGAGGACATTTTCGCTCGGAAACAATCCGAGAGAATCGTGGCGTTCCGTGGCTACGAGACCGAGAGTCCAGGCGCCCTTTCTCGGGTATTCGATCAACACCACCCGCTGAAAGCTCCGGCCGGGTCCTTGAAACGTTTCCACAACTTGCTTGGCGCTGCTGTAAATCGTCCGCACCAGCGGCAGCCTGAGCAACAAGCTTTCAAAGCCGGTGAGGACGCGCCGTCCCAGTATATTGGTTCCGACCACGCCCAAAAGAAAAATCACGGCGAGGGAAAGCAGCAAATTAACAAAAGGCAGCAGCGGAGACGCAAGACCGTTGGCTCCCAGGAGCCGAAACAAGCCGGTTACGAGCGGCGCCCCCACACCGGTGAAGATATCGAACAAGAAGGCGATCAGAACGTAGGTAATGAACAGCGGCAGCAGTATCAGCAGACCGGCTAAAAAAGTCCGGCGAATAAAGTGCGATGAAATTTCCTTTTGCATTCAACGCTCACTTCCCAGAAAAAATCATGGGATATGCTCCCGAATGATCGGCTCGTTGAAAGCATAGCCGCTTTGCCGCGAAATTAAAGAGCTTCAAAACTCGGCTCAGTGGATTACTTTCTGACGCGTTCGATCACCTCACCGGAGTTGCACGACATGAGCCCGACCTCTTCACCATTCTCGAAATCCCATGGAAAGCGTCACGATTGACTCCCCCACTACAGCGCCATACTATGATCGAAAATCAGGAGGATTTCATGGCTGACGTTACCGACATGCGCGGCTACATCGAGCTGCTCGAAGAAATGGGCGAACTGCGCCGGATTGAAGGCGCTGACTTGAAAACGGAAGTGGGGGCGCTGACGGAACTGGCCGCCGATCAGGAGGGACCCGCGCTGCTATTCAACAATTTCAAAGATTACCCAGCGGGCTTTCGGCTCATCTCGAATGTATTTCGCACTTGTAAACGCACGGGGCCGGCGATGGGCATCACTGAAGAGCATGGCATTGACTATCTCTACGCCTGGCGAAAAAAGCTGGCGGGTTATAAGCCGGTCCCGGTCAATCAATTGGAAGGCGGACCGGTGCTCGAGAATCAGATGGTCGGGAACGACGTTGACCTTTACAAGTTTCCCACCCCCCATTGGCACGACTTGGACGGCGGACCCTATATCGGCACCGGCTGCGGTGTCATTACTAGAGACCTGGAAACCGGCAAAATCAATATTGGCACCTACCGCGTCATGGTACAGGACAAAAATCATGTCTCGGTAAAGATGAATATGGGCAAGCATGGGCGGCTCGCCTTCGAGCGCGCGCGCGACGCAGGTAAGCCGCTGCCGGCAGCGATTAGCCTGTGCCAAGGCCCGGCGATTTTTCTTGCCGCACAAATGCCGTTGCCACCGGACGTAAACGAATTCGAGTTCGCGGGCTACCTCCAAGGATCGCCCGTACCGGTGGTGCGTGGCGCAGCCACCGGTCTACCGATTCCCGCGAATGCGGAGATCGTACTCGAAGGCGACATTCTGCCGATGAAAGACGAAGAAATGCCAAAAGAAGGCCCGTTCGGCGAATGGCCCGGCTATTTCACTGAAGCGAATATCGGCGAGACACCGGTCATGGAAGTAAAGCGTATCTATTACCGCAACAATCCGATCCTGCTGGGCGCGCCGCCGCTCAAGCCGCCGTCGAGCTATTTGCCGATTCCGCTCGGCGCCGCCACGCTTTGGGAACAGCTCGAGAAGGCCGGCATCCCCGAAGTCAAAGGCGTGTGGGGCTTCGTTTACGGCGGACAGCCCGGACCGTTTACCGTTGTCTCCATCAAGCAGCGTTACGCCGGTCATTCGAAACAAGCTCTGCTCGTCGCCGCCGGCGCGCGCGCCGGCGCCTACGGCGGTAAGTTCGTTGTCGTCGTCGACGACGATATCGACATCACCAACCCGGCCGAAGTCATCTGGGCGATCGCCACCCGCTGTCACGTGCGCGAAGATCTCGATATCGTAAAGGGCGTGTGGGCCTCCGTCTGCGAGCCCGCATTGCCGCCCGAAGAGCGTTCGCCACGCGGCTATACGACTGATCGTGTATTGATCGACGCCTGCCGGCCGTTCAAATGGATGGACCAGTTTCCGGCGGTCAATGCTTTTAGCAAAGAATACAAGGAACAGATTGGCAAAAAATTTAAGATATAATCGGCATGGGGTAGCACTCAGTCATTGCTACAGTTTTACCCGCACCGACGTCAAACCCATAAATGACCTGGTCTTCACACGGCCGGAACTGAGGTGATCCGATGGGAACACTTGAAGCCTTAAGCTTAGCCATGGGCACGGCGTGGACGTCGGGTATCAACCTTTACGCCACGGTAGCGGCGTTGGGCATCGCCAATCGCATGGAGATGATCCAGCTGCCGCAGAATCTCGAAGCACTGTCACATCCCGGCGTGATCGCCATCGCCTGCGTTATGTATCTGATTGAATTTTTCGCCGATAAAGTGCCTTATGTCGACAGCGGATGGGATGCGCTCCATACGTTCATCCGAGTTCCGGCTGGAGCGATTTTGGCCGCGCAATCGCTGGGCGATATGAACCCGGCGTTGGAATTGATGGCGCTGCTCGCCGGCGGCTCCGTCGCTCTGGTCGCGCACGGCACCAAGGCTACGGCACGCTTGGCGATCAACGCGAGCCCCGAGCCGTTTAGCAACTGGTTTGCCAGCGTCGGGGAGGATGTCACGGTTTTCGGCAGCATCTGGCTCATGTTTAACCACCCGATCATCATGTTGGTGCTAATTTTCACTTTCCTCGCTCTCGTCGTTTGGCTGATGCCGAAGATTTACCGTCTCGCCAAGCGCGGTTTTCAAGCGCTGCGCGATAAGATGCGCGGCATCAAACCGGATCAACCCGCGCGGCCTGGCTCGACACCGCAAACAACCTAACACTCGGACCGACTGCCAATCATGGAGCATCAACCGGGCAAGCGTGCGGATGTCGAGTTACCGGCCACCCCGCTAACTCTGGATGGTTCTTTCCTATTGCATCAGATGTTTCGCGTGCGCTGGCCGGCATGGCGCAGGCTCGGTTCGCCCGAGCAAAGCCACATTGTCACCAGCGCCCGAGAAATGTTTACTGCCATGGCACAGAACCCCGAGCAAGCGACCGGCCTGTTTTCCCTGCTCGGCCACAAAGGGGACTTGATGCTGGTCCACTTTCGCAAGTCTTTGGACGATCTCAATCACGCTGAACTAACGCTCGCGCGCTCCGAGTTAAACGAGTACCTCGAACCGGCCTTCTCCTATTTGTCAGTGGTAGAGTTGGGGCTTTATGAAGCTTCGGTCAGATCCTACGCCGAATGGACGGATAAAGGACTGCGGCCCGGCACAGCGGAGTGGAACCGGGAGGTCGAGGCTGAACTGGCCAAGCAACGCGAGGCTGCCGCGCCGCGCCTGTGGCCGGAAATACCCCAACGGCGCTATCTTTGTTTTTATCCGATGAACAAATTTCGCGGCGAAGCCAAAAACTGGTATGGCGAGCCCATTCGGGAGCGCCAACGCATGATGCGCGAGCACGGCATGATCGGCCGCCACTACGCCGGCCGTGTGACCCAGATTATTTCGGGCTCCATCGGCTTCGATGATTGGGAATGGGGCGTCGACCTTTTCGCCGACGATCCGTTGGTGTTTAAAAAACTTGTCTACGAGATGCGCTTCGACGAGGCTAGCGCAGTTTACGGGTTGTTCGGCGCTTTTTTTGTCGGACTTAGGTTTTCGTCCACACAGCTCGAGACCTTCTTCGGTGGCAAGACGCCCGGCCTACTGTAATATCGACAAGCTGGGTTCATCATTCTACGGCCCGAGCACACCGGTCTGGAGGAACCATGCGTTTACAAGACAAAGTTGCAATCATCACCGGCGCCGCACACGGCATCGGTAAAGCTTATGCGCGTCGTTTTGCCGAAGAGGGCGCGCGGGTGGTTATCGCCGATGTCGACGCGGCCGGCGGGGAAGCAACCGCTAAAGCCATTAGCGACAGCGGCGGCTCGGCCTGGTCGCGCCCGACCGATGTGCGCAGCTTTGCGAACATTCAGGGTCTCATTCATGAAACGGTTAAAAGCTTCGGCCGCATCGATGTGCTTCTCAACAATGCCGCGATTTACGTCACGCAGAAACTTTGGAAAGGGCCGGTGGAAGAATTGGCGCTCGAGGAATGGGACCGCGTCATAGAAGTCAATTTGAAAGGCGTGTTCCTGTGCTGCAAAGCGACGATCCCGATCATGAAGCAGCAAAAGAGCGGCAAAATCATCAACATTGCTTCCGGGACTTTTTTTAGCGGCTCCGGCGACATGCCGCATTACACTACGGCGAAAGGCGGCGTGGTGGCGCTCACTCGCGTCATGGCGCGACAGTTGGGCGAGTGGGGAATCAATGTAAACTGCATGACACCGGGCTCGACGATGAGCGAAGAATCAGTTTCCGACGAAGTCCTCACGCGGCGCCAGGGCAGCATGGAGAAGCGCGCCTTCCGCCGCATCGAAACACCCTCAGACATCGTCGGCACCGCAGTGTTTCTCGCCAGCTCCGACAGCGACTTTATCACTGGCCAACTGCTCGTCGTCGAAGGCGGCGGAATCATGCATTGACCGAATAATGGCGCTGTCACGGGATTGCCTCTTTTGAGCCCTTGTGGCTCGCCCCTCAGATTCGTATTTATTGTACGGACGTTGGTCTCACGATAACTGCGGAGCGCGAAAAAAAAACTAGCACCGGCTCTACCGTAACAGATGTGGCGGGACGATCAGGAAACGGTCGGCGTCACGCCGTAAACATGGCCGCAGGCGCTGCAGAAAATAATGTTGAAAGGGGCAAGAATGAATTGCTTGCCGCGGGCTGAAGAGGAGCCCGCCTTGCGCGAAACGATATGGTCGCTGCCCACCACCGAGCAGGACGGACATTTCGGCTCCGCTTCTGTTTTGTTCTTAAAATCCTGTGTGAAACGAAAACCGTTGCTCGGGTCAAACTCGAAGTGGGGCTCCTCTTCGGCGGTTTTCTCCTGAGTGGAGTTCTCAAAATGAGCAGGGCGCGTTACCTGATCGTAGTTGGCGCGGCGACTGGCGTCCGAAAGGACCTCGTATGCGTCCAACACCTGCTTGAATTTTGCTGCGGCTTCAACATCGTCGGGATTACGGTCGGGATGATAGCGAAACACCGCCTTGCGATAAGCCCGTTTTATTTCTTCCTGGCTAGCGCCGCGTTGGATCCCTAAAACCGAATAGTAGTCGAAGGTCGCGTCCAATTTTGGAGACTCTGAGCGCCTGGAACCGCGCTTAGGCCGAGAGGTTTTTGACTGGGGATTGTCGCATTGTTAGCCGCGCCGATAGAAACGCCGTCCTCCGGTCCCGGTCATTCTGCCTCTTTGTTTATACATCTGGACACACATGTCGTATATCGCCGAGCCTGCTCGGTCGTCGATCACGTGCTCGCCGTCGCGCGTCAGATACTCAACTCTAATCAGCGAGTCTTTCGAGCCGCCGTCGTTGTTGGTGACGCGCAAGAGAAGCGATTCACTTTTATCTAGGTAGCCGCCTATCGTCCGAAAAATTTGAGCTTGATTGATAAATTCCGCGGCCGGCAGTATCCCGCCCCGTCGCTTTTCGCCGATTCGATCGAGTTCTTCAATATCGCCCAGCGTGTAAGTGATCGAAACCGGCGTCGGCGAAGGCGGTTCCTGATAACCGCATTCGGCGATGTACTCCTCTCCTCTCAAGCGAATATCGAACGATTTCAATCCCCTTCGATCGAGATCCTGGCCGATGCAGCGGAGCGCCGTGGCATAGTTGACGTAGGCCATGGTAGAGAATTCGAGGAACTTCAAACACTTGGCGAAATTTTATAACACTAATGGTACGGTCACTAGCTCAAAAAATCAACATAAATAACCGAGCGGCGGAGCTGCCGCTTGCGAGGGAACGACCGCGCTGCGCCAGTTCGGTCGTTTTGAGGGGATCGAAGAAAATATTCGGCTAGTCCGGAATGCCAGGCAACGGGTCCATGACGCCGATCATGCTGTCGCGCGTCACCAGCTTGGCGAGATCCGCCTCGCTCCACCCTTCAGTGCCGCGGGGCCGAAGCGGCAAGACGATATAGCGGATATCTGCGGTGCTGTCGTGAACCCGCACTTCGATATCATCCGGCAGCTCCAAACCGAATTCACGCATGACGCCGCGCGGATCGGCGACCGAGCGCTGGCGATAATTAAAGCTCTTGTACCAATCGGGTGGACGACCCAAAATCGGACGCGGATAGCATGAACACAGGGTGCACACGACCATGTGCCGAACTTTTTCGGTATTCTCGAGAACGACAAATTCATTGATCGCGGTCGCATCGATTCCCATCTCGGCGCAAGCCGCTTTGGGATCGGCGATGAAGCGTCGTTTAAAGGCCGGGTCTCCCCAAGCCCGCGCCACCAGCTTGGCTCCATTCGCCGGAGATCTCGCCTCCTGGTATTCCACTTGGCACTGGATATCCTTTTCGGTGATCACGCCTTTTTCGAGCAGAAGATCGCGAATCGCGTAGATTCTTTTGGCGTAATAGCTCAGTTCGTGCTTGGGATGTTCATGCCCGTGGTCGTCGCTCATAACCCACTCCCTTAAGCCGTCGGTTCTAACCAATGGTCGTAAATGTCGACCAAGACTTTGTCGCCGGCCCCCGGTGATTTTCCGAATACGTCGTGGTGATGAAAAGCGACCAGATAAAGCGTCTTTTTGGGCAGGCCGTCACGACCGAACGCGAGCGACTCCGGATTGAGAAAATCGCCGTAAACGCGTTCGATCCAACCGGTTTTGCCGCGAATATACCAAGGCGTGCGCAGGTGTCCGGGCCGATCCTCGAATTTGACTTTGACCCGATCGCCCGCTTTAAACTTACCGGTCGCCCCGTTCACGGTTCGCCCCACTTAGAATCGAACTCGGCCAGCTTGCGATCGATCTCTTGTTTGTTAAGGATTTTCTTCTCGATCAGAATGGCTTCGATGCTGGCGATCCAGCGCTCATAGTAAGTCATGTCGCGATAGGCAGCGGAGTCCATTTCTTCGCGGGCGCGGCGCATCTCGTCGGTTCGCTTAACTCCTTTGGCTCCCAAGGCTTGATTGATCGCATCCGCGAGAATCTCCCAATCTGAAAGCTCATGCTCGCTTTGATCAATTGGCCCGGCACCCGGGAGACCACCGACATCATGATGTCCACGCGGCATAAACTTTTACCTCCTCATCTCAATCCTTGAGACGGTTGGCGAACGCGCGATGCTCTTCCCTCATGCCCGCTGGCAAATGGTCACCGAAGGTATCGAAGAAGTCGCTTTGACTCTTCAGGTTGTTTCGCCATGCCTGGCGGTCGACGCTGACGAGTTGATTGAGATCGGCCTGGGCTATTTCCAATCCTTCACCGGTCAAACTTGCTGCCTTCGGTACGTAGCCGATCGGCGTCTCATCGGCGTGGCCGCCGCCCTTTGAGCGCTCAATCACCCAGCGCAGCACGCGCAGGTTTTCGCCGAATCCCGGCCACAGAAAACGGCCGCGCTCATTGCGCTGAAACCAGTTGACACGAAAAATTTTCGGCGGGTTGGTCACCTGCTTGGCCATTGAGAGCCAATGGCCCCAGTAATCGCCCATGTTGTAGCCGCAAAACGGCAGCATGGCCATCGGATCGCGCCGCACGACGCCGACCGTGCCGGTAGCCGCGGCGGTGGTCTCGGACGCCAACGTCGCTCCCAGGAACGTGCCATGCTGCCAGTTGAACGATTGATAGACGAGCGGAATTAATTTTTGCCGGCGCGCGCCGAAAAGAATCGCGCTGATCGGCACGCCCTCTGGGTTTTCCCACTCCGGTGAATAAGTCGGGCTTTGTTTAATCGAGACCGTAAACCGAGCATTGGGATGTGCCGCAGGGTGGCCGCCTTCGGGATCCCATGGCTTGCCGCGCCAGTCCTGCGCATTATCGGGCACAGGATCGTCGTGACCTTCCCACCAGACTGTCCCGTCGTCGCGCAACGCCACGTTAGTGAAGATCGTGTCCCTCTTCACCGTCGCCACGCCGTTGGGGTTGGTATTCGATCCGGTTCCCGGGGCAACACCGAAAAAACCCGCTTCCGGGTTTATCGCCCAGAGGCGGCCGTCGGCGCCGACACGCAGCCAGGAGATGTCATCGCCAATGGTGTGGATCTTCCACCCCCTTATACTCGCCGGGGGGACCAGCATCGCCATGTTGGTCTTGCCGCACGCGCTCGGAAACGCGCCGCAGATATAGGTAATCTCGCCATCGGGATTTTCTACGCCGACGATCAGCATATGCTCCGCGAGCCACCCTTCTTTTTGGCCGAGCTTGCTCGCGATGCGTAGCGCTAGACACTTTTTAGCAAGGAGTGCATTGCCGCCGTAACCGGAGCCAACGCTCCAGATCGTGTTGTCTTGGGGATAATGACAGATGAAACGGCGCTCGATGTCGAGGTCGGCTTTGGAGTGAAGGCAGCGGGTAAAGTCGTCGCTGTCGCCAAGATGATCGAGAGCAATCTTGCCCATGCGCGTCATCAGGCGCATACTGAGGACGACATAAACGCTGTCGGTGACTTGGACGCCGACCTTGCTGAAGCGCGACCCCTCGGGCCCCATGAGAAACGGAATCACGTACAGCGTCCGCCCGCGCATCGAGCCTGCGAAAATTTTCCCGAGCTTGTCGTAAGATTCAGCCGGCGCCGTCCAATTGTTGTTGGGCCCTGCTTCCTCCTGCTGATCGGTGCAGACGAAAGTGAGGTTTTCGGTCCGCGCCACGTCGTTGAGCGCGCTGCGATGCAGATAGCATCCGGGAAGTTCCTTCTGATTGAGCGGTATGAGATCGCCACCGTGCACGGCGATCCGAGTTAGGCGTTCCTTTTCCTGCTCCGAGCCGTCGCACCAAAAGATCTCGTCCGGCTGGCACATCGCGGCCACGTCCTTGACCCATTTTTGAATATGCGGATTCGCCGGAATCGTAGCTGTTGACTGGCTCATGCCTTACCGGTGTTCCTTTCGCTCACTTTTCGAGTCTCAACTCGTCCCATCGCGCGTGTGTTGTACAGAGCCCACGGACTAAATTCTAACGTATCCGATGACTCGCGGCGATGTCAATCACTGGGTGTGGAAGACGCGATAAAGGCGCCAGCGGCCCGCAAGCGGCTCTTCTGTCCATTTCGCAAGCGCCGCCAACTCGCCGCGCGGATCGAGAATGCCGATCATATTATCGCAGGCTCGGGGTTGGCCGATTTGCGCCAATAATTCCTGCTGGCCTAAACGCAGGCGGGACAGTAACCGGCTTTGCCAGGTCACGGCGGGTAAATGAATGAGCGCGTCGCGCAGGGAGACCAGCGGTATCGCGCCGTTGGCGCAGCGGTCCTCGAGATCTCTTAGACCGATCGCTTTTTCGACGCTGAGATGATCGCAGGCAATGCGGCGGAGCTTCTTTAAGTGAGCGCCGCAACCAAGCTCTTTCCCTATATCGAACGCCAATGTGCGGACGTAGGTTCCGCGTGAGCATGTCGTTTCGAATTCGAGCTCGTTATCGCCTCCGCTTGTGATGTGAAGACTGTCGATCCGGATCCGGCGTGGCTCCCGGGGGACTTCTTTGCCTTGACGCGCCAGTCGGTATAGACGAACTCCGTCGCGCTTTAACGCCGAAAACATCGGGGGCAACTGTTGCAACTCGCCGCTAAATTTTTGCTCCAACTGGCGCAACTCTGCTTCGCCGAGCGGCGGCACCGGCCGTTCCATCAGTACTTTTCCAGTCACATCCTGGGTGTCGGTTTCGCTCCCGAGGGCGATCACGCCGCGATAGCTTTTCACGCCGCCGAGAAAAATGTCGGCAATCTTGGTTCCCTCGTTGACGCCGATCAAAAGCAGCCCCGAAGCGAATGGATCGAGCGTGCCAAGATGGCCGACTTTTTTCGCCTGCAAAAGTTTTTTGACCTGGTGTACAACCTGGGCAGAAGACGGGCCCTCGGGTTTGTCGACGAGCAAAATACCGCTTCGGGTCATGACCATAACTAATCCCGGCTTTTGTGGGAGGATCGCAAATCCGCTCGGAGACGGAACTATTCCTTGATTTTATTGAGCAGAGCGTCAATGCGACCGGCTTCGTCTTCTCGATCGTCGTAGATGAAATCGAGCTGCGGAACGAAGCGCAGGTTCAGCTTCTTGCCCGCCTTCGAGCGAATGAAACCGCTGGCGCTTTTAAGCCCGGCTGTGACTTGATTTCTGTCCCCGGCGTCCCCGAGCACATTGAAATAGATCTTGGCGTGTCTGAGATCCTTGCTCACTTTGACCGCGGTTAAATTCAGCCATTGAAGACGCGGATCATGGATCTCGCGGCGTAACAGCTCGGCGATCACTTCGAGCAGCAAATCTCCGACGCGCTCTGACCGTTGATATTCCATGATCATCATAACCCATCCTCGCTCGCGCCGATGGCAAGCGGGCGAGGGCACCTCTTAGCAATGAAAACATTCCACCTCCGCATCACCCAGCTGAGCCAGACCCTGCGCTTCGACAAAATCGACGATCTTTCGCAACGTCGCCTCGACCACCGGCTGATGCGTTCCCGCCGCGGCAAATCCCAAAACCGCGCTTTGCCACAGCTCATGATCGCCGCACTCGGTGACCGAGACATTGAAGTGATTGCCAACCCGCGCCTGAAGGCTCTTTAACACGCGGCGCTTGCCTTTCAATGAATGGTTTTCCGGAATCAGCAATTGAAGCTTGAGAATTCCCACGACCATGGGAACGGACAATCGCGATCTACAGCCGTCGGATTAGGCGCCGCTCAGGCGTTGCGCTTCGCGTCCGGCCGGCGCTGGATTAATTCGCCGCACTACCGGAATACGCTCGTAAGCCTCGATGACGTCGCCTTGCTTGATGTCCTGAAATCCTTCGAGCGAAAGTCCGCATTCGTAGCCGGCGCCGACTTCACGCACGTCGTCTTTGAAGCGCTTGAGACTGGCCAGCTTGCCTTCGAACACGACGACTTGGTCGCGCAACAAGCGCACCTGGTTGGCGCGGGTAATTTTCCCTTCGCTGACGTAGCAACCGGCGATCGTACCGACACCGGCGATGTTGAAGGTTTGGCGAATCTCCACGCGCGCTTGAGTTTGTTCGCGAAACGTCGGCTCCAACATCCCTTCCATGGCGGCTCGCACATCGGCTACAGCCTCATAGATGATCGTGTAGAGACGCACGTCGACGCCCTCTCGGGCCGCCAAGGCTGCGCCCTTCGATTCCGGCCGCACATTGAAACCGATGACAATCGCATTCGATGCCGTCGCCAGCAAGATATCGCTTTCGGTAATGCCGCCGACCGAGCCGTGAATGACCTTGAGCTTGACTTCATCCGTCGACATCCGGCTAAGCGCTTCGGTCAACGCCTCCACGGAGCCTTGCACGTCGGCTTTGAGCACGACACGAAGTTCTTTCACGTCGCCGGTTTTGATTTGATCGTAAAGCTCTTCCAACGACACCTTACTCGATTTAACCAGCTCGGTTTCTCGCTGTTTGCTCTGGCGATATTCCGCCACCTGGCGCGCTTTCGATTCGTCGGCGACCGCGACAAACGAATCGCCCGCTTGCGGCACGCCTTGCAGGCCGAGAATCTCGACCGGGAACGACGGCGGTGCCGTGTCGACTTTGCGGCCGCGGTCATCGATCATCGCGCGCACTTTGCCGTGATAAACGCCGCAGACAAAGGCGTCACCGACGCGCAGCGTGCCTTCCTGCACCAAGACGGTCGCCACCGGGCCACGACCGCGATCCAACTTTGCTTCGACGATCGTCCCGCGAGCGAGTTTTTCCGGATTCGCCTTGAGCTCTAAAATGTCGGCTTGCAACAGCAACATTTCCAAAAGATGCGGCACGCCCTCGTGGGTCTTGGCCGACACCGGCGCAAACACGCTGTCGCCGCCCCAATCCTCGGCAACCAAGCCGTACTCGGAAAGTCCCCGCTTGACCTTTTCCATGTTGGCGTCCGGCCGGTCGATCTTATTGACGGCGACAATAATCGGCACTTCGGCGGCCCGGGCGTGGTTAATCGCTTCCACCGTCTGCGGCATCACGCCGTCATCCGCGGCGACGACCAGGACGACGATGTCGGTCACTTTCGCGCCACGCGCTCGCATCGCGGTGAAGGCCTCATGGCCCGGCGTATCGAGAAACGTAACGCTGCGCCCGTCGACTTGGACGTGGTAGGCGCCGATATGCTGGGTGATGCCGCCGTGCTCTTGCGCCGTCACGTTGGTGCTGCGAATCGCGTCCAACAGCGAAGTCTTGCCGTGGTCGACGTGGCCCATGATCGTTACCACCGGCGAGCGCGGCAACAAGGCCGTCTCCTGATCTTCGACTTGGTGTTCGAGCTCCAGCGCGCTGTCGACATCGAAGGCGACGTTTTCCACCTGGTGATCGAACTCGGAGGCAATCAAAGTCGCCGTGTCGGCATCGAGCACCTGATTGATGGTCGCCATCATCCCCATGGCCATCAGCTTCTTGATGACCTCGCCCGCTTTCACGCCCATTTCGCGCGACAGATCGCCGACCGTAATCACCTCGGAAATCCGTACGACGCGTTTGCTCGCCCTTGGGATGGTGATTTCAGTTCTTCGAACTTCTTTACCGGGCAGGACCCGCTTCTTTCGAGGAATGCGACCGCCGCGCAATTCCTTTTCTCTGGTTTCGAGTACGTCTTGCTTTTTAACGACGCGCTTCTTATGCCGCCCGGCTTTCGGTTTATCATCGCCCACCGGGGCGGCTGTGCCGCCCCCCCGATCGATTTCTCCCGCTCGAGCGCCGGGCGCTGCGGCACTACTCGGCGCCGGCTTGCGCAGGACCGGAGTCGGCGCCGGTTCGACGCGCATCGTTTGCTTCAAATCAATGCGGCCGAGAATTCGCGCGCCGCGCGGCGCGTCCTGCGATGTTTCGGCGGTTTTCGCCCCGGCGTCAAGCTCCTGCTCTGCCGGGCTTGGCGCAACAGCGGTCTCTTGCAGCTCGGCCTCGAGGGGCCCAGCTTCGCCTTCCTTGGAAGCCTCCGGTTCGATCGGTTCTTGAGGAGCTTCGATTTCCGGTGCAAATTCAAAGGGAAACTCCTCGGCGGGAGTGACAGGAGGAACAGTTTCGAAAGCCGGACGGGATGATTCCGTCTCGGGCGCTTTGGCAACCTCAGCAGCGGCCGGCGCTTCCGTCGGCGCCACTTCGATGCGGCTCGTACGGCGCCGTATGACGTTGGCGCGTACGCGCCGCTCGACGATCGTTTCGCGCGACCCCACGCCGCCATCCCCTTCTTCGTCGCTCTTGACCACGCGATCGGCAACCACCTTTTCTTCGCCGACGTGGACTTGGGGCCGTTCTTGAGCGGCTAAAGCGACGCGCACTCGCGCGACCTCGTCGTCTTCGAGCGCGCTCTGCGCTTTTCGTCCTCTCATCCCCAGCCTATCAAGCTGAACGACAAGATCCTTCGTTTCGATTCCCAATTCTTTGGCTAATAGATGGACTCTGGTCTTACCCATCTCTGCTTACTCCCAATCTCGATCCATAAGTTCTTTGACTAACTGTTCCTTCATTGGCCGAGTGATCTCCAGGTGAAATGTCCGGTACTGGCTTTTTCGTCTCGAGAACGCGCGCCAACAGTCCGGGCTCCGGTGTAAATAACCGCCGCGGCCGGTTTTTCCATCGACCATCAAGCGGCCCTCCGCCGTCAGAGTGAGGCGGATCAGATGATTTTGGTCGTCCCGCTCGCCGCAGCCCATGCAAGTTCGTTGGGGACGATAGCCTTTTTTAGGCACCTCTACTCGGATGGCGACTCTTGCTCCGGCGGCGCTTCCGAGGCTGCCGCAGCGGCGGCCGCTGCCGCGGCCGCCGCCGCACTTGCCGCTTCTTCGGCTTCTCGAGCTCGCTTCTCGGCGACGTACTGTTTGGCGGAATGATGCAGCGCCTCTGCCTTCTCCTTGCTAATGCCCTCGACGTCGAGAATTTCCTCCAGATCGCTGTCCGCGACATCTTCCGCCGACTTGAATCCCGACTGATAGAGCAGTTCCGTGGCAAAATCGCCGATCCCCGGAATCGAGCTAATCGACTGGCGCGCCCGGCGAGTTTCTTCTTCCGCCTCGGCCTCGCTGCGCACGTCGATCCGCCAACCGGTGAGCCGAGAAGCCAAGCGAACATTCTGCCCCTTCTTGCCAATTGCCAGCGAAAGCTGATCGTCGGGCACGATGACTTCCATGGTGTGATCGTCGTCGTCGATGATAATTTTCGACACTTTGGACGGTGCCAGCGCCCGGCAAACATACTCCGCCTGGTCCGGAATCCAGTGCACAATATCGATCTTTTCGCCGCGTAGTTCTTGCACGACAGATTGCACCCGAGTGCCCTTCATACCCACGCAGGCGCCGACCGGATCGACGTCTGAATCGTTGGAGACCACCGCGATTTTCGCCCGTCCGCCGGGCTCGCGCGCCGCCCCTTTGACCTCGACGATGCCCTCGTAAATCTCCGGAACTTCCTGGGCAAAGAGTTGGATCAACATGCCTGGATGGGTGCGCGACAAAACGATTTGCGGACCGCGGCTGGTGATATCGACACTGACAATATAGGCGCGGATACGGTCTCCCTGGCGGTAACGCTCGCGCGGCACCTGTTCCTTCTCCGGTAGAATCGCATCAGTGCGGCCGAGATTGACGATGATGTTACGCTTTTCGAAGCGCTGCACGATGCCGTTGACCAGTTGGCCCTCGCGGCCCTTAAACTCGTTGAAAATGATCTCGCGCTCGGCGTCGCGCAATCGTTGCACGATATTTTGTTTGGCTGCCTGCGCCGCAATGCGGCCGAACAGGCTCGAATCGAGCTTACAAAGCAATTCATCGCCAACCTGCGCGTCAGGGTCGAGCGTCTCCCTGGCTTCGTCCAAGGTAATTTCCGTGGCTTGGTCTTGAACCGCATCGACCACGGTTTTGGCTTCGAACAACTCAACCTCGCCGATTTCCGGATTGAACTGCGCCTCGATCTTGCGCTGGTGGCCGAATTTTTTCTTGGCCGCCGAGATCATGGCGTTTTCCAAGGCGCTGATGAGAATCGTTTTATCGATTCCCTTTTCCTTGCTGACCTGTTCGATGACTCTATTTAGATCCTGCTGCATATTCGGCACTCCAGTCGTGCTCGTAATTCGACTTTTCAATCACTGCGAACGGAATTTCCACACGCGTACCATCTTGATCCACCGCAATTCTATCGTTCATAACATCCAACAGCCGGCCCAAAAACGACCTGCGGCCCTGCACCAATTCTCGTGTGCGCACACGCACGGTCTTACCGATGAACCGCTTGAAATGCTCCGGCACCTTGAGCGGCCGGTTAATGCCGGGGGAGGAAACCTCCAACGTGTAAGCGCCGTCCACGACATCGTGTTCGTCCAAGAGCGCGCTCAAATCCCGGCTCACCCGGCTGAGATCCTCCATGTTCGGGCCGTCGTCTTTGTCCAAATACAACCGCAACACCCGGCCGCCGCGGCTGCCCTCGTGCCGGAGCTCGATGTCGATGATTTGCAATCCCTGCGTTTCCGCCAAAGGCGCGGCGAGTTGCCAAATGCGGGCGACGGTCGCATCCATGCTTGCGGCCCTAGAAACAAAAAAAGCGGGCACAGCCCACTTTGAGTGCTGACTCCTAAAGTGTAAGAAAATTGATACCATAGAGAACCTCGCCAATGCAAGGCCCGGACAAATGCGCGGCGTTGCACGCCCGCCGGTATTTGCTATCATTCGACTCTCGATTCCGGCCCGACGATGAAAGCCTCGACTCCCGCGAAACGGCGAGCGCCCACGCAAATCTCGTGGGAACAAATACTCGCCAACCTTGACGACGGCGTTGTCGTACTCAATGCCGCCGGCAAGGTCATTTTTTTCAACGAAGCGTCCGAAGTCTTGACCGACATCTCATCGGCCGCGGCGGCGGGACAGCCACTCGAACAAATTTTCAAGCGTGAACCCTGGCTAGTCGACCTGGTCAAGCGAACTCATCCACCGCGACAGAAGCGCGCCCGAGGCGAGGGCGATTTTATCAGCCGCTGGGGCAGAAAAATTCCTGTCGGCGTCACCGTCTCACCCCTGCAAGACCGTCACGGTCATTTCGTCGGCACGATCCTGCTGCTGCGAGACATCAAACGGCGCAAGGAGCTCGAAGAAGATCTCAAGCGCGCCGACCGCCTGGTTTTGATGGGCACGCTCGGCGCGGGCTTGGCCCACGAGGTACGCAATCCGCTCGGCGGCATCAAAGGCGCCGCGCAACTGCTACGCCGCTCCGCCGACGGCGATGCTTCGGTGCGCGAGTTCACGGACATCATGATTCGCGAGGTGGACCGCGTCAATCAGCTGATCGAGCAGCTCCTCGACCTGTCACGCCCGGCGCAGCTCAACCTCGCCCCCGTGAACATTCACGAAATATTGGAAGATGTGTTACTGCTCGAGTGCCAAACCATTGGCGACAAAGAACTTCACGTGAAAAAATGCTTCGATCCAAGTTTGCCTCCCATCCGCGGCGACCGCGCCCAGCTCACACAAGTATTTCTCAATCTGGTGAAGAACGCGTTCCAAGCGATGGACTCGGGTGCGCTCGTCGTGACCACGCGAGTGGAGACCGATTATCACATTCGCGAGCACGGCACGACACCGAACCGTTTCATCTGGGTCGACCTTGCGGATCAGGGCCCCGGCATCCGCGAAGTCGATCTGCCGCATATTTTCTCGCCATTTTTCACGACCAAAAACAACGGTACCGGACTCGGACTGGCGACCTGCTATCGCATCATCAAGGAGCATGGCGGCACGATTCGAGTCGAGAGCGCGGAGGGGAGAGGAAGTACCTTTAAAGTTTCACTGGTGGTAGCCGATTAGCATGGATCAAGGAAAAATTCTCATTACCGAAGACGAAGAATCGCTGCGATTTGTATTACAGAAAGCTTTGGAAACCGAAGGCTACTGGGTTCAGATCGCGGCGAACGGCGCGAGCGCGCGGCGGCTGATTCATGAGAGCCACTTCGATGTTTCGCTAATGGACATCAAGCTTCCCGATACCGATGGATTGGAACTGCTCAAGGAGCTCAAGGAAAACGGCGTCGACACCGCGATGATTCTCATGACCGCCCAAAACACCATGCGCAACGCCATTGGCGCCATGAAGAACGGCGCCTTCGACTACATCACCAAGCCTTTCGATCTCGACGAAGTTCTGGTGCTGGTGAAGCGCGCCATGGACAGCCGAAAGCTCAGCCGCGACTTCCGCGAACTCAAGGAGGAAGTGAAAAAGCGCTTCGAGCCCGGCGTCAACATCATCGGCACCAGCTTGAGTATGCAGGCCGTGTATAAGATCATCGGCCAGGTCGTTGACACGTCGGCGACCATCCTGATCCTGGGCGAAAGCGGCACGGGCAAGGAGTTGGTCGCCAAAACGATCCACTACAACTCGCCGCGCTGGAACCAGCCTTTCGTGGCCATCAATTGCGCCGCCATCCCGCGCGATTTGTTGGAAAGCGAGCTGTTCGGTCATGAGAAGGGCGCCTTCACCGGCGCCTTGGATCGGCGCCTGGGCAAATTCGAGCTGGCCGAAGGCGGCACGTTGTTTTTCGACGAAGTCGGCGACATCCCGCTGGACTTGCAAACCAAGCTGCTGCGCGTGCTGCAGGATCACGAATACAGCCGGGTGGGTGGTCGCGAAACGCTGAAAGCTGACGTGCGGATCCTGGCGGCCACCAATCAAGATTTGGAAAAAGCCGTTAGAGAAAAACGCTTTCGCGAAGACCTCTATTTTCGCCTCAAGGTCATCCCGATGTATCTTCCGCCGCTGCGCGAACGGCGCGGTGATATTCCGATGCTGATCGGTTACTTCATCGACAAGATCAACCGCGAGATGGGCTTGCAGATCTCCGGCGTTTCGCCGGAGGCGCAAAAACTTCTCGAAGAGCATTCTTGGCCCGGCAACGTGCGTGAGCTGGAGAACACTTTGATTCGCGCCGCCGTCCTGTCCTCCGGCCCGATCTTGTTTCCCAAAGATTTCACCTTGCAGAGCAAACCGGCCGCCACGACCCTGGAAGTCGATCAGCTTTCCCTCGAAGAAATCATCCGCCACAAGCTGGTGGATTATTTTCGCCGCACCGAAGGCGTCGATGTCGATAATCTTTATTCGCTGGTCATCGAGAGGGTCGAGCGTCCGCTGATCGAGCTCACTCTCAAAAAAACCAAAGGCAATCAAATCCGCGCTGCCCAGATACTCGGTATCAATCGCAACACGTTACGCAAAAAAATCACCGATCTGCGCATCGAGCTCAGGAAAGAGCCGCCCTGAAAAAACCATGGCTCGGCTCGACATTCCGCGGCTCTACGCCATCCTCGATCCGGAGCAGATCGCCGGCCGCGATGCCGGCCATGTGCTTGATGATCTGTTGGAAGCGGGCGCCAGGTTTCTCCAACTCCGAGTCAAATCGCTCGCAGCCAGCGATTTTTTCGAGCTGGCGCGCCGCGCCCGCGCAGAGACCCGATCTTACGGTTGCAAGCTCATCGTTAACGATCGCGTCGATATCGCAATGGCCTGCAACGCCGATGGCGTGCATCTCGGCCAGGATGACCTGCCGCTTGCCGTCGGACGAAAACTTGTCGGCGACAAAATCATTGGCATCTCGACCCATGATCTCGATCAAGCGATCGAAGCGGAAAGAAACGGCGCCGACTATATCGGCTTCGGTCCGATGTTCGGCACGTCGACCAAAGAGACCGGTTACGACGCGCGCGGCATTGATAGGCTCCGGGAAATTCGCGCGCGAGTCAAACTGCCCATCGTGGCCATCGGCGGCATCACGGAAAACAACGTGTTACAAGTTTGGCAAGCCGGGGCGAACTCGGCGGCAATCATCAGCGACATCCTGCGGGCTGAGGACATCCCCGCCAAGGTCGCACGAATCTTACGTCAAGCCCCTGCCCACCCGCAGCGTTAAACTCTTGGATAAAGAGACAATCGATGAACAGCTCCGATTTTTCCCATTCACCTGAAAATCGTTACTTCGAAGACTATGTTCCCGGTCTGGTGCACGAATTCGGCTCCATCAAGGTCGAGGAAGATGAAGTCCTCGAATTTGGCAAGCGCTATGTGCCGTTGTCGTACCACGTCGATCAAGAAGCGGCCAAGAACAGCATTTACGGCGGTGTGATTGCCAGCGGCTGGCACACCGCCGCGCTCATGATGCGCCTCTACTCCGAAAAGTATTTGTCCCAGGTTGCCAATCTCGGGTCACCCGGCGGCGATGAACTGCGCTGGGACAAGCCGGTCTTCCCCGGGGATGAGTTGTCGGTGCGCGCGACGGTGATCGAAGCGCGACGCTCTGAATCCCGCCCGGATCGCGGCATCGTCCGGACCTTTATCGAGGTGCTGAATCAGAAAAAGGAAGTGGTGATGAGCATGAAGATGGTGAACTTTGTACGATGCCGGGAAACGATTCGCTGACGACGCCTTTACGCTTTCAGCCGAAGTCGTTTAGCTGCGGTGATGACGGCTATTTGTCACAATACTCTGCATCAGGCGCTCCATGGCACGCGCGAACTGTTCCGACAATCTTGAATTCGCAGGGGCGCGTCGAAGGTTTTTGATTAAGCTTCGTCCGCCTCGTCGAAACTGTAATCATCCCGTTGCGTGTAGTTCTCAAAGCGCGTGTATTCGCCGAGGAAGGTCAGGTTGATCGTGTCGATGGGACCGTTACGTTGTTTGGCGACGATGACTTCGGCCAAACCCTTTTTACTCTCGTCTTTGCTGTAAACTTCGTCGCGGTAAATAAACATGATCACATCGGCGTCCTGTTCGATGGCGCCGGATTCGCGCAGATCCGACATTTGCGGGCGGCGATCGCCGCGGTCTTCGACGCGCCGATTGAGCTGGGAGAGAGCCATGACGGGAACGTTGAGCTCCTTGGCGAGTGCCTTCAAGGAGCGGGAGATTTCCGAGATTTCCTGCTCGCGATTGCTGGCGTTGCCCATGCCGCGCATGAGCTGAAGATAATCGACGACGACCAGACCAACCTTTTTGGAGCGATCGCGCAGCAACCGGCGCGCCTTGGCGCGCAGCTCGAGCACCGAAATCGCCGGCGTGTCGTCGATATAGATCGGCGCCTCGTGCAACTTGCCCGCCGCTCGTGCCAGCTGGGGAAAGTCACGCTCGCCGAGATAGCCGGAGCGGACTTTGGAGCTGTTCACACGCGCCTCGGAACACAGCATGCGCAAAACCAACTGCTCCTTGGCCATTTCCAAAGAAAACACCGCCGCGCCGACGCCGGTGTAGGCGGCGTTGGTGGCGATGTTGAGCGCGAACGCCGTTTTCCCCATGCCCGGCCGTCCGGCTACGATAATAAGATCAGCAGGCTGAAGACCGGCGGTGAGCTTGTCCAAATCTTCGTAACCGGTCGGCACGCCCGTGACCATCTCTTTGCGCTGGTAAAGCTTGTCGATGGTCTTGAGCGTGTCGGTAATCATGTCGCCGACCGCGACAAAAGATGCTTTGATCTTTTTTTCGGAGATGTCAAAGATGACTTTCTCGGCAGTGTCGAGAAATTCCTCAACGTTGCCCTGCTCTTCATAACCTCGCGTGGCGATTTCGGTCGCCGTGCTGATCAGGCTGCGCAGGATCGCCTTCTCGCGCACGATGCGGGCGTAGTATGCAATGTTCGCGGCGGTCGGCACGAAATCCGCCAACGCCGCCAGATACGCGGTACCGCCGACGGCTTCCAGCTCGATTTTGCTTTTTAGAAATTCACTGAGGGTGATCAAGTCCACCGGCTCGCTGCGATCGGTGATTTCGATCATCGCGCGAAAAATTTTGCGGTGCGATTCGCGGTAAAAATCCTCGGGACGCAACAACTCCAAGACTTGGTTGATCACTTCATTGTCGAGCAAGATGCCGCCCAGAACCGAAGACTCCGCCTCGAGGTTCTGCGGTGGAACTTTGCGCAGGTTCTCGTCTAGGGCCGCCATCGGTGCCCCTGTGGTTTCTTCAATGATGGGTTGGACAAATTCTTCATGATCGCGTCAACGATAACGGGAGAAAGAATGTAGCTGAACGAAACAAAATGCAAGAAAAATTTTGGCTGCACCCCGAAAAATTTTCTGTGCTTCACGATCCAATGCCATGCTCAACTGCAACTTTGCAAGCTCACGCGCGAGCTTACGCTGCTCGCTCACAGGTTGTGCACAGACATATGCACATGAGGAATCATGCGAGATGCCCGGCACGCGCATTTTGGGGTACCGTCAGACAGTCGAGAGTTGTTACAAAGAAGACGATCAGCAGCTCTTGGAGTAAGCTAATTTGCATGAGCTGTTTGGCGAGCTGCCTGAGCCGTGGGCGAGCTCGACGGAGGAGCGAGATCTTACGGCTGGCGGTATTCGACCTGGACGGTCGTGTGAATTCCGCCGCGTACGTTGAAGTCGCCGACCACGGTCATCTTTCTCGGCCGGCATGCCTGAACGAAATCGTCGAGAATTTGATTGATCACGGCTTCGTGGAAAGCTCCCTCGTTGCGATAGGACCAGAGATAGAGCTTCAGCGATTTAAGCTCGACACAGACTTTGTCGGGCACGTAATTAATGCGAATCGTCGCGAAATCAGGCTGGCCGGTGCGCGGGCACACGCAAGTAAACTCCGGGCACTCCATATTGATTTCATAGTCGCGCTCGGGCCGCGGATTGGCAAAAGTTTCCAGTTGTCGGCTCGGTATAATCGCCATGCAGCGATCATAGCGCGCGGCAAATGCATTTCCAAATCGCTAACTTACCTTGACTTGCCCGAGGGGCGATGATAACCCCAGAGAAAATCGTAGGTGAGAACGCTGGTTTTTTAGGAGGACTTTTGTGAAGCCCACGGAACCGAAGGCCGGTGAAAGGCTGAGCGAGCACGAAGCCAAAGCCTACGTCGATTATCTCTACGCTACCCTTTACAAATATGCGCACGAGAAAATCTACCAAGGGGCCTTCATGACCCAACTGCGCGACGGCAAGCTGCCTAGGTCGGTGATGCGCCAGTTTTTTAAAAACTGGGGCCATTTTTCTCTGGAAGTAAACGCCCTGAACGCAGTGTCCTATTATACGCATCTGCCCTTCTTCGTGCGTCATTTCGATCTGCTTGGCCCTTTCTGCGCGAAGATTGCCGACGAGCTCATCTCGCCGCGCGCCCCGGGTCACGTTCTAGTCTTACTGCAAACTGCCGAGAAGATGGGCCTCAACAAAAAAGAAGTGTTGGAAGATCCCTATCTGCCCGCCGCCCGCGCCATCAATGATTTCTGTCATAAAATTTTCATTGACGGCTCCATCGTTGAACTGTGGGGACTGCATGTATTTGAGGAATCCCTGTCCATGTGGTCCGGTCAATGGTTCACCGCCCTCACCACGCATTACGGCTTTACCAAGCAGGATGCGGTTTATTTCTCGACCCACGAAGAAGCCGATATGGACACCCACAAGCTTGGCGGCGACGGCGAAGAGGCGATGGGCCACGGCGCATTCAATCGAACCGTGCTCACCCGCGCGCTCCAGGAAAGCGTCGAGTTCCGCACCGGCTATTCAATAGAATATTGCGCGTTGACGATGGTCGACTTGCACGCACAGATGAAGCAGGCTGCCCTGGATCATCCCTATCGAGATTGACGTCTGCCGAATCGGCGAGATCGCGTTCGGAACAATGGCCGGGCGCAAAGCACCCGAGGTACCAACTCGATGGCATTGCGCAAAATACTTACGCCAGGCACCCGCCCGGCATATGCGGAAACGCGCTCATCTCATGAGGCCAAGTCGTAGGATAAGACTTGCACACGTAACTCGGATTGACCTGATCGATACGCGTGACTCCAAGGAGAGCCATGTCGATGATCAGCTCATCTTCGAGAATCTCGAGCACTCTCACCAAACCGTCTTTGCCGCCCGCCCCTAAACCCCACCCTTGGAGCTTACCGATCGTCACAGCCCGGCAGCCGAGCGCCAAGGCTTTGAGCACATCCGTACCGCGCGTGACACCGCCGTCGAGGACGATGTCCGCTTTGCCCTTGGCGACTTCGACGATTTCAGGCAGCACATCGATAGTGCCGCGGCCGTGATCGAGCTGGCGGCCGCCATGGTTGGAAACGTAGATCACGTCAACGCCGTAATCGAGTGCGATCTTGGCGTCTTCTGCCGTCGCCACGCCTTTGAGAATAAACGGCAATCCAGCGTGTTTCTTAATCGCGGCCATGAGCTCCCAGGTCAACATCCCTTGATAGTGGCGCGCCGTCTCGGTGCGTTTGTTCGGCGGCAAATACCGGTTCATCATCTGGCGTTCGCGCCGGCTGTAGTGCGCCGTATCGACCGTCAGGCACAGCGCCATGTAGCCGGCTTTGAGAACGCGGTCGACGATTTCTTTGCACCAATCCAAGCCGCCGCGGATGTAGAGTTGAAAAATCTTCGGATGATCCGTGCTGGCCGCGATTTCCTCCAAGCTCGGTTGAGTGACAGAACTGACGAAGTTCATCGTGCCGAATTCCTTTGCTGCCTTGGCGACCGCGACTCCGCCTTCCGGCGTGATGGTTTGCAACGAGCCGATCGGCGCCATCATCACCGGGATGCGCAGCTTTTGCCCGAAGAACGTTGTCGCCGTGTCGATCTTTGAAACGTCGACGCACACGCGCGGCCGCAGGGCGAGATAATCGAACCCCAGGCGATTGCGCCGCATGGTGGTTTCCGATTCCGCGCCGCCGCTCAGGTAATCCCAGATGTCCTGGGTCAAATTTTTCCGCGCCGCCTGGATGATTTCCTGGTTGGTGACAAATTCAAGGCTCATGAAGCGTTCTCCTTTTCTAATTCCACTCGCAAAAATGACCACCTAAACCGATTATGGCGCGCACACTATCGAACCACGCGGCGAGCTGTCAAACAGGCCAAAAAAAGGGAGGCTCCTCGCCTCCCTTTTCACGTTGAACTTTCGAACCCTTGAACCTTGAAAAAGCGCGCGACTATGTCGCTCTTTCTATCGCGTGACCGCCCCTTCCGACGCTGAGGACACGAGCTTGGCATATTTCGCCATGACGCCGGTTTTGTAACGCGGCACCGGCGGCACCCACTCGCGGAGTCGCGCTTTCAATTCCTGCTCGGAAATATCGAGATCGAGACGGCGCGCTTGGATATCGAAGATGATCGTGTCGCCGTCACGGACGGCGGCAATCGGACCGCCGTGGGCGGCTTCGGGCGCCACATGTCCGGCCATGAGCCCGTGTGTCGCGCCGGAAAATCGTCCGTCGGTCATGAGCGCCACGGAATCACCGAGGCCCGCGCCGACCAGCGCCGCTGTGACGCCGAGCATCTCGCGCATGCCCGGTCCGCCCTTCGGCCCTTCGTAGCGGATCACGACCACGTCGTTGTCTTTGATCCTGCCCTGCTGCACCGCCTGGAAGGCATCTTCTTCGCGGTCGAAAACCCGCGCCGGCCCTTTATGAATCATGCGCTCATGCCCCGCTACTTTCACGACGCAGCCTTCCGGCGCCAGATTGCCCTTAAGAATCACCAGGCCCCCCGTCGACTTCAGCGGCCGCGAGATCGACCGCACCACTTCCTGCCCGGCGGACTCTTGGGTCATTTGCGCCGACTCGGCGATCGTCTTGCCGCTAACAGTGATCGTATCGCCGTGAATCAGCCCGGCGTCGATCAAGCGTTTGGCGACCAACGGAATGCCGCCCGCTTGGTAAAGATCGTTGGCCACGAATCGCCCGCCCGGTTTGAGATCGGCAATTAACGGCGTGCGCGCGCTGATCCGATCGAAATCATCGATCGTCAATTCCACACCCGCTTCGCGAGCGATAGCGAGCAGGTGCAACACTGCGTTGGTCGATCCGCCGGTAGCGGCGACCGAGGCAATCGCGTTCTCGATCGCTTTACGGGTAAGAATTTGCGACGGCCGTAAATCGAGCCGCAGTAACTCCATGACGAGCTTGCCGGCGTTGAATGCAGCTTCGTCTTTTTCCGGGACGGTAGCGGGAATGCCGTTGCTGCCCATCGGCGAGATGCCCAGGAACTCCATCACGGTGGACATGGTGTTGGCGGTAAACTGGCCGCCGCAGGCGCCGGCGCCTGGGCACGCGGCGTTTTCCACGGCGAGAAATTGCTCGGCGCTGATGCGCTTGCTGGCGTACGCGCCCACTGCTTCGAAGACATCTTGAATGGTGAGATCCCTGTCGCCCAAATGACCCGGCGCGATGGAACCGCCGTAAAGTGCCAAGCCAGGAATATCGAGGCGCGCCAACGCCATCACCACGCCGGGATTGGTCTTGTCGCAGCCGGATAAACAAACCAGCGCATCGAAATGATTGCCGCGCGCCACCAGCTCGATCGAATCGGCGATCACTTCGCGGCTGATGAGCGAGCATTTCATGCCTTCGGCGCCCATGCTGATGCCGTCGGAAATGGAAACCGTGTTGAATTCCATCGGCGTGCCGCCGGCGGCGCGGATTCCCTCTTTCACTTGCGCCGCCAACCGGCGCAGGTGATAGTTGCACGGGCCGATCTCGATCCAAGTATTGGCCACGCCAACGATGGGCCGGCGCAAATCTTCGTCCGTAAAGCCGGCCGCCTTGAGCATCGCCCGTGTCGGCGCCCGGTCCGGTCCATCAGTGATCACGCCGCTGCGCGGCTTCAAATTCCCTGCCATGATTCGCTCCTGACTCTCGTTTGGAATTGGGATTTTTAATTAACTATGGCCCATGCGCTTTTGCAAGACGGGATTCGCCTCTTTGAAAGTGACGACGAGAGCTCGAGCCCGTTAATTGCCGGATTCCTTGAAGGCACCCGTCTTAAATCCTATTGTAAGAGGATGCAAATTGGCACTTTCTCGCGCTTGCTCCTCTCTGCACTCCTGTTGACCGGTGCGGTTTCCGTTGCGGAGCCCCTTGAGACCTCCAAAGAACAAGCGGATCGACTGGAGCGGAAGATCGAGGAAATTGACAAAAACGCTACTGCCGATCCGGTCAGGTCAAAGAAGACCCCGATGTCCGAGTTGGAAATTAACTCCTATTTGAACTTTAATCTGAAGGAAAAAATTCCCAGCGGGTTAACGAACCCGCAAATCTCCCTGAGCGGGAACGGCAACGTTGGTGGTCGCGTTTTCGTTGATATCGATCAATTCAAGCGCCACCGCGGCTCCGGTGGCATCATAGATCCGCTCAATTATCTTTCCGGGCGAGTGCCGCTAACGGCCCGCGGCGTGCTCCGCACGACCGCTGGGCAAGGCCAGTTTCAGCTTATTTCTGCCGAAATTCATCGCGTCCCCGTGCCCAAGCCTCTTCTGCAAGAGCTCGTGTCGTTCTTCTCGCGCACGCAAGAAAATCCACGAGGAATGAACATCGACGAGCCCTTCAACCTGCCTGCAAAGATTCGCGAAGTCATCGTCAATCCGCGCGAAGCGATTGTGGTGCAGTAAAGATTCGGCTACGCGGCCGATCTGCCGTACGAATACATCAGCGGCAAGGTATTGGCACAAAGTCCATGGAGAATGGAGCGGCGCTCGAAGGCTTCATCGATACGAAGTTTCTCCGAGAGCCCGAACACAAAGGATTCTTTAACCAGTTCCGAAAATTCCTAGCAGGAGAGCGACATGGACACACTGCCTTTCAAACAGGTCGACGTATTCACCCAAACGCCATTCCTTGGCAATCCCGTCGCCGTGGTCCTGCAGGCGGAAAAACTGACTGCGGATGAAATGCAGCGCATCGCGGCATGGACCAATCTATCGGAAACGACCTTTGTGCTGCCGTCATCCTCCAGCACGGCCGACTATCGACTGAGAATTTTTACTCCCAAACAGGAATTGCCCTTCGCCGGCCATCCGACGATCGGCAGCGCTCACGCAGTCCTCGAAAGCGGTTTTGCCGCGGCGCCGGCCGGCCGGCTCCGACAAGAGTGTCTCGCCGGGATCATCGAACTCGATGTCGAGAAAAACAGCAACGGCGAGCGCATTTTTGTGCACGCGCCAGCGGCGAAGATAAGCGGCCTGGAGCAATCTCACTCGCGCCGGCTGCTGGCGGCCTTGAGTATTCCAGCGAATATCGCGTCTCCGCCCTTAAGAATAGACGTCGGCGTGGTCTGGTTGGTTGCCGATGTGGGTGAAGCTAAGACGCTTGCGGGAATAGAACCGGATTTAGACGAGATCCGAAGAATTAGCGCAGAAACTCGAGCTTCGGGAGTCACTGTGTTCAGTCGAGCACAAGAAGAATCGGCTCGCATGCACGTGCGCTCCTTCGCGCCGATACTCGGCGTCGCCGAAGATCCGGTGTGCGGGAGCGGCAACGCGAGTGTCGCAGCGTTTCTCGTTCACCGCGGCTTGATTGGCGAGTTCGGCACCGAATACGTGTCGCGCCAAGGCATGGCCGTCGGCCGCGCCGGCGAAGTCGCCGTGAGCGTTGCCGGCGGTGCAATTAGAATCGGCGGTTTTGCCATCACCTGTATCGATGGCTGGATAAGAATTAAGTGAGTCTGTGCTTAGTCTTCGGCAACTTATTTTCTCGCCGGCGGGGCCGCGGAAGTTCCGTAAGCTTGTTCGGCTTTTTAATCAGCAGGCCGAGACCGTAACGATCAAAACTCCCATTGATAACGCGTAAGAAAGCACGTCCGAAAATCCTCGTCCCTCCGAAAGCTAGCTCGAGATCGGACGGTTATAAATCCCTGAATTTTAGTGAGGGATTATCGAGGCCGAACCGCTGCAGCAATTTTGTGCGCGTTTTTTGAACATTCTTGTTATGTTTAAATCACCTCCAGAGCTTAAACTGACCCAAGAACTGACGGACGATTGCTGCAATTCGTTCGTCGTCGAGCGCTTAAGTTGACAAACTGAGGGAGCCGTTCAGGTTGATTTAACATCGGGCCGAAATACCGCAGCCAGTTCCTTGGCCCGCGCCGAGCGCGCCAGCCACTCGACAGCTACCAGCCCGATTGCCAGAATCAAACCAATGCCGTTGATGCCCCAGGTAAGCTCGACATAGTCCCCTTTGCCCACTACCGGGATCAGCAAAGCGACCGCCGCGGTAATAAATAGAGCCCGCTTGAAGGCGACAATGCGCTGGAATAGATACCCTGTCATGCCGATTCCGAGCAAAATTGAACCAATCACGGCGGTCACCACTGAAAGTGTCACGAGATACCAGCGTCCGTACAGCAGCAAGGAGGGCGAGAACACGAAGAGAAAAGGAATGATGTAAGCGATAGAACATAGCCGCATGGCTTCCCAGCCTGTGCGAATGGGATCGGTTTTTCCGATCGTCGCAGCCGCGTAGCTGGCGATACAGACGGGGGGCGTCACCATGCTCAGCATGCCGAAGTAGAAAATAAACATGTGAGCGGCGATGGGTAGAATGCCCAACTTCGCCAAGCCCGGCGCCACCAGCACCGCGAGCAGAACGTAAACCGCAGTGGTTGGCATGCCCATGCCGAGAATAATGCTCACGACGGCCGTCAAGATCAGCAGCAGAACCGCGTTGCTCTGGCCCAGATTCAGTAAGGTAAGAGTCAGCGTGAAACCGAGACCGGAGAGTTGCAACACGCCGATGACAACGCCCGCCAAACCAGTAATGGTAGCAATTTCAAGCAAGCCACGCCCCGTAGAAAGCAGCATGTTTAAAACCTGGCGCGGTCCCA
>Ga0209640_10000411_pt1 | contig 32576 bp, 29 predicted proteins | sample RifCSP10_1_FD_184018 | JGI IMG/M metagenome (GOLD analysis project Ga0209640, IMG submission 184018) | Soil microbial communities from Rifle, Colorado - Rifle CSP2_sed 10_1 (SPAdes) (version 2) | ecosystem: Environmental > Terrestrial > Deep subsurface > Rock core/Sediment | place: Rifle... | reverse complement strand
AGCGCTCGGTCGATCCGCGGACCGGGGCGATCCGCCGTCACCACGTCTATGAGAACTACCTGATACGCGGTGTTAAGGAGGCGGCGCGCGCGGCGGGGACCGGCATGGGCGTCAGGCGGCGCCGCGAACCTTCAATTCCGTGAGCTGCGCAGTCACCGCGCTGCCGCAAACCGTCAGCGACCCGATCGATACCGGCAGCCTGAAGCGTCGCGGGCCGGCGCTCCCGGGATTGACGAAGTGCACGCCCTCCCGGATTTCGTGGCGTGGCCGGTGGGTGTGGCCCGCGACCACCACGTGAAAACCGGCAGCCGCGGGATCGACGTCGATTTCCGACACGTTGTGAATAACGTAGATCAACGCCATGCCAAGCTGCAATACCTCCGTTTCGCGCAGGGCGGCGGCCCACGGCCCTCTGTCGTTGTTCCCGCGCACGGCGGTGACCGGCGCAATCCCGGCAAGCTGCTCCAGGATGCGCGGATCTCCGATATCGCCGGCGTGGACGATGCAATCACTGGCGCGCAGCGCGTCCAGCGCTTCCGGCCGCAGCAGGCCGTGCGTGTCCGATATTAACCCGACGCGGAAGGTGCCGGACGACGCCATCGTTGCAGTCATGTTAACGGAAGTGGTCGAACCCTTGTGATGCAACGCGCAGCGGCCGGCCATGCGCGTCGACCACGGTCACCCGCGCCCGGCCCTGCTGCGCCGCCCCGATGCGACCGATACGGGTCAACGCCAGATCGAGGCGCATGCCCACCCCCTCGATGCGCGCGCGAACGCGCGCGGCAGCGGTGAAACACAGTTCGTAGTCATCTCCCCCTGCGAGGCGTGCGGCGGTTGCGGCCGGATGATCGAGATGGCGGCGCATCACGGCGGACGCCGGCACGCGTGGAAGCTCAATGGTTGCGGCGACCTGCGAGCGCTCGCAGATGTGTCCGAGATCGGCGACGAGGCCGTCCGAAATGTCGATCGCGCCGTGGGCGAGTCCGCGCAGTGCCTGTCCAAGCGCTACGCGCGGCGCGGGGACGTGCAGCCGCCGCCTGACGTGCGCCAGTTCGCGCGGCGCGAGGCGGATGCGCCCGCCCAGCGCGGCAAGCGCGAGCGCGGCATCGCCCATGTTGCCCGACACCCAGATGTCGTCTCCGATGCGCGCGCCGTCGCGGCGCAACGCCCGCCCGGCGGGCACTTCGCCCATGATCTGGACACAGATGTTGAGCGGCCCGCGGGTGGTGTCGCCGCCGATGAGATCGACGTCGTGCAGGCGCGCGAGCCGCATGAACCCCGCCGAAAACGCGCGCAACCAGCGCGCATCGGCTTGCGGCAGCGCGAGCGACAGGGTCGCCCAGCGCGGCGTGGCGCCCATTGCCGCCATGTCGGAAAGATTCACCGCGAGGGCCTTGTGGCCGAGCAGGCGTGGATCGGCATCGTGGAAAAAATGGCGCCCGCCGACCAGCATGTCGGTTGAAACCACGAGTTCCATGCCGCGGCGCACGCGCACCAGCGCCGCATCGTCGCCGACGCCCAGCACCGTGTGCCGCGCGGGATGCGTGAAGTAGCGGCGGATGAGATCGAATTCGGAGGGCATGTCGCAGAGGTTCGCGGAATTTCGCCCCCATCCTAACCTTCCCCCGCCCGCGGGGGAAGGGAGTGAAAACCAGCGGCCTGGTCAGGAGCGAACGGTGAAAGCTAACGAACCTGCATTATTCATGAACACTATGATAACCCCCGACAGTGTGTCGGCTGCCCATCGAGGTTCGTGAATAATCCGGGCTAAGGCTTCTGCCCGCGTGCGCGCTGTTCTTCCGCGTGCTTCGCCATCATTTCCGACCATCGCTTCTTCAGCACTCTGGGAAACCAGAAATCGACGGCCGCGAAGCCCAGGAAGAACAACGCAAGCCAGAACACGGTGTTCTGCGGCAGGAACCCGGGACCCGCAATGAGCACGTACAGACCCAGCGCGAGGTTGATTACGGCCGCAACCTGGAAGGCAAGAATCCGTTTTTTCAGTCGCTCGTCCATGCTAAGTGACATCCGTTGGCAATTTCCCCTGGCGGAGCTGCCCGGCGAGTTTATCGAGCACGCCGTTGACGAACTTGTAGCCGTCGGTGCCGCCGTAGATCTTGGCAAGTTCCACCGCCTCGTTGATCACCACCCGGTACGGCACCTCCGCCTGGCGGGTGAGTTCGTACGCCGCCACCAGCAGGATCGCGCGCTCGACCGGGCTCAGTTGCGAGAATTTGCGGTCCAGGCAGGGCGCAAGCACGGATTCAAGCTCGGGCGCGTTGGCGATCGTCCCGTGCAGCAGTTGCCGGAAGTAGTCGGGGTCGAGCTTGTCAAAGCCGCGCGCCTCCGCGAGCTCGCGCGCGATCGTCCCCGGTTCGGCTCCCGCGAGCTGCCACTGGTACAGCCCCTGCAGCGCAAACTCGCGCGCGCGCCGGCGGCTACTTCTCACCATCGAGCTTCCCCACGAGGTTGGCCATTTCGATCGCCGCCAGCGCGCAGTCCGCGCCCTTCTGCGCCATGCGCGCGAGCGCCTGGTCGTCGTTGTCCGTGGTAAGTATGCCGTTGGCGATGGGAACACCGGTGTCGAGCTGGACCCCGGTGATTCCCGCCGCCGATTCGTCGGCCACGATCTCGAAGTGATAGGTATCGCCGCGGATGACCGCGCCCAGCGCAATCAGCGCGTGATATTTTCCGCTCTGGGCAAGCTTCTGCAGCACCAGCGCCACCTCCAGGGCGCCGGGCACAGTCACGATGAGCATATCCGGTTCGCGCACGCCGTGATTGACGAGCGCCGCGGTACAGGCCGAGAGCAGCCCCTCGCTCACGTCCTGGTTGAAGCGGCTCATCACGATGCCGATCCTGAGCCCCGCTCCGGTCAGATCCGGTTCCAGTTCGTCGATGTTGTCAAAGCGTGCCATGTCAGAACTCGTGACTCGTGATTCGTGATCCGTGATCCGACTGAAGCACAATCGCCTTTGTCGGTTCACGGTTCACGGTTCACGCCCTTGTGGTCTTTCCCGTTTGTCCCGGGCGGCTGCAAATAGCCGGTGACCTCGAGGTCGAAACCCGCCATGCTCGGCATCGGGCGCGGCAACGCCATCAGCTTCATTCGTCTCACCCCGAGGTCCTTCAAAATCTGCGCGCCGATGCCGTAGTTGCGCAGCGCGATCCTCGCTCGCGGTGCGGCGGGCCGGCCCGGGCGCGCGCGCTCGAGCAGCTCCTCCGCCGCTTCCGGCCGGTGCAGCAGCACGATGACGCCGCACTCCGCTTCGGCGATGGCCGCGAGCGCGTCGTGAAAGTTCCACGAATGGCTGACGCTGCCCGCGTCAAGCAGATCCATCACCGACAACGGTTCATGGACGCGCACCAGGACTTCCCGGCCGGGCGCGGGCTTGCCCTTGACGAGCGCGAGATGCGTTTCCTTGCCGATCCGGTCGCTGTAGGCGTAGAGGCGCAAGCGCCCGCGCACCGTGTCGATGTCACGCTCGGCAGCGCGGGTCACGAACGATTCGGTGCTGCTGCGGTGATGGATGAGATCGGCGATGGTGCCGATCTTCAGGCCGTGCTGCTCGGCGAAGATCTCCAGATCGGGCAGCCGCGCCATCTCGCCGTCATCCTTGAGAATCTCGCAGATCACGGCCGCCGGCGTGAGGCCCGCAAGCCGCGCCAGATCGCAGCCCGCCTCCGTGTGACCCGCGCGCACCAATACGCCGCCCTCGTGCGCCATCAGCGGGAAGATATGCCCGGGCTGCACGATGTCCTGCGGGCTTGAATCGGCGCGGATCGCCGCCTGCACCGTGCGCGCCCGGTCGGCCGCCGATATCCCCGTGCTCACGCCCTCGGCGGCCTCGATCGACACCGTGAAATTGGTGCCCAGCGGGGAGCGGTTGGTGACGACCATGAGCGGCAGGTTGAGCTGGCGGCAGCGCTGTTCGGTCAGGGTGAGGCAGACGAGACCGCGCCCGTAGCGGGCCATGAAATTGACGGCATCGGGCGTCACGAATTCCGCGCCCATCACCAGGTCGCCCTCGTTCTCGCGGTCCTCTTCATCCACGAGCACCACCATTCGCCCGCTCTTGATGTCGGCAATAATGTCCTGAATGGGACTGATCTTCATGTTTCGACCAAAAAACCTGCCGCTGGCAACCACGGCAACGCGGCGGGGGGACGCCATTCTAATCCACCAGGAGTTTTTCGGACTTACGTCCGAAAAACTCCTTACGCAGAAGCAGTTGCAAGAATACAGGAAATAGAATGCGCGGAACATGTTCTCAGCCCGAGTGGAACGTAGCAGTGCGGTCCAAGAACGGTCCTTATCCTGAAGCTTCATTTCGGAATCCGTGGATGGTCTTTCTTGTTACCAGCCTGTCGCAGCGCGGGTCTGAAGGGCCGCGACAGGCTGCTGGCGACGGGATTATGCGCCTCTGAACTGCTGGAGGCGCTCGATATAGCGCGCGATCGGGTCCGCTTCAAGATTGACCTTGTCGCCGACGCGCAGAGCGCCCAGGTTCGTGGCGGCGAGCGTATGGGGGATGAGATTCACCGAGAAACCGGCCTCGTTCACCTCGTTCACCGTGAGACTTACGCCGTTGACGGCGACCGAACCTTTGCGCGCGATATACCGCGCGACGACCGCCGGCGCGGTGATCCAAAGCAAGCGATTGTCACCCGCCGGGTCGACCTGCGCCACCTCACCCACGCCATCGACGTGCCCGCTCACCAGATGGCCGCCAAGGCGATCCGCGAAGCGCAACGCTTTTTCGAGGTTGACCCGCGCCCCGGCGGCAAAACCCGTGGTGCAGTTGAGCGTCTCCTGCGACACGTCCGCATCAAACGTGTCGCGGCCGACCGTGACTGCAGTCAGGCACACGCCGTTCACCGCGATGCTGTCGCCAGCCGCGACGTCCGCAAGCGCCAGGCCGCCCGCCTCGATGCGCAGGCGCAAGCCGCCCGCCGCCCGCGCTGCGTGCACCACTGTACCAACGGCCGCGACGATGCCGGTGAACATTACGGGTTCGCCACCCGGGCGATGACGCGAATATCGTCGCCGACCATGCGCAGATCCCGCACGTCGAGCGCGCGTTTTCCCTTCAGGTCTTCGAGTTCCGGCAGATGGAACATGCCGCGCGCCGCGTCGCCGATGAGGTGAGGTGCGAGGTACAGCACCAGCTCATCCACCAGGCCTTCGCGCAGGAACGATCCGTTCAACTTGAATCCGGCTTCCACGTGCACCTCGTTCATGCCGCGCCGCGCGAGTTCACGCATCAGCGCTTCGAGGTCGACCTTGCCCCCGGCATTCGCGCAAACGAATATCTCGGCGCCCCGTTCCTGCAATGCGCGGCACCTTGCGGCATCGTCGACCGCCGCGGCGATCAGCGACGCGCCGCCGGCGATCACCTTCGCCGCGGGCGGGGTTTCGAGCCGGCTGTCGACCACCACCCGCAGCGGCTGGCGCGTCGTATCCACCTCGCGCACGGTGAGTTGCGGATCGTCGTCCCTCACCGTGCCGATGCCGGTAAGGACGGCGCACGCACGCGCGCGCCAGGCGTGGCCATCCCGCCGCGCCGCCGCGCCGGTAATCCATCGGCTCATGCCGTTGTTGAGCGCGGTCCTGCCGTCGAGGCTTGCGGCGATCTTCATCCTGACCCAGGGACGGCCGCGCGTCATCCGTGTGACGAAGCCGATATTGAGTTCGCGCGCGGCCGCCTCGAGCAGCCCGCTCTCCACCGCGACCCCGGCCGCCGCCAGTTCCGCCAGGCCCTTCCCGCCAACCAAGGGATTTGGATCCGCGTGCGCCGCGACGAGCCGCGAGACGCCTGCGGCGATCAACGCCCGCGCGCACGGACCGGTGCGGCCCTGGTGCACGCACGGCTCCAGCGACACGTACGCCGTCGCGCCGCGCGCCGCTGCGCCTGCGGCAGCGAGCGCCTCGATCTCCGCGTGGGGCGCCCCTGCCCGCTGGTGCCAGCCTTCGCCGAGCACTCGCCCGCCGCTCGCGATCACGCACCCCACGCGCGGGTTGGGCGTCGTCGTATAGAGCCCGCGGCGGGCCAACTGCAGCGCCCGCGCCATGAAACGATGATCGTCAGCCGAGAACATGAATGCGGTAAAAATCACTTCCTGCCGACAGGCTTCTGCACTTCGCGGATCGCGACGCGGAAGTCGTCCGCATCCTGGAAGCTGCGGTAGACCGACGCGAAGCGGATGTAGGCGACCTGGTCCAGCTTGTGCAGTTCGCGCATCACGATCTCGCCGATCTGCCGCGTCGGGACTTCGCGTTCGCCGAGGGCGATCACTTCGTCGCGCACGGTTGCGATCGCTTCATCCACGAGCGCGGTGGACACCGGCCGCTTGTTGAGGGCGATGTTGAAGCTCTCGCGCAGCTTCTCGAGGTCGAACTCCTCGCGGGTGCCGTTCTGCTTCACCACGCGCGGCATCCTGAATTCCACCGTCTCGTAGGTGGTGAAGCGCTTGTTGCAGGCCGCGCACCGCCGCCGCCGGCGTATGCTCTCGCCGTCGTCGCTCACCCGCGAGTCGATGACCTGCGTGTCGTCCGACTTGCAGAAAGGGCACTTCATCCGAACGATGAAGGATGAAGGATGAAGGATGAAGGATGAAGAACGAACAGTTCGGCGCCGGCAAACTTGCTTCCGCCTTGATCCTTGCGTCGTCCGCCCGGTCCTTTCATCCTTCCGCCTTCCGCCTTCATCCTTGCCTTATCCGTAGACCGGAAACCTCTCGCACATTTTTTTCACCTCGTCCGCCACGCGCCTCGCCACGCGTTCGTCATCGGGCGCCTCGATCACGTCGGCGATCAGGTGCGCGAGCGTCTCGGCTTCCATCTCGCACATTCCGCGCGTGGTCATCGCCGGCGATCCGATGCGGATGCCGCTCGTCACGGTCGGACCCTGCGGATCCTTCGGCACCGCGTTGCGATTGACGGTGATGCCGACGCGGCCGAGCGCGTCTTCCGCAGCGCGTCCGGTGAGGTGCTTGCCGCGCAGGTCCACCAGGAACATGTGGCATTCGGTGCGCCCCGACACGATGCGGCACTCGCGCTCGTGCAGCACCTTCGCCATCACGCGCGCATTGTCGAGCACCTGCTCCTGGTACACCTTGAACGCCGGGCTCATCGCTTCCTTGAGCGCCACCGCTTTCGCGGCGATGACGTGCATCAACGGTCCGCCCTGGGTGCAGGGAAAGACCGCCGAATTGAGGACTTTCTCATGCTCGGCGTTCGCCAGTATCAGTCCGCCCCGCGGGCCGCGCAGCGTCTTGTGCGTGGTGCTCGTCACGAAATCCGCGATCCCGACGGGACTCGGATACAGGCCCACCACGATCAGCCCCGCGTAGTGCGCGACATCGGCCATCAGGAGCGCCCCGACCCCGTCGGCAATCGCGCGAAACCGCTTCCAGTCGATCACCAGCGAGTAGGCCGAGGCGCCGGCGATGATCAGCTTCGGCTTCTTCACGCGCGCGAGTTCCTCGACTTCCGCATAGTCGATCGCTTCGGTCGCGGGATCGAGGCCGTACGAATACGCATCGTAATGCCGGCCGCTGATATTGACGCGCGCGCCGTGCGTCAGGTGCCCACCCGCGCCGAGCGCCATTCCAAGTATCACGTCGCCGGGATGAAGCGCCGCGTTGAACACCGACTGGTTGGCCTGTGCGCCGGAGTGCGGCTGCACATTCGCGTAACCGGCATGAAAAAGCTGCTTTGCCCGATCGATCGCCAGGCGCTCGGCGACGTCGACGTGCTCGCAACCGCCGTAATAGCGCCGCCCCGGATAGCCCTCGGCGTACTTGTTGGTGAGAACCGAGCCCTGCGCCTGCAACACGCGGGGACTGGCGTAGTTCTCGGACGCGATCAACTCGATGTGGTCTTCCTGGCGCCGGTTCTCCCGGTCAATGGCCTGCCACAGTTCGGGATCGAAGGCCTGGATGGTGTCGTGTGCGGAATACATGAGGAGTCCAGATGGGAGTTTCGATTGTACCATGCATAATATGCGAGGCTCCCGCGGGCGGAGCACGGAGCAAGGCGATGATGAAAGCATTGCTGGCGATCTCGCGGTTCATCGACGCGTGCAACGAGGCGGTCGGGCGCGCGGCTGCCTGGCTGGTGCTCGTGACCGTGTTGATCAGCGCCGGCAACGCGGCCAGCCGCTACGCCCTCGGCTTGAGTTCCAACGCCTGGCTCGAAATCCAGTGGTACCTGTTCGCGGCGATTTTTCTGCTCGGCGCGGGCTACACGCTGAAGCGCAACGGGCACGTGCGCGTCGACGTGCTGGCCGGCAGGCTCTCCGCAAGACGGCAGGCCTGGATCGACATCACGGGTGGCGCGCTGTTTCTCCTGCCGATGGTAATCATCATCGCGTATCACTCATGGCCGATGTTCATGCAGTCCTTCGTCGGCCGGGAGGTTTCCGCGGATGCGGGCGGGCTCGTGCGCTGGCCGGTGAAATTGCTGATCCCGGCCGGTTTCGCGTTGCTCGCGCTGCAGGGCGCATCCGAGATTATCAAGCGCATCGCTTTCCTGCGCGGCGACATCGACGATCCGCGCGAACGGCGGCCGGATCACTGATGTCGCACGAAATTCTTGCGCCCGTCATGTTCGGCGCGCTGGTCGCGTTCCTGCTGCTGGGCTATCCCGTCGCATTTTCCCTGGGAGCGGTCGGCATCCTGTTCGGGTGGGTGGGGATCGAACTCGGCATGCTCACGCCCGCGCTGCTGCAGGCGCTGCCGGAACGCGTGTTCGGCATCATGCGCAACGACACACTGCTCGCGATTCCTTTCTTCACCTTCATGGGCCTGATACTCGAGCGCAGCGGCATGGCCGAGGAGTTGCTCGACACCATCGGGCAGCTCTTCGGCGCAGTGCGCGGCGGCATCGCCTACGCGGCCGTTTTCGTGGGCGCGCTGCTCGCGGCGACCACCGGCGTCGTCGCCGCATCCGTAATCGCAATGGCGCTCATCTCGCTGCCGGTCATGCTGCGCTACGGCTACTCGCCGCGGCTCGCGAGCGGCGTGATCGCGGCTTCCGGCACGCTGGCGCAGATCATCCCTCCAAGCCTGGTGCTGATCGTCCTCGCGGATCAGCTCGGACGCTCGGTCGGCGACATGTACCGGGGCGCGCTTGTGCCCGGGCTCGCACTCGCCGGCCTCTACCTGGCTTACGTGTTCGCGGTCTCGCTTGTCAGGCCGGCGGCGGTACCCGCCATGCCGCCCGAGGCGCGGCGCCTGAGAGGGTGGGCGCTCGCCGCCCGCGCGGCGACTGCTCTCGTGCCGCCTCTCGCGTTGATCTTCCTGGTGCTGGGGACGATTTTTCTCGGTATCGCGACGCCCACCGAAGGCGGAGCGATGGGCGCGACCGGCGCTCTGGCTCTGGCGCGCAGACGCCTCACCATGGAACTTCTCAAGCAGGCGATGGACTCGACGCTGCGCCTCACCAGCTTCGTGATCTTCATCCTGGTCGGCTCCACCGTGTTCGGCCTCACCTTCCGCGCGGTCGACGGCGACCTGTGGGTCGAACGCCTGCTCTCCGATCTTCCGGGCGGGGCGGCCGGATTCCTGATCGCCGTCAATCTGATGGTGTTCGTGCTGGCGTTCTTTCTCGACTTCTTCGAGATCGCGTTCATCCTCGTGCCGCTGCTCGCGCCGGTCGCCGCCAAGCTCGGCATCGATCTCGTCTGGTTCGGGGTGATCCTCGGCGTGAACATGCAGACTTCCTTCCTGCACCCGCCCTTCGGATTTGCCCTCTTCTACCTGCGCAGCGTCGCGCCGCGCGAAGTGAGGACCGCCGATATCTACTGGGGCGCGGCGCCGTTTCTCGTGATCCAGCTCGCGATGGTGGCGTTGCTCGTCGCGTTTCCGCAAATGGTGCTGCACCACAGGCCGGACACGCCCAGGCGCGATCCGGCGGCGATAGAGATCGAAATCCCGCCGCCCGAAGCGCCCGGCTTACGCGGTGACATGCCGCTCAAGAACGAACCGGATCCATCCGCCGCCGAAATCGAGCGCGCGCTGAAGGAATCACGCTAGGATGTCGCGATGTCGGAAACGTTGTCATTGCGAGGCACGACTTCGTGCCGAAGCAATCTCGTGGCGAGCCACACCATCGCGGGCAGCCGCGGGACCGCGTCGTCAGCAGACCGCCACGCTTTGCTCGCGGCTTCGGCTTGTCCTTGCAATGACAGTCATCGCCGTGCGGCGCGGTCGGCTGAATAGACGAAGTTGTCGTAGGTATTCTCGGCGACGCGGAACCACAGGTGCTGTTCGTCGCGGAACCGGCGCCATGGTTCGTAGATCTTCCTGAATTCGGCACTTTGCGCAGAGAGCCCGGCGTAGAGCTCGAGGGCCGCCTTGTAGCACGCCTCCAGCACCGGCCGCGGAAACACCCGCAGCTGCGCGCCCTCGGCGACGAGCCGGCGCAGCGCGGCGGTGTTGCTGGCGTCGTACTTGGCGGTCATGAGAAGGTTTGCCTCCGCGCAGGCGGTTTCAAGCGCCTGCCGGTAGCCCCGCGGCAATGCCGCCCAGTGCTTGAGATTCACCAGGATCGACCCTTGCGCCGAACCTTCCCACCAACCCGGGTAATAATAGAATTTCGCCACCTTGTGAAAGCCCAGCTTCTCGTCATCGTACGGGCCGACCCATTCCGCCGCGTCGATCGTGCCCTTCTCCAGCGCCGGGTAAACGTCGGGGCCGGCGATCTGCTGGGGCACCACCCCGAGTCTTGCCAGCACCTGGCCGCCCAGCCCGCCGATGCGAAACTTCAGTCCCTTCAGGTCCGCCACCGATTTGATTTCCTTGCGATACCACCCGGCCATTTGCGCGCCGGTGTTGCCGGCGGGAAAGTTGATGATGTTGTACTGCCTGTAGAGCCCGCGCAGGAGATCGAGTCCGCCGCCGTAATACATCCAGGCATTCTGCTGCCGGCAATTCAGCCCGAACGGCAGTGTGGTATCGAATGCGAACGCCGGGTTCTTGCCGACATAGTAATAGCCGGCGGTCTGCCCGCACTCCACCGTGCCGTTCTGCACCGCATCGAGCACCTGCAATGGCGGCACGATCTCGCCGGCCGCGAACACCCGCATCTCGAATTTCCCGTCGGTAATCCGTGACAGCCGGTTTGCCAACTGCTCCGCGCTGCCGTACAGCGCGTCGAGACTCTTGGGAAAGCTCGACGCCATGCGCCAGCGCACCTTGGGGTGCGACTGCGCGATCGCCGGTGCCGCGACCGAAGCCGCAGCGAGCCCCGCCCCCGCCCGCCTGAGGAATGCGCGTCGTTTCATCCTAATCGCCGGCGATGGTCATGCGCTCGACGAGTATCGATCCACATTGCCGCGAGCCGCGCCGGATGACATCGCTGCCGATGGCGGCAAAGCCGCGAAACATGTCCTTGAGATTGCCGGCGATGGTGATCTCCTGCACGGGATAGGCGATCTCCCCGCGTTCCACCCAGAATCCCGCGGCACCGCGCGAATAGTCGCCGGTGACCGCGTTCACGCCCTGCCCCATCAGCTCGGTCACGAGCAGTCCCGTACCGAGGCGCCGGAGCATGGCCGGGAAATCTCCTTCAGTGGGCTCCGCGACAAGATTGTGATTGCCGCCGGCGTTGCCCGTCGAGCGCAAGCCCAGCTTGCGTGCCGAATAGCTTCCGAGGAAATATCCCTGCACCACGCCCTCGAGCACCACCTCGCGTGCACGTGTCGCCACGCCCTCCTCGTCGAAGGCCCCGCTCGCCAACCCTTTTCTGACGTGCGGCAGATCGCGCACGGTGACGCCGGGGGAAAACACCGCCTGTCCCATGCTGTCGAGCAGAAACGATGACTTGCGATAAAGGTTTCCGCCGCTCACCGCGGACACGAAATGTCCCAGCAGGCTCGCCGCGATCGGTGCTTCGAACAGAACCGGTACCTGAGTCGTCGCGATCTTGCGCGCCCCGAGCCGCTTTACCGCGCGCTCGCCGGCGCGCCTGCCGACCATTTCGGGCGGGGGCAGCTCCGCGGAATCGCGCGTGGTCTCGTACCAGTCATCGCGCTGCATGGCGTCGTTCCTGCCCGCGACCAGCGCGCACCCGTACGAGTGGCGCGAACTCGGGTAGCCCGCGAGAAAACCCAGCGTATTGCCATAGATGAAGTGCGATTCCTGGGTCGATACGCTCGCCCCCTCGGAGTTGCTGATCCGCGGGTCGACGGCGTAGCCCGCCGCCTCGCACGTCTTCGCGAGTTCGATCGCGCGCTCGACCGGCAGATTCCACGGGTGCCACAGGCCGAGGTCCGGGAAATCGCGCGCGAGAAGACCCGGATCCGCCAGCCCGGCGCACTCATCCGATGCCGTGAAGCGCGCGATCGAGAGCGCCGCGTCCACCGTGTCGCGCAGCGCCCGCGCGGAAAAGTCCGATGTGCTGGCATGGCCGCGCTGCTTGCCGAGGTACACCGTGACGCCGATGCCCTTGTCACGGTTGTATTCGATCGTCTCGACCTCGTTCTGCCGCACCGTGACGGTCTGTCCGAATCCCTCGCTCGCTTCAGCCTCGGCTGCGGTCGCGCCGCGTTCGGTGGCGTAGTCGAGAGCGTCGCGAACGATCTGCCTGAGCGTGTCGTCACTCGTTGAAAAGCGGGTGTCTGCCATGGGTGGATTGCGCTGTGGCGCGGTCCGATTGGGGCCGATCCGGGCCGCGAAAGGACGCTATCATAGCAGCTTGCATGAGCGCGACCCCGCCGCAATGACCAAAGAAATTCCGCTGAGCCGCACGCAGCTCAAGAAGCAGATGACCGCGCTGCAGGAGCTGGGGGCGGAACTCGTGTCGCTCACCCCGGCGCAGCTCGCCGAGATGGCGCTGCCGGAGTCTTTGTATGAAGCAGTGACGACCGCGAAGCAGATTACGCGCTTCGAGGCCCGGCGCCGCCAGTTGCAGTACATCGGCAAGCTCATGCGCCACATCGACCCGGAGCCGATCCGCGCCCGCCTCGACCGCTGGAAAGCGTCCTCGCTGGAGCACACCGCCCGGGTGCACCGGCTCGAACGCTGGCGCGAACGTCTGCTCGCCGACGATACCGCGCTGCCCGAACTTCTCCGCGAGCATCCACACGCCGACATCCAGCAGTTGCGGACGCTGGTGCGCAATGCGAGACGCGAGCGGGAATCGAATCAGCCGCCACGCAACTATCGCGCACTCTTCAAGCTGCTGCGCGAGACGCTTGACATGATGAATGGCCCCCCGACATTGTAGGTTGGGGTAAGCGCAGCGCACCCCAACAACTGATTGCGGGTGTTGGGGTTCGCGTTGCTCACCCCAACCTACGGTCTGATCAGGTCATCATTCCGCATTCCGCATTTGAATTCTCCCGCGCTATACTCATGCCGCCATGAATGCCTCACCCGAAGAACTCCTGATCGGCCTGGTTTCGATCAGCGACCGCGCTTCCGCGGGCATCTACGAAGACCAGGGCCTGCCGGCGCTGCAGGAGTGGTTCGGAAAAGCGCTCGCCACACCCTGGCGCATGGTGCCGCGGCTCATCCCCGACGAGCAGCCGGGGATCGAAGCGACGCTCAGGGAACTGGTGGATCGCGAAGGCTGCCATCTCGTTCTCACCACGGGAGGCACCGGCCCGGCGGCGCGCGACGTGACGCCCGAGGCGACGCTCGCTGTCGCCGACAAAGTCATGCCGGGTTTTGGTGAACAGATGCGCCAGGTCAGCCTCAGGTTCGTTCCGACTGCCATCCTGTCGCGGCAGGTGGCGGTGGTGCGAAAACAGGCGCTGATCATCAACCTGCCCGGCCAGCCCAAGGCGATCCGCGAAACGCTCGAAGGACTGAAGGATAGTGACGGGAAGACGATCGTCAACGGCATCTTCGCCGCCGTTCCTTACTGCATCGATCTCATCGGCGGTCCGTACATCGAGACGCATGAAAACGTCGTCAAGACCTTCCGACCCAAGTCGGCCATTCGGCCAAAACCTAAAAGCTGAGACGCGAAGGACGCCAAGGACGCGAAGGAAAAACGAATAAAGGAAAGGTACATCAAACCCGAGCGGCGCGCTGTCACGGTTCCGGGGAAATCACCACGGGATGTGCAGTCCTATTCAAGGACCGTGGGCTCCCGATGCTTCAGTCTCACTTCCCTTCCCTTCGTGTCCTTCGCGTCCTTTGCGTCTATGCTTCTTGAGATTCTTACATGGCCCAAAAAGAGCTTCTGGAAACGATCGAGATCGAAACCGGCCGGAACCCGACTGCGGGCGTCATCTGGATGCACGGGCTGGGCGCGGACGGCAACGACTTCGTTCCCATCGTGCGCGAACTCGATCTGACCGGCGTCCAGCCGATCCGCTTCATCTTCCCGCATGCGCCCATGCGCCCGGTCACGATCAACAACGGCTACGTCATGCGCGCCTGGTACGACGTGAGCTACGGGGATCTCGAAGGCCGGTCGAAACGGCCGGACGAGAAGGGCGTGCGCGCCTCGCAGGCCGAGATCGCGAAGCTCGTCGACCGCGAGCTTGCGCGCGGGATCGCCAGCCGCCGGATCGTGCTGGCCGGATTTTCCCAGGGCGGCGCCATCGCGCTGCAGACCGGCCTGCGCTGCCCGCAGCCGCTCGCGGGCATCATGGCGCTCTCGACCTACCTGCCGTGCGCCGAGTCCGTGCCGGCTGAGGCTGCCCCGGCCAACGCAGGGCTATCCGTCTTCATGGCGCATGGCACGGAGGATCAGGTGCTGCCCTACGCGATGGGCGCGAATTCCCGCCAGTTGCTCGGAACACTGGGCTACGACGTGGAGTGGCACGAGTACGCGATGCCGCACTCGGTGTGCCTGGAGGAAGTGCGGGACATCGCGGCCTGGCTGCGGACGATACTGAAGCAGGCCGCATGACGGGGCTGAATTGACTCGTCTCAGGCGGTACTCATAAGGATTTTGTCGGCCAAAGGTCCGACAAAATCCTAACGCACGACCGTAAACCTCACGCGGTCGTAGTCTCCGTCGTGCTCGACGACGTCCACCGGCACCAGCGTGTAGGTCTTCTCGTTGAGGACGGCCTCGACGCCGTCTCTTTTCGCGCAATGACCCCGGGGCGTGAGGATCTCGACCTCCTTCTCGCCCTCTATCCGCGGCGAGAGCATGATCGCCGCCGTCGGCTTGTGCGCTGGCGCCGCTCCCGCGGGCTTCAGACGCAACAACGTCGCGACCTGGGCCAGCAGTTGCACGCCTACGTGCTGCTGCTGCTGCTCGTTGCGCGCGACCCTGCGAATCATGCCCACGCGCCACTCGCGAAACGACTCGCCTTCGACGCCAATCACGCCGCCGACCTCGACCCAGTCGCCGGCAACCGACGGGATCACGGCCCCGTAGCCGCCCGCGCTCACGTCCTGGATGATCCAGCTCTCCGCGCTCTTCTGGTGGGTGAAGTCGAGCGAGTCGTTGACCGCGAACTCCAGTGAGGCAACGATCTCCTTGAATCCCGGCACCACGGTGACGCGCGCCGCCGCCCGGGTCCTTTCGTGCTTGCGCGCCTGCGTCTTGCCCGCCCAGTCCTGCTCCAGGTGCTTGAGCAGCCCCAGCACCACCTCATGATCGTCCTGCCCGCCGAGGTTCAGGCCCTCGGGCAGGCTACGGGTATAGGAAATGTGCGCCCGCAACTGCTCGAGCTCGCGCAACGCGGGACCGGCGCCAACGTAGCGCACGGTAGGAGCCGCGGGCGGACTGCGCAGGACCCGCACCGGCACCCGGGGCGCCGCGAGATCGATCCAGTGCGTGTGCCCCAGCGGCTCTTTCGATATCGAAAACATTCCCGAGAAATAGGACACGATGCGTACGGCCAGATCCTGCCCGGCCGGCTGCAAGCTGTCGGTCGATGAGGCCGCGAGCATCGCCGCCTTCAGGAATTCCTGCTTGACCGTCGAGGTGCCGCTCGAGCCCGGGTAGAGCGCGATGGATTCGTCCAGAATGTCCCGGATTTCAGCCATCTCGTAGAGTTTCGCCATCGTCGTCCACACCCGCGCGTCGGGCAGCTCGTAGCGCATGAGATGCCAGCGCAATTGCTGGCGCAAACAGCGCAACGCGCGCGCGGTATAAAGGGCCGCGCTCGCCCGCGAGGTGAACCCGCTCTCCGGTTCGGTGTCGACCAACCCCAGGCATTTCTGATAGCCGTCGCCCAGCAGGCGCCAGAAATTGAAGGCGCTGGTCCACAATTGATGTTCGTTCGCCTTCTTCTGCCGGGGTGTCGCAAGATAGTCCGCGAACAGGTTGCGCTCGGGCATGCGCGATGCGCCGTCCAGCAGGTCGACCTCCTCGAACCGGCTGCCGAGCTTTACGCCGTCCGCGCTATTGAGCACTTCGAGCCAGCTCGCGATCTCACCGATGGCCCGGATGCTGTCGTTGGCCGGGAGCCTGGCGATGACCTCCCGCACTTTCTTGCTTTCGGCCAGCGGATGCTCGGGCCTTTGCTCGGGTTTCTGCTCGGGCTTGTTGCTGCCGCGTCCAAACCAGTTGATCAGCGCCATGCGGTCTCGGTAAAGAACGGGACGAATTTTCGACAATATCTCAGGAGCGGTGATTTTAGCAACATCGGCCGGCCCCGACACGGATGACACGACTCGGGCTGCCCCCGCTCGGAAGGCTTCCTGTCATTGCACGAGGGCGCCGGTCAGGACCGAAGCGCGGCACGCCGTCCGCGTTCCACGTCGACTGCCGCCACGATCACGATGCCGGCCACGAAGAACGTTCCGGTCACGAGCATCGCGAGGCGATGGTCGCCCCCGGAGGCCCAGGTAACGAGCCCGTAGGTCATCGGCCCGAGTATCGACGAAAGCTTGACGGCGAGCCCCCACAACCCGAAGAACTCGCCTGCGCGGTGCGGGGGGCTGAGATAGGCGATGAGCGCCCGCCCCGCCGACTGGCTCGACCCGAGACACAGTCCGACCAGGTTTGCAGCGATCCAGAACAGCGCCGGCCCCTGTGCGCGCCACGCCAGCAGCACCGTGAGCAGCCATCCGACCAGTATGAGAATGATCGTGCGCACGTGGCCGATGCGGTCCTGCACCGTGCCGAGAAGAAATGCCCCGAGCGCGGCGGTAACGTTGACGACCAGGATCAGTATCAGCGTATCCCTGGTGGTGAAGCCCATGGCCTGCTCGGCGTAGACCGCAGCCAACGCGATCACGGTCTGGACTCCCGCCTGATACGCCACGACACACGCCAGAAAGCGCCACAGGTCCTGGTAGCGCCGCGCCTGCCGGAGCGTGGCTGCGAGTCGCTTGAACGCCTCCCGGGCACTGGCTGACGTGGCGGCTGACGGCGTAGCGCGCTCCCGCAGCAGGAGAAATGTCGGCAGGCTGGCGCCCGCAAAGATTCCGGCAGTGATGAGCATCGTTACCGGAACGAATTCGCCGGCCGCCGCCCCCCGCGACTGCGCCCATACGATGTAGGCAAGGCACGCGCCCAGGCTCACGAGACCGCCAACGTAGCCGAGACTCCATCCCCATCCCGATACGCGGCCGAGCGCCTGCTCCCGCGCGATCTCGGGCAGAAACGCGGCGACCAGATTCTCGCCGGTGCCGAAGAAGAAGTTTGACAGCGCCACCAGCACGCATGCTGCCGCCACGTCGCCGTTCCCCACCAGCGCAAGGGCGGCGGTAAAAGTCACGCAACCCATGGTGGTCGCGGCAAGCAGGCGCTTCTTCGCGGCCCGCGCGTCGGCATACGCGCCGATCACGGGGGCAGTCAAAACGATCAACGCGTAGGACACTGCCAGCGCGCTCGTCCACGCGAGCGTCGCCCAGGGCGCATTGCCGGCAACCTCGGCGACGAAATAGGCATTGAAAACCGCCGTGATGACGACGGTGGTATAGCCCGAGTTGGCGAAGTCGTACATCGCCCAAGCAAAAACCTCGCGCGGGCGTACGCCGGGCGCGAGGTTTTTTGACGAAGTACTAATCAAGATGCTCTTCCGCAGACGAATCCATGTACAGATATCCATGACGGACGAGGGCAATTCGGCTGACTGGAGTGCATCTCTTGAAGTCCCCTGTAAAGAATCCACGGGCCCAGGAGTTTGTCGGACTCGGGGCGGACAAACTCCTGATGCAAGACCGCCTGTACAAAAACTGAAAGAAAAGCAACTGCAAACCCCATCTCTGGCCTGCTTGCGTGCCGTGGTTCAGCGAAAACCAGTTGCCGAGCTGGAGTTCATTCAATATCTGCAGGCGGTCTTACCTTAGGAATTTGTCGGGCCTCGGTCCGACAAATTCCTCGTGGATTCTTCCCCCGGCCAGTTCTTGATGTAGCGCTTGAGGAGCCGGTTCTCGAAGCTCGTCTCCTTGATCACTGCCCTGGCGACATCGTGAAAAGAGATCACGCCCAGCAGCGCGTCGCCATCGCGCACCGGCAGGTAGCGGACATGATTCCGGGTCATCACTTCGCGCAGATGATCGATGGAGTCGCCGGGGCTGCCGCAGACCGGATCCCGGACCATCACCGCGCCCACTTCCAGCGCACCGAGATCACCGCCCTGCGCCGTGAGCGCTTTCAGCACTTCGCGGAACGTCAGCATCCCGGTCATCCTGCCATTCTCCATCACCACCAGCGAGCCGATGTCGTTGCCAACCATCACCTTGACGGCGTCGGAAACCTTGCCTGCAGGGGCGATGCTGAAGATGGTGCTGCCCTTGAGATTGAGTATGTCGCGGATGAACATGGCGCACCTCCGGCGAGTGGTCGGGCGATCATAGCCCAACCGCGCAGGTGTGGAAAGCGCACGGCACGTAACGGCGATACTGAGATCCCGACGGTGGAAAGCCGCAGGGTCAGGGGGCGCCGGCACTCAGGACTTGAGCCTCGCGACCTGCAGTTCGCCGCGCAGCGACGCCCTCTGTTCACCAGGCGAATCGGGTATCGCCGGCAGACGCCCTCCGCCAGCAAGAAGCGTTTCAATCCGCTCCAGCGGCACCGGCTTGCTGAAAAGATACCCCTGCATCTCGTCGCACTTGATCAGCCTGAGCAGTTTCGACTGTTCCTCGGTCTCCACCCCTTCCGCTACGATCTTCATGTCAAGTGCGTGCCCAAGAGAGATGACCACGGACACAATGGCCAGTTTCTCCGAGCTCGTGGTCATGTCGGCAACGAAGGATTTGTCGATCTTCAACGTGTTTGCCGGCAACCGGGCGATGTAACTGAGGGAAGAATAGCCCGTTCCGAAATCGTCGAGCGCGACGCCGATTCCCATCTTCCGGATTTTGCGCAATGCTTCGATGCTGCGTTCGATATCGTCCATCAGAACGCTTTCGGTGATCTCGATATCCAGGCCACTGGTCCCGGCGCCGCCGTCGCCAATCGCCGCCGCAACGTAGCCGGGGAAATCCTTCTGCCGCATTTGCATCGAGGAAACGTTGACTGCGATACGCGGAGGCGGTAAACCACCTGCCTGCAATTTCTGGTAGTCCGTCATCGCCTGTTGCAATACCCAGCTTCCGACATCCAGTATCATGCCGGTTTCTTCAAGCACCGGAATGAACTGATACGGCTGGATCAGGCCCTTGTGCGGGTCATTCCAGCGCAGGAGCCCTTCGAGGCCGACGATGCGCCCCGTCTGGGATTCGACCTTGGGCTGGTAGTGCAGCACGAACTGCCGCTGGTCCAGGGCCCGCCGCAGCTTGCTTTCCAGGGCCAACCGGTTCGCGATCGCAGCATTGATGTGGGGCGCGTAGAACAGGTACGTCTCCGGCGAGGCTTTTGCTTTTTTCAGCGCCGCCTCCGCGTTCGTCAGCAACGCGTCGGCACTGGCACCGTCGGTCGCCGTCGGGAAAACGGTCACGCCTCCTTTTACCGACAGGCGAACCGGCTCGCCATTCGCCGGGAAGGGCTCAGCCAGGGCTCCAAAGATCTTTTCCAGAAGAAGGCCGATCTGAGTTTCGTTTGCGACATCCGTCAGGATCAGACCGAACTGGTCGCCGCCGATCCGGCCGAGCGTGTCGGAGGCTCGGACGTTTTCCCGCAGGCGCTGCGCAACGAGCCTGAGTAACGTGTCGCCGGTGTGGCGGCCCAGGTTGTCGTTGACCACGTGGAACCCTCGTACGTCGACGACCACGACTGCCTGCTTGGTAGCACCGGGTCTTGCCGCTTCCGTCAACCGGGACAAGCGTTCCTGATACAGGCTGCGGTTGGGTAGTCCGGTCAGCGCGTCGTAGTACGCCAGGTAATCGAGCCGTTGCGCCTTCTCGTTGGTCTCGAGACCGAAGGAAACGTCTCCTGCGAGCTCCTGGAGGAGCTTCATCTCTTCGTCATCGAAGACTCCCGGCTCGGCCGCGTATAGCGCGAACACTCCAACAGACTCCCCCTCCACCAGCAGCGGCAAGAACACGAGCGATCGGAACCCCTTGCCGAGAGCCGGCTTCGAAACCTGCAAGAGTTCATCCGTAGCGATGTCGTTGCAGATGATCGGCTTCTTGCCCCGTACGGCGCGCCCGGCCAGCCCCTGGCCTTCCGGCACTTCTTCCCTTGCGCTGAGCCGGAGCTGTTTCAGCAGGCCTTGTTCGCTTCCGCTCCAGGCGACTGGCTCCACTTGCATCGTCGCTCGGTCGAGCAGCCCGATCCATGCGAACGCGAACCTGCCGTGATCCACCGCAATGCGGCAAGCCTCTTCCAGCATTTCCTTCCGGTCGCGTGTGCGCACTATCGCCGAGTTGATGCCGCTCAGGACGGCCGTGATCCGGCTGAGCCGCTCGATCTTTTCCTGCTGCTTCGCGCGCTCCGTCACATCGCGGGATACCACGACGACCTTGGATACCAGCCCGGATTCGTCCTGGATCACATTGCCTTGGGACTCGATAAACCGCACGCTGCCGTCCTTCAGCACCCAGCGAAACCGGGCCTGCTGTCCGATTCCCGTTTCGACGGTCTCGCGGAAAATCCGGCGTATCATCTCCCGGTCTTCGGGATGAATCTCCTGGAACGAGTCGGTCCCCGGCAGATCGACGTCACCAAATACCGCGCGATACGAGGGGCTGTTGTAAAGCCGCCGGCCGTCGCGATCCAGCATCGCGATAAAATCGCTCGAGTTCTCTGTGATGAGTCGGAACTTCTCTTCGCTCTTGCCCAGCTCGCGTACGGCGTTGCTGGCGCGCAGGATGTAGCGTACGCGGTGCCCCAGCAGCGCCCAGTTGATCGGCTTGGGGATAAAATCCGTTGCCCCCGCCGCATAGGCCTCGTTAATCGAATCCACGTCGTCGCGGCCGGTCACCATGACAATCGGAACGTACTGCGCGCCCGGCCGCTCACGCAGTTTCCGGCACACCAAAAATCCATCCATGTCGGGCATATCGACGTCGAGCAGCACGAGATCCGGGCGGGCGCGATCGAACGCCGAGAGTGCCCCACCGCCATCCTCAGCCTCCACGACAGAAAATCCCGATTGCTCCAGGGTTTCGCGCGTCAAGAGTCGCGAAGTAGCCTCATCGTCAGCGATCAATACCCGCGCTTGGTCTTGTACGTCGCGATCGCTCATGACCCGATGTTCCCCGCGTGCGCCGACAATTCCGCGGCGACCTGCGCGTATTCTGCATCGATCTCGGCCAGTAAACCGTCAGCCCCGCCCGTTGAGCTGGCGCGGCCGAGGCTCTCCATGCGCTGGCACAGTTTCGCGAGCGACGCTGCGCCGAGATTGGCGCTGGCCGATTTGAACGCGTGCGCGGTCCGGCCCATGGCTACCGTATCGCCCTGGGCCACCGCCTCCTGAAGGGAGCGCAACCGGCCCGGTGCATCCTTGAGGTAGACGCTGATGATTCTCGTCACCAGGTCCGTGCCGCCGTTGCCCCGTAGCGCGCGCATGCGCTCCAGAACCTGCAAGTCGATGCACGGCGCGCCGGTCTGCGCCTTGCACTCTGCGGGCAGCCAGCGCCGCAGCGCACGCTCGAGCTGATCGAGCGAGAACGGCTTGGTCACGTAGTCGTCCATCCCCTCAGCGAGACACTTCTCCCGGTCCCCCTCCACCGCCCCGGCGGTGAGCGCGATGATCGGAATGCGCCGCCCGTTGGTCTGCACAGCCTCGCGGCGGCGGATTTCCGCCGTCGCCTCGAAACCGTCCATCTCGGGCATCTGGCAATCCATGAGGATCAGGTCGAAGGCAGTCCGATCCAACGCCTCGAGCGCCTCGCGTCCGTGGTTCGCCACCACGGCGCGGCACCCCAGGACTTCCAGCATCTGCAGCGCAAGCTCCTGGTTGACCGGGTTGTCTTCCACCAAAAGAACGTGCGCCTGAAGATTCGCCGCCCCCGGCGCCTGCCGCACGGCGGCAGCGGGAGTTGTCCCCGCCATGGCGCTCACCAGGCAATCAAAGAGCTGCGATTGCCGGACCGGCCTCGTCAGGCAGTATTCGATCCCGGCCTCGCGTGCCGCGTGCTCGTCACGGCCGGCCGAACTCAGCATGATGAGAGGCGTGGCGGCGAGCAGCGGGTCCGCGCGGATGGCGCGCGCGAGCTCGATTCCATCCATGCCTGGCATGTCGTCATCGGTAACAGCGATGCCAAACCGTTTGCCTTGCGATGCGGCGGCGCGCAGTTTTTCGAGGGCGCGAGCGCCGGCGTCGGCCTGGTCATGATCCACGCCCGCCGCCGCAAGCTGATGCCCGAGAATCTCCCGGTTGGTCGCGTTGTCATCGACGATCAGCGCCCGCAGCCCCAGCATCGGTCGCTCCGCTCCGGCAGCGGCCGCGGCGTCAGCGGGCTGCTTCATCACCCGGAGCTTGAACCAGAAGGTCGAGCTTGCCCCCGGCACGCTTACGACGCCGATCTCGCCGCCCATCTTCTCCACCAGCTGCTTGCAGATCGACAACCCGAGCCCGGTACCGCCATATTTGCGGCGGGACTGGCCCTTCGCCTGGGTGAACGGCTCGAATATGCGTTCGAGTTGATCGTCCGCGATGCCGATGCCCGTGTCTTTCACCTCGAAACGGAGCAATACCGCATCGGCGGTCTCCTCCGTAGCTGCAACACGCACCATCACTTCGCCGCGCTCCGTGTACTTGATCGCGTTGCCGGCCAGATTGATCAGTACCTGGCGCAACCAGACAGGGCTGCCCTGGACCCTCGTAGGCACCGCGGCGGGTATCAGGCAGTTGAACTCCAGTTTCTTGCGGCGGGCCTCCTCAGCCAGGGTATCCGCAACCTCTTCCACCAGTTCCCGCAGATCGAACGGGCGGGTCCGGAGCTCAACCTTTCCCGCCTCGATCTTGGAGAAATCAAGAATATCGTTGATGATGGAAAGCAGCGCAACGCCCGACCGGTGCGCAGTCTCCGCAAATCTGCGCTGCCTGGCGTCCAACTGCGTGCCCAAAAGCAGCTCGGTCATACCGAGTACGCCGTTCATCGGCGTGCGGATTTCGTGACTCATCGTCGCCAGAAACTCGCTCTTGGCGCGGCTTGCGGCCTCGGCGGCTTCCTTCGTAGTTTGCAACTCCTGCTCGGAGCGCTTGCGCTCCGTGATGTCGCGCAAATAAGCCGCAAACATCGGCTCGTTGTTGACCTGGATGGCGCTGACGGCCAATTCGACCGGAAACTCGGTACCGTCGGCGCGCAACGCCGTGAGTTCGCGTCGTCTGCCAAGGATGGGCCCCTCGCCCGTGGCAACGTAGCGCTGCAGGCCACGGCGGTGCGCCTCGCGCTGGGACTGGGGCGCGATCGTGGACGCAAGTTCTCTGCCTACGACTTCGGCGCGGCTATAGCCAAATGTGGCCTCGGCGGCCGGGTTGAATTCCGTGATCATGCCGTTGGAATCCATGCAGATCACGCAGTCCAGGGCAGACTCAAGCATCGCGCCCTTACGCCCCTCGCTCCCACGCAGTTCGACGTTAGCCTGCGATAGCTCTCGCGTGCGCTCGTCGACCAACGCCTGTAGGTTGTCACGGTGATGCTGCAATTCGGCTTCGGCGGTGCGCCGCTGCTCGACCTCGACCTTGAGCAGCTCATTCTGTTGCCTCAATGTATGTGAGGTGAGCTGGCTTTGCAGCGAAACCGTGAGCGCCATGGTCATGATCAGCAGCGTCACTACCCCGATCGCTAACGCAAGCAGCACCGGATCGAGGCCGGTGGCCGCCACCGCGGCCTGGCCGGTGGACACGCAGACCGTCGCGTACATGCCGGTATAGTGCATACCCGCAATCGCCACACCCATCACCAATGCGGCCAGCACCTTGCTGATCAAGCCGGTGCCCCCGAGACGGAACACCAGCCAGATCGCGATGGTCGAGCACACGATCGCGTTGACGATGGAGAGCAGCCACGGCGTGATGTAATACATCACCAGCGCATCGAGGCGCATGGCGGCCATGCCCGTGTAGTGCATGGTGCCGATTCCCGCCCCCATCACCGCGCCACTGACCAGGAGGCGCCGCCAGGACAAGGTGCCGCGCGTGACGATGTACAGGGCGAAGCCTGAGGTCGCGATCGCCGCGACCATGGACGCAAGCGTCGTCCATGGCTCGAATCGAACCGGAATCGGAAGCTGGTAAGCAAGCATCGCCACGAAATGCATCGACCAGATGCCGGCGCCCATCGCGAACGCGCCGCCGATCAGCCACGCGGCAGCCCGCCGCGGTTCGGCGCGGAATTCGCTGACCCGCCCCGCGAGGTCAATGGCGGTGTAGGCCGCGAGCGATGCGACGATGTACGACAGCGCGACCAATCCCGGATCGTATGCGGCAGGGAGCGCGCGGCCTGGAAGCGGTCCCGTCACGAACAGCAGCAGGTCATTCATGGCGTGTGGTTCTCCAAAACCGTGCACGTGGGCGCACGGCACGCTGGTACGATCTTGCCGCCCAGCACCCGGCATATCTTGCCAGAAAATTTACGCTCAATGGGCTGTTCGCGCAATGTGCCATTTGGGTGTCGAGGCGCACTGGCAAACTGTCGCCCGCAAGCGACAGCAGTCGCGGACCCCAGGGTACTCGCCCACCACGGCCTCCACGAACGCCATGCCGACCGAGGTGTGCAGGCTGGAAAACACCTAACTCGTGGCCGACGGCAGGTAAACGGTGCGCAGCAATCGCCGCGAATTTGCTCCCAGCATGCGCGCGTTGTTGAGCACGATAGGGCTCGCGGCGCGCATGCTCATGCCTTCCGTGAGGCATCCAACTATCCGGGCGCGGTCTTGCAGACTTAAGCGATTCAGGGATGAGTGCTTGGCAACCTCGGGGAAGGTGCCGACTCAATATGAACATATAGTTAAAGCCTGCGACATCCTGATGCGGGGATTGGCGCAAATCGGGATTATCGCCCTCGTAGACGAGGCTACAGGCTATCAGGATGTGCGAGACTGCCAAGCGTTGCAAGCAATCCTTGATCGGTTCTTGGACTGTTACGATCAAACTGAGACACTGCCCAATTGCGCCCGATCGAGGCTAGATCACGCCCCTCTGCCTGAGTTCCTGTTGGCGCTCGGCGCTGTAACCCAGCGACTTCAGGATTTCGGCGGTGTGCGCGCCGAGGGCGGGTCCGAGCCAGCGCGTGCCGCCCGGAGTCTCGGAAAGCTTCGGTACGACCGCCGGTATGCGCATGGGTTTCCCGTCGGGCAGTTGCCACTGCTCGATCATCCGGCGCGCGGCGTAGTGCGTGTCCGTGACGATGTCCTCGGCGTCGTACACTCGCCCGCACGGCACTTCTGCGCGTTCCAGTACTTTTAGCACGGCATCAAGATCGTGCGCCCGCGTCCAATGCTCGATCGCCTGGTCGAGTTCGTCCGCGCGCGCCACGCGCCCTTCGTTCGCGGCGAGCGTCGCATCCGCCGCGAGATCAGGCCGCCCGATTGCCGTCATCAGTCGCTTGAAGATGTTGTCGTTATTCGCGCCGATGATCACATACCTGCCGTCGCGCGTCGCGTAGGTGTTCGACGGCGTGATGCCCGGCAGCGCGTTGCCCGCGCGCTCGCGCTTGAAGCCGAGGACATCGAATTCGGGCACCAAGCTCTCCATCATGTTGAATACCGCTTCATACAGCGCGACATCGACGAACTGTCCGCGCCCGCCGTTCACGTTCCGCTGATGGAGCGCCATCAGCGCGCCGATCACACCGTGCAGCGCCGCAATCGAATCTCCAATCGATATGCCGATCCGCACCGGCGGCCGGTCGGGGTAGCCCGTGACGTAGCGCATGCCGCCCATCGCCTCCGCCACCACTCCGAACCCCGGACGGTCACGGTACGGGCCGTCCTGACCGTACCCGGAAAGCCGCACCATGATGAGATGGGGATTCAGCGCCGAGAGCTGCTCCCACCCTATGCCCCACTTCTCCAGCGCGCCCGGCCGGAAATTCTCGATCACGATGTCGGTCGTGCGCGCGAGCTTGCGCACGATCTCCTGGCCCTCGGGAGCGCGCAAGTTGACCGTGACGGATTTCTTGTTGCGCGCCTGCACGTACCACCAGAGCGAAGTGCCCTGGTACATCTTGCGCCACTGGCGCAATTGGTCGCCGCCGTCCGGCGCCTCGATCTTGACCACCTCGGCTCCGAATTCCGCGAGCATGCGCGCGCAGACCGGCCCGGCGATCAGCGTGCCGAGTTCCAGAACCTTGACGCCCGTCAGCGGCCCGCTACCGGCTTCTGCCACGCGCGCATTCTCCGGAGAAAGTCAAGCACAGAGACGCAAAGGACGCAACGGAAAAACAGTCCTTCCAGCGATCAAGAATTCGCCTTCCTGGTGCATATCCACAGATTTACGTTCAACCCGAGCACGGTAAACCATCAGGCACAGAGTATATGGGCGGTGTCTTAAGTTGGGAAGGCAGCCCAGGTTTCTCACATCGCATAGAATAGCGGGCCTGATCACGGCGGCTTCCATGCACTGCGACATCCTGATACGCGACGGACTCCTCTTCGACGGGAGCGGCACGGCGCCCGTGCGCGCGGATGTTGGCATAAATGGCAACCGCATCGCCGCCGTCGGGCCCGAGCTGGTGGGGACCGGCTTCAAGACGATCGACGCGAATGGTCTCGCCGTCAGCCCCGGCTTCATCGACATCAAGACACACTCGGATTTCACGCTGCCGATCAACCCCAAGGCCGAGAGCAAGGTGCGCCAGGGCGTGACCACCGAAATCATCGGGCATTGCGGCTACTCGGTCGCTCCATGCCTGCCGGGCAAGGTGGCGTTGCTCAGGGATTACCTTTCCCCGACCGCGCCATGGCTGCCGTTTCGCGAGCGGACGTTCGGCGAGTACCTCGATAGCTTCCCGGCCACCGCGGTCAACGCCGGCATGCTGGTAGGCCATCACACACTGCGGCTGATGGCGATGGGGATGGACGAGCGCGCGCCCGCGGCGCACGAGATGCAGCAGATGATCGCGCTCCTGGAGGAAGGGCTCGCGGCCGGCGCGCTCGGCATGTCTTCCGGGTTGTTTACGTCGCCGGGTTCGTACGCCAACCGCGACGAAATGGTGGCGCTGTGCTACGCGTTGAAACGCCACAACGCGGCTTACTTCACGCACGTTCGGGACGAATCCAATCACGTTCTCGAGGCGGTGGACGAGGCGATCGACATCGCGCAGACCTGCCGCATCCACGTCGAGATCGTACACTTCAAGTGCTCGGGCATGGACAACTGGGGCACAGCCGCAATCGCGCTCGCAAGAATTGCTGCTGCAAAGGAGCGCGGGCTCGCGGTCGATTGCGACTCCTATCCTTACAGCGCGGGCAGCAATCCGCTCAAGAATCTGATGCCGCAATGGGTGCAGGCCGGCGGCGTCGCTGCCATGATCACGCGCCTGGCGCTCAGGGAAACCCGTGAGCGGATTCGGGCCGACATCGCGCGCAGCGGACTCAACAACTGGGGCCGCATTCCCGCATGGGATTGCGTGCAGATCTCGATTTCGCCCCATCTGCCCCAACACGCCGGACGCACCATCGCGCAGCTCGCCGCCGAGCGCGGGCACGATCCCATCGACGTGGTATGTGACTACCTCATCGAGGACATGGGCACGACGCGCGTGCTGGTAATCGCGATTTCCGAAGATGACATCCGCGAAATCGTGCGCTCACCCGCTGCGCTGGTGGGCTCCGACGGCAACTGCGTCGCCACTTACGGCACAGTGAGCCAGGGCATGCCGCACCCGCGCTTCTACGGAACGTTTCCGCGCGTCATAGGGCGCTACGTCGGCGAACAGAAACTGCTCCCGCTCGAAACAGCGATCCACAAGATGACCGGCGCCACGGCGAAAGCGCTCAACCTCAGGGACCGCGGCCTGCTGCGGCCTGGATACCGCGCCGATATCACCCTGTTCGATCCCGCCGACTTCACCGACCGCGCGACCTACGACGATCCGCACCAGTACCCGACTGGAACGCGCACCACCGTGATCGTCAATGGCACCGTCGTGGTGGAGAACGCCGCGCACACCGGCGCCACGCCTGGCAAGGTACTCCGCCGCGCCGCGGACGGCAGTGTCGGTTAAGGGACGGGCGGAGCCGCACACCATGGCGCGCGAATCGCTGTTCCACATCCTGTCGCGCCAGCCGTGGTGGTTGACGCTGCTCCTCGCCGTGCTGATCTTCGGCGTCATGCAGTTCGTATTCCCGCCGATCGCGCCGTTCGTGGCGTTGCCGTTCGCGGCTCTCGCCGTCTACCTTGCCTTTCGACAGTTGCGAGCGGGCCCGTCCGCGAATGTCGAGGAGCGGCTTGCGGCATTGCGCGCCATGCCGTGGGAGAACTTCAGTCTCGTCGTGGGCGAGGCCTACCGCCGCCAGGGTTATTCCGTCGAATTGTCAAATAGCGCGGCTTTCGACTTCCAGCTCGCGAAAAAGGGACAGATCACGCTCGTGCAATGCCGGCGCTGGAAAGTAAATCAGGTCGGTGACGCCCCGGTGCGGGAACTGGTCAACGCGATGGAAAAGCAGGACGCGTTCAATTGCGTTTGCATTACCGCCGGGGCATTCTCCGCCAACGCCCGCGACTTTGCCCGCGGCAGGCCGATCACGCTGCTGAACGACGCGGCGCTGGTTGAATTGGCAAGGACGATCGAGAAGAAGCGCTGGCGCTGGTTCTCCCGGTAACCGCGCCACCCCCTGCGACGGCGCGCTGTTGCCGTCAACCGACGAGGAAAATCGCGTCGCTTCAGGCAGATACCCGGCAAGCCCCACCCGCCGTCGCTCGCTGACGACATTCTCCGGCCTTGGGTCGCCCGATACCCGACCGTAACGATCTGTTTTTGTTGCCACTTCAACTCTGGCACGGCATCTGCCTGCATTCCATGGCCGGAACGGGCAGCACGCGGTTCTACGCATCGCGTTGTCCGTTCCTGGAGAGCGGGACGGCTAATTGAAAGTGAAAACAGGAGGCGATCATGAAAAAGCTCGTGGTTTTGTTGTTGGCATTGATGGTCACCGGACTGGCGGGATGCAACACGTTCCACGGACTGGGCAAGGACATCGAACGCGGCGGTGAAAAACTTCAGGGCACCTCGAAGGACACCCAGGAGCGTATGTGACGCCGCGTGGCCAAACACGAACTGCCGTGAACCCTGACTGATCGCCCATGATTGCCCGGAGGCACATTTCATGAACTGGCAACGCACGGGGGGCAACTGGAAGCAGATCAAAGGCAAGGTCAGGGAGAAATGGGGACGGTTGACCGATAACCAGATCCACATCATCGCCGGCCAGCGGGACCAGCTCGTCGGCAAGATCCAGGAAACCTTCGGAATCGCCACTGACGCGGCCGAGCGCCGCGTGAGGGCTTGGGAGGAGTCTCACCGGCACGCGTGCCACACCAATGCCCGCAATGCCAGGGAGCGTTCCGAAGAAACCGGTGACTGAGTCCCTCATTCAATGGAGGACATCATGAACTCTCGCGGGAAGCTGCACGCTCATGACGTATTGTTGCTGGTACTGGCAGCCGCGTCTGCGCTGGGTCTGGGAGCATGCGACCAGGGGCCTTCGCTCGAGAAAGCCGGCAAGGACAGCGATCGGGCGATCGCTGATGGCGGGCGCGGATGGGAGCAGGCGGCAGACATCGCAGACGAGAAAGCAAATCACGCCGCCGGCGTCAGCAGCGCAAAGTCTGGCGCAGCCGGCAAGAGCACCGCTGATACTGCATTGAGTGCCAAGGTGAGGTCCGCCCTGAGCACCGAACCGGGTCTCCAGGCGCTGGCAATCGATGTCGACGCAGCGAGCGGTGCAATCACCCTGTACGGCACGGCGGATACGGCCGCACGCCGCGACAAGGCCGCGCAGGTGGCGTTGAATGTGGACGGCGTCAAATCGGTCACGAACCACCTGATCATTCTCAAAGGGTCGTAGGCCCGCCGCGGCAGCGTTTGCGCCATCGGTGACGAACTCGGCCGGGTGCCCGCGGGGTCCCGCGAAACAACGATGACGACCATCGGCAGGACGCTGGTTGCGATAACCTCGGTACTCGTCGCTACCACGGGTCTGGGCGTGCTGGCGCTCGCCCTCTTCGACTGGAACACGGCGCGACCCTGGCTCTCCACCCAGGTCAAGGAGCGGACCGGCCGTGACCTTGCCGTGGAAGGCGACCTGCAGGTACACCCGTTCTCGCTGACGCCGCGCGTCAGCGCGCAACGCGTCACGCTCGGCAATGCGGATTGGGGCAGAAAGGCGCCCATGATCTCCGCTGACCACGTCGAGTTTTCCGTCAGCCTGCCCGATTTGCTGCGAGGGAAGCTGGTACTCCCGGACGTCACCCTCAAGTCACCCGTCGTCCTGCTGCAGCGCGACCGCGAAGGGCGGCGCAACTGGATCCTTCGCCCGTCCGAGCAGGCGACTGCGGAGTCGCCTCGCATCGGGACATTGCAGGTCGACAACGGTCAACTCGAATTCCGGGATGAGGTTTCGGATACGGTGCTGCGCGCGCGGTTGAAGACGGTCGCGGAAGAAAAATACCAGCTCAGATTCAACGCCGAAGGCCGCGTGCATGGCATCCCGCTCAAGGCGAGCGGCGCGGGAGGCGGACTCCTTACGTTGGCCGACGAAGGCACGCCCTATCCGCTGCTGCTGCAATCCACGATAGGCGCCACCTCGATCAACCTCGAAGGATCGGTTTACGGTCTCGCCGGGCTGAGCCGGGTCAATGCGCGTTTCACCATTGCGGGCAGGAATCTCGCCACCCTGTCCGATCCGCTGCGCATCGTGCTGCCCGCGACGGCGCCGTACCGGCTGACGGGCCGGCTGTCGAGGGCCGACAACATCTGGCGGTTCGAGCGCTTCCGCGGCACGGTCGGCCGCAGCGACCTCAGCGGCACCTTCAGCGTCGATACCAGCGGAGCGCGGCCGTTTCTGCGCGGCGACCTGAAGTCGTCGCTGCTCGATATTGCCGATCTCGGCGGCTTTGTCGGCGCGAATCCGGGAACGGGCAATGCGCGCACATCGCGCGTCCTGCCGCATGAGAAGTTCGATCTCGAGAAGCTGCGCCGCGCCGATGCCGACGTCAAACTCGTCGCCCGGCGCTTTACCAACCGCGACCGGCTTCCACTCGACAATCTCAATGCGCGCCTCGTCCTGCGGGACGGGCTGATGCAGCTCGCGCCGCTTAACTTCGGTATCGGCGGCGGCGAAATGCGATCGAACGTCCGGTTCGATGCGCGCCCTGCGAAGATCCAGGCGCGCATCGATACGCAATTCCGGCGCCTGCATATCAATCGCCTGGTTCCGAAGGCGGAGATACTGGACAGCGCAATCGGGACGATCGACGGCGAGGCAAAGCTCACCGGCAGCGGGAATTCGATCGGCGAAATCCTTGGCGTGGCCGACGGCCGGCTTGCGCTCGTGTCGTCGGGAGGCGATGTCAGCAATCTGCTGCTCGCAATCGCAGGGGCGAATGGAGCGAAGGTCGTGAGGTTCATGGTGTTTGGCGACCGCAATGCGAAGCTGCACTGCGCGGTGACGGCGTTCAACTCCAAACAGGGGCTGATGACAGCGAGCGTGCTCGTCGTCGACACGAGCGACACCAATATCACGGGCAGCGGCAACGTCAATCTGCGCGACGAAACGCTGGCTCTCACGCTCGTCCCGCTGCCCAAGAATCCGAGCATACTATCGCTGCGGGGGCCTTTGCATGTTACCGGCACCTTCTCCGATCCCGGTATCGAGCTCGACAAGCCCACGATCTCGTTGCGCGCGGGAAGCGCGGCGCTGCTGGCTTTGATCAATCCCCTTGCGGCATTGCTGCCGCTGATCGAGACCGGCCCCGGGAAGGACAGCGATTGCGCGAAGCTCACCGCCTCGATCAGGACCGCGGCACATCTGGTCCCGGGGAGGGACAGTCAGTCGAGATAGTCTGCAAACGCTTCGCTGGTTGCTGTGGACGTCCGCAAAAGCGGTAGAATGACGAGCAGGCCCAGCCGCGATCCGGCACCCCGTCGCGGCGCTTCGGCAACGTCACCTCCCGTCCCACGATGCACAACCAACCATGAATGCCAGCGAGACGATCCTTGCACGCTCCGGCGGGCAGCCTCTTGACGGTAATCGCGAACAAAGCACCAACATCGCGTCGGCTGCCAGCCCGCCTCCACGGTCGCATCCCCAAGGGGCCCCTGCTCCGCGCTCCGGCGGGCAGCCTCCCGAAAGTAATCGCGAACAAAGCAGCAAC
>Ga0209640_10000410_pt1 | contig 32603 bp, 26 predicted proteins | sample RifCSP10_1_FD_184018 | JGI IMG/M metagenome (GOLD analysis project Ga0209640, IMG submission 184018) | Soil microbial communities from Rifle, Colorado - Rifle CSP2_sed 10_1 (SPAdes) (version 2) | ecosystem: Environmental > Terrestrial > Deep subsurface > Rock core/Sediment | place: Rifle... | reverse complement strand
CAAGATCGTTTTTCTCCTCGAGGACGACGAAAGCGTCCGGTCGAGCAGCGCGATGTCGGCAGCCAGCGAGCTGCGCCACATGTCGAGCCTGCTCGAAGGGTTGCGTGCGCTCGGCTCTGGGCGCGTGCTCGACGAAGTGCTCGCGCTCGTGCTGGATTCGGCCATCGACGTCACCGGCGCCGAGCGCGGCTTCATCATGCTCGCCAACGATCAAGGACGCCTCGACTTCAAGCTGGGGCGCGCGCAGGGGCACATCACGCTGTCGGGCAAGACGTTCGAGACGAGCCGCAAGATTCCCGAAGACGTGTTCGCGACCGGCACGTCGCGCATCGTCGAAGACCTGATGGAAGGCTCAGAGGCCGGGAAGCACCTGGGCACCGTGGCCCTCGGTATCCGCCACGTGCTCTGCGCTCCCCTGCGTCTCGTGCGCTACGTGGAAAAGGCCGAACAGGACATCAAGGACAAGATGATCGGCGTCCTGTATCTGGACAGTCGTGAGCGCGGCGCCCTCAGGTCACAGGCGGCGCGTTCCGCGCTGGAGACACTCAGCACCGAAGCAGCCGTGGCGATCGAAAACGCGCGCCTGTACCGCGAGGCGCTGGAGCGCGCCCGGCTCGATCAGGAACTGAAGGTCGCGGCGGCCATTCAGCAGTCGCTGCTGCCGGTGTCCAACCGCCGCGGGGAATTCTACTGCACCGCCGGCACGTCCATTCCCTGCCGCGCCGTCGGCGGCGACTTCTTCGACTACTTCGACGCCGCGGACGGGCGCTTCGGGTTCATCCTGGGTGATGTGGCCGGCAAGGGGGCGCCGGCGGCGCTGTTGGCGGCCGCGGTGCTCGGGATGTTCGGAGCGGAGGCGGCCTACCACACCCGGTGCGCGCCGCTGGTCGGCCGCCTCAACCTGGGACTTTTCCGCCGCCGGATCGAGTCGCGCTTCCTCACGGCGTTCTGCGGCATCCTGGGCGCCGACGGGGCGCTGGTGTATTCCAACGCCGGCCACAACGCGCCGTTCCTGGTGAGCGCCGGGGGCGTGCGGCGCCTCGAGACGGGCGGCCTGGTGCTCGGCATCTTCGAGAATTCGGCCTACGAGGAAGAATCGCTCACCCTCTCCCCCGGCGACGTCATCATCGCCTTCAGCGACGGCGTGAGCGAAGCGATGAACGAGGCGGGCGACGAGTACAGCGACGACCGGCTGCTGGCGGCCGTCATGGCCAACCGGACGCGGACGCCGCAGGAGCTGCTCGACGCGCTGCTCGTCGACGTCCGCAAGTTTGTGGGGGCGGCCACCGCCAACGACGACGTCACGATGGTGGTGGTACGGTACGACGGATAGAGTAAGATTCACGGCGTCAATTCCGGAGGACGGACGATGCAGCTTGAACAGCGGATGGCGGGCAACGTCGCCATCATTACGGTCAACGGCGACATTACGCTCAACAAGGGCGGCGACGTCCTTCTGAAAGACAAGGTCCAGAGCCTCATCCAGCAGGGAACCAAGAACCTCGTCATCGACCTGGGCGGTGTGTCGTACGTGGACAGCGCCGGCCTCGGCCAGCTCGTACAGGCCTATGCCACTACCAAAAACAAGGGCGGCGCGCTGAAGCTGCTCAACGTGACCAAGCGGCTGAAGGACCTGCTCGTGGTGACGAAGCTGCTGACGGTGTTCGATACCTTCGACGACGAAAAGGCGGCGCTCGCCAGCTTCAACTAGTACGCGGCGGGTGTGGCCTGCGGGCCATGCCCGTTGAGCATCCGGCGCAGCTCGCGCACCACTCACGGAAGAGTAGTCCGCGGATTTGTGCGCGCGCAAGGCCTGAACCTGGAAGCTCGACCATGCAGACCGTCTTGCCGTCTTTAATTCAGTCCGTCACTTAGCCGGTAGGTGGTAGCCGGTAGCAAGTAACCATGCGGCGGTGCGCCGGGCCAGCCCGCTCGCGGCCGCGCGGCGCAGATCGTCGGATGTGTCGACGTCCGACATCGTCTGCAGGTGGTGCACCGTGAAGCCGTTCGCCACCGCCGCCTGCTCGGTCTGAAGGCGCACGCGCGCACTGCCCCAGTCGATGCCTGAAAACACGTCCGGCAGGCGCCGGGCCGCGATCAGGTAGTAACCGCCGTCGGCCGCGGGACCGAGTACGAGCGCGTCCGGATCGCGCGCCGCGAGCGCAAACGCCTCGGCCACCGTCGCGGAAGTGATGTGCGGCAGATCGGACCCGATGAGCGCGACGGCCGGTGCACCGCGAGCGAACAGCGCCGCCATGACCGCGCGCATCCGCTCGCCGAGCGTGCCGTCGGGCTGCGGCATCACGCCGACATCCCCCACGATGCGGCGGACTTCGTCGCAACCATCCGCCGGTGTGACGGCCACGACGCGGCGCACGCCGGGGGCAGCCGCGCCGTCGAGCGTGTCCAGAAGAAACGCGCTCAGAAGCGCCGGGTCGGCGGGCAACCCGAGCGAGGCAAAGAGGCGCGTCTTGCCGCCCGAGGAGGGCGCGCGCGTCAGGACCGCGACGACAGGCGTGTCCGCAGCGTCCACCATGCGCGGAAGCCGAGCAGGACGCTCAGGGCGAGCGCAAAGAGCCGTGGCTCCCTGAAGTCCGCCTTGACGACCCACCAGAAGTGAATGATTGCCGTGACCCCGGCGACATACACGAGGCGATGGAGCTGCTGCCACTTCCGTCCCAGCCGCCGGATCATGCCCGCCGTCGACGTCACGGCCAGCGGGAGCAGCAGCAGAAAGGTTGTCATCCCGAGGGTGATGAAGGGGCGCTCCACGACGTCGGCCGCCATGCTGGCGAAATCAAAGAACCAGTCGAGCACCAGCCACGTCGAGACGTGCAGGCACGCGTAGAAGAACGCCAGCAGCCCCAGCATCCGGCGCAGGCGGATCAGCTCGTTGCGGCCCGTCAGCCGGCGCAGCGGCGTCACCGTCAGCGTGATCAGGAGCAGCGACAGCGCGGTATAGCCGGTGGTGTCGGTGATGTAGTCGATCGGGTTGGCGGTGAGGTCGTTGGTAAAGAAGCCGTACACGAGCGCGGCCGCAGGAACGAGTGCGGCCGCGAAGATCGCCGTCCGGAGGACGCCAAACCGTGTCAATAGTTCTTGCGGAGATCCAGGCCGGAATACAGGCTCGCCACCTGCGCGCCGTAGCCGTTGAACATCTCGGTCTTGCGGCGCCGGAACTCACCGAGGCGGCGCTCGGTGGCCTGGCTCCAGCGCGGATGATCCACGTTCGGGTTCACGTTCGCATAGAAGCCGTACTCGCGGGCCTGGGACACCTCCCACGATCCGCGCGGCTGCTTGTCGGTGAACCGGATGCGCACGATCGACTTGATCCCCTTGAAGCCGTACTTCCAGGGGACGACCAGGCGGATCGGCGCGCCGTTCTGGTTCGGCACCACCTCCCCGTACAGGCCGACCACGAGGATCGCCAGCGGGTTCATCGCCTCGTCCAGGCGCAACCCCTCGACGTACGGCCACTGCAGCACCGGATAGCGCTGCCCCGGCATGCGGCCCACGTCGTAGAGCGTCGTGAATTCGATGAACTTCGCGCTCGGCTGCGGCTCGAGCCGCTTGATCACGTCGGCCAGCGGAAATCCGACCCACGGAATGACCATCGACCACCCTTCCACGCAGCGCATCCGGTAGATGCGCTCCTCCAGCGCATGCGGCTTGACGAACGTGTCGATGTCGAGTGTCGTCGGAGTCTTGACCAGCCCGTCGACCTTGATGGTCCACGGACGCGGATTGAACCGCTGCGCGTTGGCCTTCGGGTCTTCCTTGTCGGTGCCGAATTCGTAGAAGTTGTTGTAGCCGGTCGCGTCCTCGTAGCTGTTCGCCGTTTCGCTCGTGCTCAACGGGCTCTTGCGGACGTTTGGCAGCTTCGTCCGTGCCTGGGCGCCGACTCGTGCGCTCGCCAGCGGCGAAAGCCCGGCAGCCGCGCCAATGGCGCCTGCCGCCGCCGTGTGGATGAACTCGCGCCGCCGGAGGAACAGCCCCCGGGGGGTGACCTCGGAATACGGGATGTCAGACGGCTTCTTAATCAGCATGGCAGATTATAGGCCCCAGGGCTCAGGCCCCAGGCCTCAGACTTCAATTATGCACCCGGCGGTCACGATCGTCATACCTCTGCTGTTTGATGCCGACGCGGCTTCAGCGTTACTGGCAAGCCTTTCACCCAGGTTAGACGTCGAAGTCATCGTGGTGGACGGCGCGGCGGATCCGCGCCTCGAGGCGATCGTCGCGGCGCATGGCTCGGCTGTCCTTCTGCGGGCAGCGCCCGGGCGGGCGCGACAAATGAACGCCGGGGCCGCCAGGGGCGCGGGCGAGTGGCTCCTTTTTCTCCATGCCGATTCCACGCTGCCCGCAGGATGGCTGCCGGCGATCGCGGGCCTCGACAACGAGGTGATTGGCGGGTGGTTTCGATTCGCGCTGGACGATTCCGCCTGGCAGGCGCGCATCATCGAGCGGCTCACGGCGTGGCGCGTGAAGCATCTGAACCTGCCGTACGGCGACCAGGGACTCTTCGTCCGCAGGCGGGCCTTCGAGCAACTCGGCGGGTTTCGCGAACTGCCGCTCATGGAAGATGTGGAGTTTGCCAGGCGACTCGTGCGCGCCGGACGCGTCGCGTCGCTGCCGCTGCCGCTGCGCACCTCCGCGCGCCGCTGGCGGCGCGACGGATGGTTCCGGCGCAGCATGAAGAACCTTGTGCTCGTCGGTTTGTATTTTCTCGGGGTAAGGCCTGAAAGACTGGCGCGGTGGTACCGCGGGTCCGGCTGAAGCCGGACACTACGTACCAAAACACACCCGGACACTACGTACCAAAACACACGTAGTGTCCGCCTTCAGGCGGACCCCGGTATCGGAGCGCCCCGCGTGAGTGAATGCGGTCAATACGCCGCGGACTCGCGTTCGGCTGCGCCCCGATTCCGTGCCGATCGTCTCTAGTTCAATTGATGTGCCATCGAACGGTCGAGCTTGGATGCATGCGCGGTCATGATAGCCTCAGCATGAATGAGGTCGGAGCACAGCCCTTTTCCTCGAGCGTTGTCGCTGGCCGTGCATGAACTCCGAACACCAATCACCGTCGCGACGGGGTATTTGCGGATGCTGCTGCGCGAGCAGGCCGGGCCGATTACCGACAAGCAGCGCAAGATGCTCGAAGAGGCGGATAAGTCGTGCGCCCGGATCGGATCGCTGATCGCAGAGATGAGCGAACTCGGTAAGCTCGAAGACGGACAGATCACCGTTCCGCGCGTGCCCTTTGATCTCGGCGCGCTCATCGTGGAGCTGGCGAGCAGTATGCATGAGGGTGAAGACCGCGGGGTCCGCCTCGAGACGCGCGTGCCAGGGCCTGTCATGGTGGCAGGCGACCGAACGCGGCTGGCGGCTGCGATCGGGGCGTTGATGCACGCGGCGCTGCGCGAACGAGGCGAACCGGGCGTCATCGTTGTGGAGTGCTCCACGCTTTCAGACACCAATCAGCACTGGGCGCTCGTGACGATCGCCGATGCGGCCGAAGCAAAGCCGCTGGCCGACGCCGCGCGCGCGACGCCGCCTCCCTTCGATGAGTGGCGCGGCGGCCTGGGCCTCGCGCTGCCGGTGGGACGCCGCGTGATCGAAGCGCACGGCGGCGCGCTGTGGTCGGCGGCCGGCGACAAGGCGCGCGCCGCGTCCGCCCTGCGGCTCCCGCTCGCGGGTTGACAGGAACCAGGGATATACGACTTGATGACAACAGTGGCTGGCGCGAGCACGAGCCTCCCGACGGGCGCCGCGACCGATCAACGGCGCCCGATGATCGCCGTGGTCGATGACGACTCCGGCTTCGCCGGGTACCTCAGGACGTTCCTGGGCGTGCGGGGATACGAGGCTCGCGCGTACACGCGCGGCGACGAGATCGTGGCCGCCATCCGCCAGGGCGATCCGCCCGACATCGTCCTGCTCGACGTGGCCATGCCGGGCATGGACGGCCTGCAGACGCTCAAGGCGCTCAAGGCCGCGCGCCCCGAGCTGCAGGTGATCATGCTCTCGGGCCGCGAGCACGCGCCGATCATCGTCGAGGCCGTCCGCCTGGGCGCCGCCGACTACGTCGTCAAGCCGGGCGACCCGGAGGGGCTCGGTGAAATTGCGCTCGATTCGGCGATCAAGCAGGCCATCGAGCGGACCCGCCTCGTCAGCGAGCTCACCGACCTGCGCCGCCAGCTCAGTGACGACCAGAGCGAGGCGTTTCTCGCCTGGGGCGAGAGCCCGGCGATGCAGCAGGTCGCGCACATCATCCAGCAGGTGGCCGACAGCGACGTCACCGTGCTCATTCGCGGCGAGAGCGGCGTCGGCAAGGAGCTGGTCGCGCGCGCGATCCATCAGCATTCCACCCGGAAGCAGAAGCCGTTCGTGAAGGTGAACTGCGCGGCGCTTCCGGCTGAACTGCTGGAAAGCGAGCTCTTCGGCCACGAGAAAGGCGCCTTCACCGGCGCCGCGGCCACGCGCATCGGCAAGTTCGAGCAGGCGAATTTCGGCACCATCTTCCTCGACGAGATCGGCGAGATGAAGCCGCCGCTGCAGGCCAAGCTGCTGCACGTGCTTCAGGACGCCGAGTTCACGAAACTCGGCAGCAACAAGAAAATCGAGGTCGACGTGCGCGTCGTCACGGCGACAAACCGGGACCTCGAGGCGATGATGGTCCGCGGCCAGTTCCGCGAAGACCTGTACTACCGGTTGAAGGTCATCGAGGCGGTGGTGCCGCCGCTGCGCGAGCGGCAGGACGAGATCCTGCAGCTCACGGATTTTTTCATCAGGAAATACTCCGAACGCTACAACCGCCCCGTACGGGCGCTCACGGACGAACTGCGCCAGCGCTTCGTCACGTACGACTGGCCGGGCAACGTCCGCGAGCTCGAGAACATGATCAAGCGGTTCGTCATCCTGCAGGACGAACACCTGGTGCTCCGGGAGCTCAGCAAGGTGCGGCCCACGGCGCCGTCGCCGCTCGCCACAACGGGCTCCCCCGCCGACTTTGCTCCGCCTCCCTTCCAGTCGCCGCCCCGCGGTCCCATCCCGGGCGATCCCGCGTTCGAGGAAGACGAGGACGAGAACGAGGACGACGTCGAACCGGCCGCCGCTCCCAGTCAGGAAGGCCGCCGCCTGATGGACGTCGCGCGCGAGGCGGCGCTCACGGCTGAGCGCACCGTCATCGCCGAGACGCTGCGGCAGGTCCACTGGAACCGCCGCAAGGCGGCCCAGCTCCTCGGCGTCAGCTACAAGACCCTGCTCAACAAGATCAAAGAAACCGGACTCGAACAGCCATAGCCGGGTCCGCTGCGCGGAACCCGGCCTACGGTTCATAGGCGTACGTAGGGCGGGTTCCGCGTAGCGGACCCGCCGAATGGAACTTCGTTTCCATTTGGAACTCCGTTTCTACTCGCCCGCCGTCGGTATTTCCGCAAAATCCCGCTTTTCCCTTTACCTCCAACCTTTTTCCGTTGTGGCACTTCGATTGCTCAACGGAGGGTCAGCGCCCCGCATGGAAAGGGACTGAGCAATGGGTTTGAAGCAGCAGGTGATGGTGGTGGACGACGACCTGGCGATGTGCGGGTTCCTCCGCTCGTTTCTCGGCACGCGCGGGTATACCGCGATGACGGTGACCAACGCGGATGAAGCGGTCCGCCGCTTTCACGCCGATCGGCCCGCTGCCGTCCTGCTGGACGTCGTCATGCCCGGCAGCATGGACGGGCTGGCCGCGCTGGCGGCGTTCAAGAAGATCGACAAGAACGTGCCGGTGATCGTCATCTCGGGCCAGGGGCGCACGAACACGATCGTCCAGGCCATGAAGCTCGGGGCGAGCGACTTCGTCTGCAAGCCGTTCGAGGACGCCGAGCTGGAAGTGCTCCTGGGCAACGCGCTGAAGCAGCGCCAATTGAGCCAGGAGGTGGCGACGCTGCGCCAGCAGCTCAACGACCAGTCGCGGTACACCATGCTGTTCGGCAACAGCGAGCGCATGGTCGACGTGCGCGACCTGATCGAGCGCGTGTCGGACACCGATGTCACCATCCTCATCCGCGGCGAGAGCGGCACCGGCAAGGAACTGGTCGCGCGCGCGCTGCACGAGCGGTCGCTGCGGCGCGACAAGCCGTTCGTCAAGGTGAACTGCGCCGCGCTCCCCACGGAGCTCCTTGAATCGGAGCTGTTCGGGTTCGAGAAAGGCGCCTTCACCGGCGCGATCCAGCACAAGCCGGGCAAGTTCGAGTTCGCCAACCACGGGACGATGTTCCTCGACGAAATCGGCGACATGAGCTTTCCGCTCCAGTCGAAGCTGCTGCAGGTGCTGCAGGACGGCGAGTTCTCGCGCCTCGGCGGCAAGAACGACGTCCAGGTGGACGTCCGCGTCATCACCGCCACGAACCGCGATCTGGAGACGGCGGTCGCGCAGGGGCAGTTCCGCGAGGATCTCTACTTCCGCCTCAACGTGGTGTCGATCAACCTGCCGCCGCTCCGGGACCGGCGCGAGGAAATCCCGTTTCTCACCGATCACTTCCTGAAGAAGTACTCCGTGCAATACAACAAGCCGATGGCAGCCGTCAGCGCCGACCTGTCGCGGATGTTCATGGAGTACGAGTGGCCCGGCAACGTGCGGCAGCTCGAGAACATGATCAAGCGCATGGTGGTGCTCGGCAGCGAGACGGCGATCCTCACCGAACTGCAGCAGCCGGCGTCGATCTTCCCGCTCCGCTCCTATGCCTCGCCGTCCCCGGCGCCGCGTCCGGCCGTTCCACCGAGCGCGCCCGCTCCGTCCCCCGCTCCGCCGGCCGCGGTGGACGTCGAGGTGGGGCCGGCGCTGTCGGCCGCGGCGGCCGGGAACGTGTCGCTGAAGGACATCGCGCGCACCGCGGCGCGCGGCGCCGAGCGTGAACTGATCCTGCGCATGCTCACGCGCACGCGGTGGAACCGCAAGGAAGCGGCGGAGATCCTCGGCATCAGCTACAAAGCCCTCCTCTACAAGATCAAGGAGAATGGCCTCGACAAGGCCTCATAGCCGGTGAACCTCCAGTGAGCGACCAGTTCTTCGAGCAGGGCACGCGCCTGCTGACGCCGAACGCCTTCGACTTCGTCCTCGACGGCGAGTTGAAGCAGGCGGTGCGGTCCCAGAACTTCCTCACGCTCGTCGTCCTCGAGACGCGGCGCGAGTGGGACGGCATGACGGTCACGGCAGACGCCGGAACGGTCGGCGAAGTCGCGCAGATCGTCGGCCATGAAGTCCGCCACACGGATCTCGTCGGGGTGGCCCAGAACGGCACCCTGTCGGTCGCATTACTCGACGCCGACTTCGAGAACTCCCAGAAGGTGATCGACCGCGTCGTGCAGCGGATCGACGACTACGACTTCGCCGCCCCGCTGCGCATTTCGCTCGGCGCCGCCTGCTATCCGACCCACGCCGTGGACGCCGATTCGCTCAGAAAGCAGGCGCTGGCACGGCCGGTGGTGAGCTGGCGCGGCGAGCCGCCGGATTCGCGCGCGGGCGACACCAGCCACTGATATGGGCGCCATCGCGACAGCCCGGGTGCCCCAGGCGAAGGCGGGCGACATCGACCGCGTCGAGTGGATTCGCGATCTGCGCGAGCTCGATCGGATTGAGCGCGCCTGGCGCTCTCTTGAAGAGAGGGCGACCCACCGTTCGCACGTCTCCACCTTTGATTTCCTGGCGACCTGGTATCGCCACTATGCGGGCGAGTACGGCGGCGCGCCGCTCGTCGGCCTGGCCTGGCGCGGCTCCGAGCTCGCAGCCCTGGCGCCGCTGACCGTGCGGCGCGGCAGCGTCGGGCGGATCCCGGTCACCCGCATCGATTTCGCTCCGACCGACTCCATCGCCGGCGAGTGTCTCGTCGAGGACGAGAACCCCGCGCTCGTGGGGGCGCTCGTGGACAGCCTGGTCACAGCGGGCGTGAAGTTCGACGTCATCTGTCTCAATGGGTTCGATCCCGCGTCGGGACAGCTCGCCTCGCTGCAGCAGGCCGCGACGCGGCACCACCTCGCGATGCAGATGGAAGACCACGCATTCGCGGTCGTTGATCTGCGCCAGGGCTACGAGGCCTACCGGGCGGGGCTGAGCGCGCACTACCGCCGGAACCTGCAGCAGAAGGCGAAGAAGATCGCAGCGGCGGGCTATACCGTCGAGGGCGTTCAGCTCCGGGAGGGCATGGACACGATTGACGCGGCCATCCCGAGGATGATCGCGATCAACGAAGCGAGCTACAAGCTCGAAGGGCAGCGGCTGGCGGACTGCCATCGCGCGTTCCTCGCCGAGGTCGCGCGCCGCTTCAACCGGCGCGGCCTCCTGAGCCTCCCTCTTCTTTCTGTCGGCGGCCGCGACGCCGCCTTCATCCTCGGCGTCGTCGAGCGCGGGTGCTTCTACGACATCACGCTCGCCTATGACGAGTCGTTCGCGAAAGTGTCGCCGGGAGCGTTCCTGATGCAGCAGGCGCTGCAGCAGCTGGCCTCGGCGGGCGTCCACACGGTGGTCTCGCACGGCGCCCACGACTACAAGAAGCACTGGTCCACGGCCTTTGTGCCGCAGAAGCGGGTGTTCCTCTTTGCGCCGGGCCTGAGGGGCATGGCCACGCGCGCGGTTCGGTTCGGCCTGGAACCGCTGTGGCGCCGGTTCGGACGTGGACCTTCGGCGGACGGGGTTAGCGGCGAGCCTGGGTAGCGGGCGCGACCGCCGGCTGTCGCGTCTGGCGGGCGGAAACGTCTTCGGCCAGCATGCCGTTCGGAAACGGCTCGAACGCGGGCTTACGGCTTCCATCGGCGCGGAGCAGACCCCAGTGCCGCTCCGCCATCCCGTGATAGTTGGCGGTGTTGAACTTGGGATCATCGGTCAACATGCGCCAGATCATCCCCTGCACGCCGGCCTCGCGCAGCTCGTCCATCCGGCTGAAGATGTCCCGGATGACCGTATCCTGGTACCGCTCGTACGACGGGGTCGGATACGACGAGAACGCAAAGTCGGTCACGAACGACGGCTTGCCGAAGTGCTCCTGGTTGTATCGGGCGGCGCCAACCAGCATGTCGGCCCCGCTCAGATATGCCGCCTCGTCACGGACAGACGAATAGAGCACCTGCACGCCGATCAGGTCCGCCGCCGCCACCGCGCGGTCGTAGTTCTTCCAGTTCTCGCGGCCCCAGTTGCCGAAGCCGACGACCACCTTCAATCCCTTGCTCTGGAAGAACGCCGCCTTCTCCGCGAGCCATGCGTCGAACGTCTCGTTCTTCTGCATGCTGCTCTTGTTGAATTCCGTCTCGACGATGATGATGGCGCCTGACTGCGGGCCAAGCGTGCGCACGATCACGTCCGCCAGCTCGCTCGAGAGTTTGTCCCAGGTCGCCTTGTCCTTCCAGACGCCGTAGTACTGGTCCTTGCAGCCCTGCGCCACGCACGCCGGGCTCAAATCGTCGCCCCAGTACCACCACTGAATCACGGGCGTGACGCGGTTGTTCTTCGCCGTCTCGAGCTGGTCCTTGATGCCCCCCCAGCGGTCCTTTTCCTGGTTCCAGGCACCGGCCCACACGCTGCCATAGGCGACGGGCATACCCAGTTGCCTCGCGCGCGCAACCGAGTTGGCATCGAACCCGAACCGCATCGGCGCGGCCATGGCGGACGAGGACGCAAAAACGCTGCACAGTGCCGCAAGCAAGCCTGCCCGGGCGACGTCGGCCACGCGGCGCCCTGGAGATCGCGGGCGAAGGCGGCGGCGGCGATCCTTCAATAACTTAGCTCGACAAGACAGAGTGAGGACGAAAGCCTAGAAGGTCAGCTGCAGCTCGATCCCGTGACGCCCGTCACGGCTAAAAGGGCGCACGTCCGGGAAAATGGCGCGGATGATGTACAGCCCATACCCGCGTTCAGGTGGTCACTCGGGTGCCCGGAGAGCTGGACCGTTCTCGACGCCCGAGAGTGGCGCGCCGTTCAGGACTTTCTGGAAGTGCGCTGGACCCTCGCCGCCAGCGCGATCATTCGTGCCAACACGCGGGGGACCGCCAGAAACGCATGAATCACGGCCGAATTCGGCCTGTTCCCGCACGTCCTGATTCGGCGTGCCACCTGTGAACGGTTATTGCAGTTCAGCCGAGCCGTGACGCGAGCTCAAGCGGCGACGAGCGTGCTCCTGGTCCTCGGGGTCCTCTTCTGCCCCACCAGAGCGCGTGCCCAGGCGCGAATGGAGTTCATTCCGTCGATGTCGCTCTTCACCGTCTACGACGACAACATCTTCGCGCGCGTCAACGGCAGCGCCGGGCAGATGCTGCAGCTCCGTCCGAGCTTCGAAGGCAGCTACGAGAACCCCCTGGTCAGGATCCTGGGCCTCTACTCCTTCGACATGCAGCGGTCGAACTTCTCGTCGCTCAATACCCTCGATGCGCGCCGCCACGCGCTCGGTGAGACGCGCTTTCGCACCAGCCCCTTTACCACGCTGGGGTTCACCATGCGGTACGACCGCAGCGAAACCCCTGGTGAGATCGACGCGGACAGCGGCTTCCTGGGCGAGCGGCGGCAGGCCGAACGCATCGAGCTGACCCCGACCTATGCGCGCCGGTTCGATACGCGAACCTCGATGACGGCCGGGTACGACTGGACGACGGAGAACCTGATCGAGGGCGAGCGCGGCACGCTCCACATCGGCCGCGCCATCCTGTCGCGCGAGGTCACGACGCGGACCACGCTGAGCGCGAGCGTCGTGAGCCGGTACTTTGTCGACGATATCGCGAACCACACCTCGAACGGGTTGCTCTTCGGATGGAACCGCGAGCTGGCGGCGGGAACGCGGCTCACCTTCTTTGCCGGGCCCAAGGTCACCTCCTACGGCGGCCTCACGCCCGAAGCGAGCGCGGCGTTCGCGCGCGCGACGAACCGCATCAGGCTCGCCGTTGACTACTGGCACGGCGAAACGATCGTCCTCGGCGTCCAGGGTCCGGTCCGCGCCGACAGCATCACCACCCGCTCAACCTGGCCCCTGACGCGCCGGTTCGAACTGAGCGCGCATGCGGGCGTGTCCGATGTCACCACCCTCGACGCGAGGAACAGCACGATTTACCGCGGCACGCTGGGCGCCTCATGGAGTCCGGGCGGCCTCTACACCGTGGCCGCGTCGTACGGACTCGATTACCAGGACGGCACGATCAGAAACCGCATCGTCCTGGACGACGAACCGATCCGCTTCGAAGACCAGATACTGCGGCACGTCTTTCGCGTAAGCGTGACCGTCGCGCCGCGCTATGGACGCTCGATTCTGCCGCCCGACGAGGCGGCCCGTGCGAAGGGAGTAACACGATGACCGTTCGGCCGCCCGTTCCGAGTTCTGTGTTCCAGGTCCTGATCGCCTGCCTGCTCGCGACAGGCTGCGCCCTGCCGTTCTCGTCGAAGACAACGACCGTCTCGGCGCAGGAACCGGCGCTTCCCGACACCACCCCAGCGCCGCCGGCCGCGCCGCCATCGCTCATCGAGCCGCCAGCGGCGACGCCCGCGCCGGCAACAGCCGCAGCGCCCGCGGCCGGCGCGCGCATTGTCGAAGCCTCTGATGCGTTCCGCATCGGACCCGAGGACGTGCTCGACGTGCAGGTCTGGAAGAACCAGGAGCTCAGTCGCGTCGTTCCCGTGCGGCCCGACGGCATGATCTCGCTGCCGCTGGTCAACGACATCCGCGCATCGGGGCTGACGGCCGTCGAACTGCGGCTGGACATCACGCAGCGCCTCTCCGAGTTCATTCCCTCGCCGGAAGTCTCGGTGATCGTCCGCGAAGTGCACAGCGTGAAGGTCGCGGTACTTGGCGCGGTCCGTATGCCCGGGCACTACGAGGTGAAAAGCGCCGCCACCGTGCTGGAGCTGATCGCGCGCGCCCAGGGGCTCAGCGAGTTTGCCGACCGGGGCCGGATCGTCGTGCTCCGCCAGAACGGCACCGCCACCACCCGCATCCCCTTCAACTATCGCAAGGTCGCGGAAGGGTCCGAGCAGGACAACTTCTACGTGCACCCCGGCGACATCATCGTCGTTCCCTGAGAGAGGCGATCCATGGCCCGAGACCCGCTGTCCCCGACTACCGACGACTCGCTGGCGCTCCGCGTCCTCGAGATTTTCCGGCGCCGCGCGCTGCTGGCCGCGGCCGTCTTCGCGATGGTGATCGCCGCGGCCATCGCCTTCGCGATGTACCTGCCCGACCTGTACCGCGCCACGGCGCTCGTGCTGGTGGAACGGCCGATTTCGGAGTCGATCGTCAAGACGCCGGTCAGCGGCGAGCTCGAGAGCCGGCTGTACGTGATCAAGCAGGAGATCCTGAGCCGCGACCGGCTGTTCGAGCTGATCGAGCGCTTCAACCTGTATCCGGAGATGCGGCAGCGGGCCGGCATCGAAGACGTCCTGACCCAGGCGCGCAACGACATCATCGTCCAGCCCGCGGGGCCGGAACAGGTGACGGGGCGGACCAAAACGGTGTCGTTCACGCTCAGCTACACGGGCGATGTGCGCGAGAAGGTGGCGGAGGTGACCAATGCCGTCGCCGCCTTCTACGTGCAGCAGAACGACCGGATGCGATCGGAAGAAGCGATCCGGACGAGCGAGTTCCTGCGGGGCCAGCTGGCGGACGCCAAACAGCAGCTCGATCGCCACGAGGTGGCGCTGCGCGACTACAGGACGCGGTATACCGGCGAGCTGCCGGAGCAGGTCGGCGTGAACCTCGCGACCCTGGAGCGCATGAACACCCAGCTGCGGCTGAACGGGGAACAGCAGATCCGCATCATCGAGCAGCGCGACAAGCTGCTTGACGGCCTGCGCGACACCAGCGTCATCGCCCGTGCCACCGCCGGCGGCGACGAGGTCTCGCCCGAGGCGCTGGAGCGGCTGAAGGCCATCGAAGATCAGAAGCAGAAGCTGTCACAGGCGGAAACACAGTTTACGGCCCGCCATCCGGATGTCGTGCGGCTGCGCGAACAGCTCGCCGCCATGGAGCGCGAGAACGAGCAGGCCCAGGCGGCAGAAAAGAAGCAGCGCGACGAAGCCGAAGCAGCCGCGCGTGCCGCCGCAGCCCCGGACCCTGGCGGTCCCGCCCCGCAGATCCGCCGCCGAACCCTGGAATCGATGGACGCGGAGCTGCTGAAGCTCCGCGAGGAGGAAGCTGGCATTCACGCCACTATCTCGTCCTTCGAGCAGCGGCTCGAGAGCTCCCCGCAGCGGATGCAGGAGTACCAGGCCATCACGCGCGACTGGTCGTCATCCAAGGATCTCTACGACTCGCTCATGAAGCGGTACGACGAGGCGCAGTTGACCGAGAGCATGGAGACCGGCCGCGCGGGCGAGCGGTTCCGCGTGCTCGAGCCGGCGCTCCCGCCCGAGGGCCCCGCGGCGCCGAACCGGATGCGGCTGCTCATCATGGGGCTCCTGCTCGCCTGTGCCGCCGCCGCCGCGGCCGTGCTGGCGCGCGAGCAGTTCGACACCGCGTTCCACTCGGTGGACGAAGTTCGCGAGTTCACGGGCGTGCCGGTGCTCGTCTCGATTCCCCCGATCGGCCCGATGCCGGCCGGCCGGCGCGTGCGCGCTGCGCTCGCCACGGTCTCGGCGCTCGTCCTGATTGCGCTGGTCGCCTCGTCCGCCGCGTATCTCGCTGACGGCAACGACCAGCTCGTTCGTTTGATCGCGTTCTGAGGTGCATGGAATGGCGAAGATGCCGACACTCGATACCCACCTGGTCAGCCTCACGGCGCCTGCGTCGTTCGCGGCGGAGCAGTACCAGGGCCTGCGCCTCACGATTGAGCGCCTGGCGCGGTCGCGCGACATGAAGGTCATCGCGATCAGCAGCCCCGCGGCCGGCGACGGCAAGACTGTGACGGCCATCAACCTCGCGGGCGCGCTCGCCCGCGGCGGCGACGAACGGGTGCTCCTGATCGACGCGGACCTGCGCCGTCCCTCCGTCGCGAGGCAGCTCGCGATGACGGACGCGCGCAAGGGGCTCGCTGACGCGCTCACCGACGCGGCCATCCCGGTCGCCGACGTCGTCCAGCCGTTGAACGGGTTCAACCTCGACGTCATCCCGGCGGGAACGGTGCGCACCGGCATCAGCCAGATTCTGCGGTCGCCGCGCCTCGACGCCTTCATCCAGGAGGCCCGCCAGCGCTACGCCTACATCGTCCTCGACACGCCGCCGCTGCTCCCCGTGTTCGACTCGGCGCTGCTCGCCAAGTCGGTTGACGGCGTCCTGATGGTCGTGTCGGCGAACCAGACGCCGCGCAAGCTCCTCGGCGAGGCCCTGAACATGCTTGACGCGTCGAAGGTGCTCGGCATCGTCTTCAACCGCGACGAGCGCCCGCTCTTCGGCTACTACAACGCCTATTACCGCGAGTACTTCCCCGACGTGTCACAGGCTGCCAGCGGGGCGTAACGAGGCCATTCATCCAAGAGACCCATTTCCATGGTCCCCAGGCTTTCAACCACCGTCGACCTCGCGCCGCTGCTCCTCGTGGGCTGGCAGGTCGTGTTTCCGGTCACGGAGATGCGCTACCTGTCATCGCTCATCCTGCTGGTCGCCGCGGTCGCCGTGGCGCGCCTCGTGGCGCGTGAGATCCGGCCAAAGGCGCCGCGCATCCTGATCCTCGGGTCTGGCCCGATGGCGTCGAAGCTGATCGAGGAGATCGAGGCCGCCAGGACGCCGCGCTATACCGTGGCCGGGATCGTCGACGACCAGCGGCCCGATCCGGAGGGCCCGGACGCCGCCCGCTGGCTCGGCACCTGCGATGAGCTCGCCGGCATCGTCAAGCAGGTTCGCCCCACCCGCATCGTCGTGGCCGTGGCCGACCGTCGCGACCGGCTGCCGATGCAGTCGCTGCTCGAGTCGCGCGTGCGCGGCATCGTCGTCGAGGACGCGATCGACTTCTACGAACGGCTGACCGGCAAGATCGCCATCGAGGCGCTGCGCCCCAGCGTGCTCATCATGTCGAAGGGGTTCCGCAACCACGGCATGGCCGAGACGCTGGCGCGCATCGTCAGCATGGTCCTGGCGGCCATCGGCCTGGTGCTCGTCGCGCCGCTCCTCGCCGCGCTGGCCATCGCCATCAAGATCGACTCACGAGGCCCTGTGTTCTTCGTCCAGCAGCGGGCCGGCCACGACGGGCGGCCGTTCGGCCTGGTCAAGTTCCGGACGATGCACCCGGCGACCGAGGCGCGATCGGAATGGGTGATGGACAACCTGGATCGGATCACGCCGATCGGCCGGTGGCTGCGCCGGTTCCGCCTCGACGAGCTCCCTCAGCTCGTGAACGTGCTGCGCGGCGAGATGAACCTGATCGGGCCGCGGCCCCATCCCACGTGCAACCACGCGGTCTTCGCCGACGACATCGCGTATTACGGCCTGCGCAACACCGTGCGCCCCGGCGTGACCGGCTGGGCGCAGGTCCGCTACGGCTACGCCAACAACCTCGAAGAAGAGACCGAGAAGATGCGGTACGACCTCTTCTACATCAAGAACCGGTCGGTCTGGCTCGACATCCGCATCCTCTTCGAGACCGTCGGCATCATCATCTTCGGCCAGGGTGCGAGCGAAGTCCGCCGGCCGTCGCCAAGCCGCAGCGAGCTGGTGCCCGCGCAGGGCACCCCACCGCGCAAACTCCGCGCGGCGGGGACCCCGCAGGCGCGGCGGCGCGAGGAGGTCTCGTATATGCCCTGGCTCGGTAATTCCACCGCTGGCCGGCCGTCGGCCGGCCAGCAGTAGCGCAGGACGCCGTGTCACAGGTCGAAGCAGTCTGGTGGCGGCCCCCTACTTACAAACAGCCGAGCGCCGCCGTGGCCGTGGCGGCGCCGTCCGGCAGCAGCGTCGCGTTCTGGGCGCTGGTCGCGTTCACCGCGATCCTGCTGCTGTCGCCGCAGGCGTGGCTGCCCGCGCTCAAGGTGGTTCGCATTGCGTTCCTCGCGGCCGGGCTGGCGATGGCGGCGCATGTCGCCGACCGGACGATTCGACGGCAGCCGATCACCCCGATGTCTCCGGAGATCGGCATCGTCCTCATGCTCGTCTGCTGGTCGTTACTGACGATCCCGCTGTCGTACTGGCCCGGCGGCAGCGTGCGCGTGCTCGTCGATCACTATCTGAAGGCCGTCGCCTTCTTCTGGCTGCTCGGCACCATCATCACCAGCACCGATCGCCTGCGCCTGATGGCGTGGACGCTGGTGATCTGCTCGATTCCGCTGGCGGCGACCGGCATCTACAACTACTTCTCGGGCGAGGTCCTGTCGACCGGCGTGCGCGGGTTCTACCGGATCGAGGGCTACGTCGGCGTCGGGGGGTCGGGCCTGACCGGCAACCCGAACGACCTTGCCTTGATGCTCAACCTGATCATTCCCCTCGCCGGCGTGCTCGTGTTCATCACGCGCGGCCCGGCCCGCGCGGTCGCGGGGGGCGCGCTGCTGCTGGCGGTCGGCGCCGTGATCCTGACCTTCTCGCGCGCCGGCTTTCTCACGCTCGCCGCCGCGTTCGTCATGTTCCTCGCCGTGCTGGTCCGGCGGAAGTCCGCGGGCGCGGCCGCCGGACTGCTGCTGCTCGCGGTCTGCGTGCCGCCGCTGCTGCCGGCCGGCTACGTGGAGCGGCTCGGCACCATCACCAACATCCAGGAGGACGAGACCGGTTCGGCGCAGGGCCGATGGCGCGATACGAAAGTCGCCGCCGGCGTGGTGGCCCGCAACCCGATCATCGGCGTCGGTATCGGGCAGGACGTGCTGGCCATGAACGATTCGCGCGGCAGGTCCACATGGAGGCGCGTCCACAACGTGTACCTCCAGTACGGGGTGGACCTCGGCATTCCAGGGCTGATCCTCTTCACCTGGCTGCACTTGCTCTGCTTCCGCACGGCTCGCGCGGTTGAGAAGCGCGCCTCCCTGGCCCCGGCGCACCGCGACCTGGCGCTGCTGGCGGCGGGCGTCCAGGTGTCGCTCGCGGCCTTTTTCGTCGCGGCGATGTTTCATCCCATCGCCTACCAGTTCTACTTCTTCAGCATCGGCGGCCTTGCCGTGGCGCTGCGCAACATCTGGCGCGCCGAGGGACAAACAGCGTGACCAGCGCCCGCATCCTGAAAGTCGTCCCGACGCTCATGTGCGGCGGTACGGAGAACCAGTTCATGACGCTCAGCCGCCGGCTGGATCCCGCGCGGTTCGACCTCGAGTTCGCATGTCTGCGGCGCTGGGGCCCGTTCGTCCAGGAGCTGGCGGACCGACGCATCCCGCTGTCGGAATACCAGGTGACGACGTTCCGCAGCGTGCAGGCGCTCGCGCAGCAGGCGCGGCTGGTGCGGCACATCGCGCGGCGCGGCATCAAGATCGTTCACGCCTACAACTTCTACGGCAACGTCTTCGCGGTGCCGCCGGCGCGGCTCGCGGCGCCGGTCGTCATCGCGTCGATCCGCGACTGCGCGCCCTACCTCACCGCGATGCAGAAGCGCGTGCAGCGCTATGCCTGCCAGTTCGCCGACTGCGTGCTGGTGAACGCGACGGCCGTGAAGGACTGGCTGATTGGCGAAGGCTACGACGCCTCGAAGATCGTGGTCATCCGCAACGGCGTCGACCTGACACGCTTCACGGGGCCAGCCGACCCGGACCGGATCCGCCAGGAGTTCGGGCTCGCGCCCGGCACGCCGCTCGTGGCGGTCGTCTCGCGCCTGACCCGCCTGAAGGGGCTCGAGAACCTGCTCGAAGCCGCGGCCATGCTGAAGCCGCACTACCCCGGCGTCCGCTTTCTCATCGCCGGCGAGACGAGCCCGATGGAAGTGCCGTACCTCGACGAGCTCAAACAGCTGGCTGACAGGCACGGCGTCGGCGACCGCGTGATCTTCACCGGCCGCCGGTCAGACGTGCCCACGCTGCTCTCGGGCGTGGATGTGTCGGTGATGCCGTCGCTGAACGAAGCGCTGTCAAACGTCCTGCTCGAATCGATGGCGGCGGGCGCCCCCACGGTGGCGACGCGCGTGGGCGGCACGCCCGAGGCGCTCGTCCACGAACAGACCGGCCTGCTGGTCGCGCCGGGCGACTCGCGCGAGCTGGCCACCGCCATCGGGCGGCTGCTCGACGACCGGCCGCTGGCGGCGCGGCTCGGCCAGGCGGCGCGCCAGTCGATCCAGGACCGCTTCTCGGTGGACCGGATGGTGCAGTCCACCGAGCAGCTCTACACGGAGCTCCTCGCGCGCAAGCAGCCGTCGAGCGAGCGCGCGCGACTGCTGCGGAGGACCGCCTGATGCTGACCCCCACTACTGCCGCTGCGGCGGACCGTCAAGGTCCGCCCCGCATGACTCAGGCGGTGGCCGTTGCCGATCGCCTTTCGGCAATCGATGTGCGGCGCGGACCTTCACGGTCCGCGACGGTCGATGTCATCAGCGACTACGCCGCGTTCATCGACCTCGAGGCCGAATGGAACGATGCCGTCGCGCGCGCCCGTATTTCGCATCCGTTCCTTCGTCACGAGTGGGTACGGACCTGGTGGGATGCGTTCAGCACACCCGGCGCGCGCCTGCATATCCAGATCGTGCGCGCCAACGGGCGCGTGACGGCCATTGCGCCATTCATGCGCGACACGGCGGTGATGTACGGGATACCCGCGCGGCGCGTGCGGTTCATTCACAACGATCACACGCCGCGCACCGACATCATCATGGCGGACGACGCGGACGCGTCGTATCACGCGATCTGGCGGGCGCTGCGCGAGGACCACGAGCGCTGGGACATCCTGCAGCTCAGCCAGATCGAGCGCGATTTGCGAACGCAGCGTGTGTTCCGCGGGTTCGCAGCGGCCGATGGCCTCGCCACGGGAACGTGGCGGAGCAGCGATTCACCGTATCTGCCGCTCACAGGCGCCTGGGACGCGTATCTCAATAGCTTGCCGGCGAAGTTCCGCTCGAACCTCCGCAACCGTTTGTCGCGGCTCACAAGGATCGGGGTTCCCTCGCTCGAAGTCCTGACCGACCGGCGCGCGATTGAAGCGGCCTCGGAAGAGGCGTACCGGCTCGAAAGCTCCGGGTGGAAGCACGAAGCGGGCACCGCCATCGCCTCGGACCCGGCCGTGCGCCGCTTCTACACGGCGCTGATCGAGCGCGGCACGAGCGCCGGGTGGCTGCAGCTGCTCTTTCTCAAGGTTGGCGATCGGCGCATCGCCACTTCGTACGGGGCGTGCTTCGACAACCGGCTGTTTCTCTTCAAGACCGGCTACGACCCGGAGTTCGCCACCGGCGCGCCGTTCAAGATCCTCACGTCCCTGGCGATCCAGGAGGCGTGCGGGCGGGGCCTCACCGAGGTGGACTTCCTCGGCGACGCCGAACCCTGGAAGCTCGAATGGACGTCGAGCAGCCGCGGACATGACTGGCTGTATGTCTTCAGCGACACGATGCGAGCCCGGCTTTTGCATTCCATCAAGTTCGAATGGCTGCCGGAGTTGAAGAAATGGCGAGCGTGATCACCACCTTTGTTCCGACCTACCAGGGTCTGTCCGCGGTGGACTTCGTGCGGCCCGCGCCGGCGGCGCGAGTCGCCTGTTTTCCGTTCAACGTGGCGCACCGGCTTCCGTTCTACCGGGCGCGCAACGCCATCTATCACCTGTTCACGGCGCTTGTCGAACAGCACCCGCGCCTCACCGTGCTCGCGCCCGATTACAACAGCGGGAACGAGATCCTGGCGATGCGCACGGCCGGCGCGCACATCCAGTACTGCCCTGTCGACCGCGGGATGCAGATGGATCCGGACGAGGTCGAGCGGCTGTGCGCGCTGCACGACCCGGATCTCCTCTACGTGATTCATTACGTCGGCTGGCCGCAGCCGATGCCGGCGCTCGTCGACATCTGCCGCCGCCGCGGCATGCTGCTCGTCGAGGACTGCGCGCTCTCGCTGCTCAGCGAGATGGACGGCCGTCCGCTCGGCTCGTTCGGCGACTGGTCGGTCTTCTGCCTCTACAAGACCCTGCCGCTGCCCAACGGCGCGCTGCTGGTACAGAACGGCGCGCGACTCGAGGCGCTCGAGCAGTTGCAGCTCCGACACGCCGGACCGGCGTCAGTGCTCGGCAGGACCGCCGAACTCCTGGTGCAGCGGATTCGGGGACGCGCCAACCGGGTCGGCGCGGCGCTCCAGGTCGTCAAGCGGAGCATGGGACGGGCCGCCGGCGCCTTCGACGTGCGCCGCGCAAACGTCGGCGACATCGGCTTCAACCTGGACGAGGTGGATCTGGCGATGTCACGCGTGTCGGCGCGCCTGCTCGAGCGGCTCGACTTCGAAGACATCCGGCGCCGCCGCGTGGAGAACTACCGGCTCCTCGATTCGGAGCTGGACCTGACCGTGCCACGCGTGTTCAGCGGCCTGCCGGATGGCGTGTGCCCGCTCTTCTTCCCCATCATCGTCCGCGACAAGGCGGCTGCGGCGCGCACGCTGCAGCGGCGCGGCGTCGATGCCCTCGAATTCTGGAACGAGAGCATGGAATCAGGCCAGGAGATGGGCCCTGATGCCCGCTTCCTGCGCGAGCATGTGATCGAGCTCCCCATCCACCAGGACCTGACGCCGCGGCACATCGCGCACGTCGCGCGCGAGGTGTCGGCGTTGAGCGTAGGGCGGGTTCCGCGAAGCGGACCCGCCGGGGTTGCCTCATGACCCAGGTCACCCAGGTCGTCCGCCCGGCGCCTGCCACCGCTCACGCGGCGATCCGCGTCGAGTGCATCGACACGGCGTGGGGATTGACGACGCTGCGGTTGCAGTGGAACGGGTTGCTGCGCGCCAGCGCCGCCGATGGTCCGTTCCTCACGTGGGAATGGCTGCACGCCTGGTGGACGCATCTGGCCGGCTCGGGCTCGCTGAAGATCGTGGCCGTCCGCGACGGCAGCCACCTGATCGCCATTGCGCCGTTCAGGCTCGCGCCGCACGCGGTGCCCTGGTTCTCGCGTCTCGAGTTCCTCGGCACCGGCCATGCCGGCTCCGACTATCTCGATCTCATCGTCCGATCCGGCCGTGAAGAAGATGCGATTCGCGCGATCGCCCGTTTTCTCAGGGCGCAGAAGATGACGTGTCGCCTCGACCGGCTCCCCGAGGCATCTCTCGGCGCGCAACTGGCCGAGCGGCTGACGTCGGACGGATGGGTCGCGTCAACGGCGCCGGACGGTGTGTGTCCTCTGATCCTGCTGGCCGGGCATACCTGGGATTCCTATCTCGGCACCCTCGGTTCGGCGCACCGCGCCAACGTGCGGCGGCGGCTGCGCGGCATCGAGCAGCAGTTCCGCACCCGGTTTGAACTGGTCACCACCGAGACCGCCCGGAAGAGCGCCCTCGACGCGCTGGCCGGTTTCCACGAGCGGCGCTTTGAGGGGAGGGGCGGGTCGACCGCGTTCATGACGCCGGCCGTGCGCGCCTTCCAGGACGAGGCGACGCGGCGCGCGCTCGACCGCGGCTGGCTGCGGATGTACGTGCTGCGGCTGAACGAGGACGTCGCCGCGGTGATGTACGGGTTTTTCTACGATCGGCAGTTCTACTTCTATAACCACGGTTTCGACGACCGCTACTCGCGTCACAGCGTCGGGCTCGTGCTGATGGCGCTCACCATCCGGGCGGCCATCGACGAAGGCGCGCAGGCCTTCGACCTGCTCTGGGGCACCGAGGCGTACAAGTCGCTGTGGGCCCGCGAGACGAGGACGCTGCGCCGCATTCACCTCTTTCCCCCGCACGCGGCCGGCAGGATCCACCGGCGCGCCGTCGAGGCGCGACGCCGGCTCGGACGGCTGGCCCGCCGCGTGCTGACCCCTGGAGAACATCGTGCACCCCGGTCTTAGCGCGCGATGGCGCTGGCACGTCAAAGCGGCCCTCGCCACCACGATCTCGCGCGCCCACGACTCCGGTTTCGCGTCGGCGCTGGCGCGCGGACGCACGCGGCCGCTGGTCCTCGGCTACCACCGCGTCGTGGACGATTTCGCATCCGTGGCGCGCACCGAGATGCCGAGCATGCTCACGAGCACGCGCATGTTCGAGCGTCATCTTGACTACCTCGGCCGGCATTTCCGGTTTGTCAGCCTCGACGAGATTGGGGCGCACATCCTGAGCGGCGAGCCGTTCGACGAGCCGGTGGCCGCCATCACCTTCGACGACGGGTACCGGGACGTGTACGAGCACGCGTTTCCGGTGCTCGCGCGCAAGGGCATCCCGGCTGCCGTCTTCGTCGTGACCGATCTCGTGGGCCGGCCGCTCTGGCAGGTGCACGACAGGCTGTATCACCTCGTCGCCAAGGCATTTGCGGCGTGGGACGACCCGCGCCGGGAACTCTCGGGCCTGATGCGAACGCTTGGCCTGCCGACCGATCCCATCACGCGCGACGCGACGCGCACGCCGCTGCTCGCGGTGTCCGCCCTGCTGCCCGGCCTGCCGATGACGTCGGTCCATGACCTCATGGACGGCCTCGAAGCCTGTGTCGGCAACGGGTTCTACAGCATCCCGCGCACCCTCGACTGGTCCGACATCGACGCGATGCGGCGCGGCGGCATCACGATCGGGTCTCACACGAAGAGCCACGTGTCGCTGCCGGCCGAATCCGCAGCGACCATTGCCGACGAGCTGAACGGAGCGCGGCAGGCGCTCGAAGCGCATCTCGGCGAGCCGATCGCTCACTTCGCGTATCCCGGCGGCCAGTTCACGACGCCGGTCATCGATGCGGTCGCGCGCGCCGGGTACCAGTTCGCCTATACGGCCTGTCAGCACGGGGATCCGCGGCATCGGGCGCTGACGATCGAGCGGCTGCTGCTCTGGGAAGGCTCCTCCGTGGACGGCGACGGGCAGTTCTCGCCGGCAATCCTCAACTGCCAGGCGCAGGATCTGTGGCCGCCGGCCCGGAGATGCCACCGCGTGCACGACGCACGTAGGCCGGGTTCCGCGAAGCGGACCCGGCTGAACGAAGGAGCCGCAGCGCATGGATAACACCTCGCGCCCCGCGATGCTCCTCGTCATCGGCCGCAGCGTCGGCCTGGCGGCGTCGTTTGCCATCGGGATCGTCCTGGCGCGCCTGTTCGACCCCGCGGTGTTCGGCACCTACAAGCAGTTCTTCCTGATTTACGCCACGCTGTACGGCGTGCTGCAGCTCGGCATGGCCGAGAGCCTCTATTACTTCGTCCCGAGGCAGTCGGAGCACACGGGCCGATACGTGGCCAACGCGATGGCGATGCTGGCCGCCGCCGGCCTCTTCTGCACGGCGGCGCTCTACTCCGGACGCACCGCAATCGGGGGGTGGCTCACGCCCGAGCTCGCCGAGTACGTGGTTCCCCTCGGCCTGTTCCTGACGTTCACCCTGACGTCCACCGTGCTCGAGATCGTCATGGTCTCCCGCCGCAAGCACATGACGGCGGCCGTCACCTACGCGATCTCCGACATCGTCCGCACGGCGCTGTTCATCATTCCGGCGGTCCTGTTCACCACCGTGCGCGCCGTGTTCATCGGCGCCACGATATTCGCGGGGCTGCGGCTGATCGCGACGCTCGCCGCTCTCTGGCGTGAGTTCGGACGCGACTTCCGCATCGACCTGTCGCTCTGGCGCCAGCAGCTCGGCTATGCGCTGCCGTTCGCCATGGCGGTGGGCATCGAGGTTGTCCTCATCAACTATCACCAGTACGTCGTCGCCTCCAGGTTCGACACCGCCACCTTTGCGATGTATGCCGTCGGGTGCCTGCAGATCCCGCTCTTCGACCTGATCCTGACGTCCACGGTCAATGTGCTGATGGTGCGCATGGCCGGCGCCGAGCGCGGCCGCGCCGCGCTGGCGCTCTGGCACGACACCGTCACGCGCCTGGCCTTCCTGCTCTTCCCGCTGGCCGTCTTCCTCGTGATCAGCGCCCGCTCGCTGATCGTGGGGCTGTTTACGGAGACCTACGCGGCCAGCGTGCCGATCTTCATGGTCTGGGTGCTGACCATGCTGCCCGCGGTGATGGCGGTGGACGCGGTGCTCCGCGTGTATGCGCAGACGCGGTTTCTGCTCGTCATGAACCTCGTGCGGTTCCTCTTCGTCGCGGGGCTGATCGGCTGGTTCCTGAACGTGTTCGGGCTGCTCGGCGCCGTGGGCGTCACGCTGCTCGCGATGACCGTTGTGAAGTCGCTGGGGGTCGTCCGCATCGCGCACCTGATGCACGTGGGACCGCGCGAGGCGCTGCCATGGGCCAGCCTCTTGCGCATCGCGGCACTGGCCGGCGTCTCGGCGTTGCCGGTTTTCTGGCTGCAGACCCACGTGTCGTGGCACCCAATCGTCACGTTCCTGGCGGGCGCGTGCGTCTACGGCGGCGGCTACGCGCTGCTGTCGTTTGGACCGCTGATTCGTGCCCGCCTTCAGCCGGCGCTCGCGCTTCAGGAATAAGGAGAAGGCTCGTGTGCGGCATTGCCGGAATTGTTCGCTGGGACCAACGCCCCGTTCTTGAACACGAGATCCGCGCCATGTGCGGCGCCATGGTGCACCGCGGGCCGGATGACGAGGGGATCTATCTGGGCGACGGCGTGGCCATCGGCATGCGCCGCCTCAGCATCATCGATCTCAGCAACGGCCACCAGCCGGTCTCCAACGAAGACGGATCCGTGTGGATTGTCTTCAACGGCGAAATCTACAACTACCAGGATCTGCGCCGCGACCTGATCGCGCGCGGGCACACCTTCCGCACGAACAGCGATACCGAAACCATCGTTCATCTCTACGAGGAGTACGGGGCCCGCTGCGTGGACCATCTGCGCGGCATGTTTGGCTTTGCCATCTGGGATACACGCACACGCGAGATGCTGCTTGCGCGTGACCGCCTGGGCATCAAGCCGCTCTACTACGCGGAACGGGACGGCGAGCTGCTGTTTGCATCCGAACTCAAGCCGATTCTTCAGATCGAAGGCGTCGACCGCTCTCTCAACTGGCAGGCCGTCGGGCACCTGTTCACATATCTCGGCACACCCGGCGACCAGAGCATTGTCGACGGCGTCAAGAAGCTCGAGCCGGCACGCGTGGCGGTCGCGCGCGCCGGGCGTCCGCTGCAGATTCAGCGGTACTGGGACGTCGCGTTCGAGCCCAATGAAAGGGCGACGGAAGGCGAGCTTGTCGAGCAGCTGCGGGCGCTGCTGAACGAATCAGTGGTCCTCCACCAGGTCAGCGATGTCCCGGTGGGCGCGTTCCTCAGCGGCGGCATCGACTCGAGCGCCATCGTCGCCATGATGGCCAGGCCGGCCGCCGGGCGCCTCAAGACGTTTTCCATCGGTTTCGCGGAAGCGGGCTTCGACGAGCTGCAGCATGCCCGGAATGTGGCGAAGCAGTTCGGTACCGATCACTACGACCTCGTGCTCCGCCCCGACGCCGTCCAGATCGTCGAGGACCTGACGTGGTATCTCGACGAGCCGTTCGGCGATACGTCGGCGATTCCAACCTACATGGTGTCGAAGCTCGCGGCCGAGCACGTGAAGGTCGTGCTGAGCGGCGACGGCGGCGACGAGCTCTTCGCGGGCTACGACAAGTACGTCGTCGAAGGCCGCGAGCGCGCGTACGACCGCCTGCCTGGAGCCGTGAAGACGCTGGCGGGCGCTGTGGGCGGCCTGATGCCGCACGGCATGAAAGGCCGCCGCTTCCTGCGGCATCTCGCGCTCGCCGGCACAGACCGGTATCTCGACGCGCAGTCTCTCTTCCACTCGGACGAGATGCCGAGCCTGTTCCAGAGGGATGCGTTCGAACAGATCGTCGGGCCGAGCAAGCTCGGCCCCTACGATTCAGGTGTAGGGGCCGACCTTGGTCGGCCCGCCGGCCTTGCTCGGCCCGCCGGCCTTGCTCGGCCCGACGAATGGCTTTCGGCCATCCAGTACCGCGACCTGCATCACTATCTCCCACTCGACATCCTCACCAAGGTCGATCGGATGACGATGGCGCACTCCCTCGAAGCGCGGCCGCCGCTCCTCGACCACAAGCTGGTCGAATTCGCGGCCACGATTCCTGCGCGGTTCCGCCTGAACGGCGGCACCACGAAGTACCTCTTCAAGCAGGCCATGCGGGGCGTGCTGCCGGACGCCATCATCGACCGGCAGAAGCACGGCTTCGCCGTGCCCATCGCGCGCTGGTTCCGCGGCGAGCTGGCCGGCTTCGCGCGCGACGTCCTGCTGTCGGACACCTGCCGCCAGCGTGGCATTCTCGACACGCGCTTCGTCGAGAGGCTCCTGCGGCTCAACGCCCAGGGCCGTGACCTGGATCTGCAACTCTGGACGGCGCTGTCCTTCGAGATGTGGTGCCGGCGATTCCTTGATGCCGCGCCGGTGAGAGCGACTGAGAGCCGCGAGTTGAGCGTGGCATGAACAACGCCTCACCCTTCCCGCTCGAGCCGCCCCTGCAGCCGCTTGGCGCCCACGCCGAGCGCCGCGACCGCGGAGGGCTCCGCCGGATCCGCGACATGCGGTTCGCGGAGATGGCGTACCTCGGATGGCAGGAAGCCTCGAAGTGGCTCGAGCGTGTCGCGCCGATCGAGTTGCCGGAGCACCCGGAGGCGCTGCTCCGCAAGCACGCGCCCGAACTTGCCGACCCCGAGGCGGCGTTGAGGATCGTGCGCGACATCGCCCCGCAGCGCTTCTTTACGGGGGCGACACATCCAGGCACTGCCGCGCTCCTAACGGCGCGTTTCCCCGACCATCCCGCCGAGCTGCGCGCAGCCGCCGATGCCCTCGTGAAGCGCCATTTCGACCTGCTCGGCTACCGCACGCTCTGGTTTGGCGACCCGATCGACTGGCACCTCGACCCGGTGCGCGCCAGGCGCGCGCCGCTGGTTCCCTGGAGCGTCCTCGACACGGGCGACGAAGAGGCGGTGGGCGACACGCGCCTCGTGTGGGAATTGAACCGGCACCAGTGGGTGGTGCGGCTCGCCCAGGCGCGGACGGTCAGCGGCGACGATCGCTATGCCGAGGCGTGCATGGGCGCGATCGATGCGTGGATCGAAGCGAATCCGCCGGGGGTCGGCGTCAACTGGGCCAGCAGCGTCGAAGTGTCGCTGCGGATGATCTCGTGGTGCTGGACGCTGATGCTGCTGCGCGACTCGCCGGTCGTGACCGCCGCCTGGGTCCACCGGCTCCTGGCGGCCATCTGGCTGCATGCGACCCACGTCCGGCGCTATCTCTCCTACTACTGCTCGAGGAACACCGACCTGACCGGCGAGGCGCTCGGCCTCTTCTATGCCTCGACTCTGTTTCCCGAGTTCCGCGAGGCCGAACGCTGGCGCGAGGTCGCCGTCCGAACGCTCGTTGCAGAAAGCGACGCGCAGGTCTGCCCGGATGGCGTGCACTTCGAACAGTCCACCTGCTATCACCGCTACAGCGTCGACACCTACCTGCACTTCCTGCTCCTGGCGGAGCGGAACGGCGTCGACGTCCCGGAGCACGTGCATGACCGCGTGCGGCAGATGGTGGAGTTCCTGATGGCCGTCCGGCAGAGCGACGGCACCATTCCCGCCATCGGCGATGACGACGGTGGGAGCCTCCTGCCACTGACGGATCGTTCGACCGCCGATGGCCGCGGGCGGTTTGCCGTGGCGGCGGCGCTGTTCCGCCGGCGTGATTTTGCTTGGGCCGCGGACGGCCTCGCGCCGGAGGTGGCGTGGCTGATGGGGTCCGACGCCGTGCGGACCTTCGACAGTCTGAGCGCCGCGCCGCCCGCGCATGATGCGTCGCGCGTGTTCCCGTCGGGCGGCTACGCGGTGATGCGGAGCGGCTGGGACGTCGAAGGCCACCAGGCCATCGTCGACATCGGGCCGATCGGCTGCCCCGTCAGCGGCGGCCATGGCCACGCCGATCTCCTCAGCCTGCAGTGCTCAATCTTTGGCGAGCCCTGCCTCGTCGACGCCGGCACCTACTCCTATACCGGCGAATCGTACTGGCGCGACTTCTTCCGCAGCACGGCGGCGCACAGCACCGTGATGGTTGACGGCGTCAGCCAGGCGGAGCCGGCCGGCGCCTTCGGGTGGAAGGCCCAGCCGCGCGTGCGCCTTCGGGAATGGCACTCCACGCCGGAGTTCGATTTCCTGGATGCCGAGCATGACGGTTACCTGTCGCTGGCCGACCCGGTTGTCCACCGCCGCCGCGTCATCTTCGTCAAGCCCGGCTATTGGATCCTTATTGATGACCTGTCGGGCGCGGCCCACCACCAGGTGGACCTCACCTTCCAGTTCGGCCCGCTGGACGTCACGCTGGCTCACCACCCTTGGGCGCGTGCCCAGACCCCGGGCGGGCGAGTGCTGTGGATTTCCCCATTTCCCTCGGCACCAGTTCATCCATCTCTCAAAAGTGGAGAGCTGGCGCCCCCAAGAGGCTGGATCTCAAGGGAATACGGGCAGCGACAGGCGGCACCGATGTTGATCTACTCGTTTGCCGTGGCTCTGCCGTGGCGCATCGTGACCCTCCTCCTCCCGGACCGCCAGGGCCAGACCTCCCCGCCGGCGGTGCGGGGCCTTTATGACGATGCGGGCCTCCCCATCGGGGTGGCGTTCGATCGCCCCCGCCGCGTCGTGAGGTTCGACGATCAAGCCGTGTCCGTGGAGCGCGAGTAGCGATGCACATTCTGTGGGTGAAGATGGGCGGGCTGTGGCCCTCGACGACCGGGGGGCGGGTGCGCAGCCTTCAGATCGTCTCTGAGCTGGCGCGCCGCCACCAGGTCACCGTCGTGACCACGCACGGCGCAGGCGACGACCCAGAGGGCCTGAAACGCCGGTTATCGCACTGTCACCAGGTCCTCTCGTTCCCGTACATCCCGCCGAAGCTGGGAAGCCCTGCCTTCCCTGCCGCGGTGGCGCGCTCGTGGATGTCGCGGTATCCCGTCGACCTCTGGAAGTGGCGCGAGCCGCACGTGCGCCGGCAGGTGCGGTCGCTCTTCGACAGCGGCGCCATCGACCTGTGCGTCAGCGACTTTCTCTTCGCGGCGGCCAACGTGCCGATGAGGAGCGCGGTGCCCGTCGTGCTGTTCGAGCACAACGTCGAATACATGATCTGGCAGCGCCTCTGCGCGCTGGAGACGCGGCCGTTGCGCCGCGCGCTGTTTGAGATCGAGTGGAGGAAGCTGCGAGCGCGCGAAGCCGACGCCTGCCGGCAGGCTGACCTCACGATCGCCGTGTCCGAGGACGACCGGCGCCGGCTCGAGGCGCTCGCGCCCGGCATCCGTGCGGCGTCGATTCCGACCGGGGTCGACACGAGCTATTTCACGCCCAACGGACGGCCGGAGCGGGGGAACCGCCTGGTGTTCAGCGGCTCGATGGACTGGCACCCGAACGAGGACGCGGTCGTCTATTTCGCCGACGCGATCCTGCCGCGCATTCGCGCTGAGATTCCCGATGCCACCCTCACGGTGGTCGGCCGCAATCCCACCGCACGGCTGCGTGAGGTGGCCTCGCGCGCAGGCATCGATATCACCGGAACCGTCGATGACGTGCGGCCCTCCATTGGAGAAGCCGCGGTGTATGTCGTCCCGCTGAGGGCGGGCGGCGGGACGCGACTGAAGATTTTCGAGGCGCTGGCGATGGCCAAGCCGGTTGTCTCGACGACCGTTGGCGCGGAAGGGCTGGCGCTCGAGGACGGGCGCCACTTCCTGGCCGCCGATGACCCGGATACGTTCGCCGGCTCCGTTATCGGGCTCCTGAGGAGTCCGAGCCGGCGGCAGGCGCTCGGCCGAGCGGGACGCGATCTCGTTGACGCTTACTACTCGTGGCCGACCGTCGCCTGCGAGTTCGAAGAACGCTGTGAAGAGGTGGTGGCGCTGCATGCACACGAACGGGGACTCGCCCACAGTCGTGCTGATCTGTCACGAACAGGACTCCCTCGACACCGAGGGGCTCGCGTCGTGGCTGGCGAGCACCCTGAGATTGGCTGGTCTCATCCTCATTCGTGACACGCCGGGGCGGCTGCGGCGCGCCGCGCGCCGCGAGATTCGCCGCGTCGGCTGGCTCAAGTTCCTGGACGTCGCCGCCTTTCGCGCCTATGCGCGGCTGCGCCTGGCGGGCGCGGACGAGGCGTGGAAGAGGCAGGCCGTTGCCCGTCTGCGCGAGCGCTACCCGGCCGATTTGAACGGCGTGCCGCGGCTCGTGGTCTCGAGCCCGAACAGCGACGAGGCGCGCGCGTTCATCGCCAGGCTGCAGCCCGACCTCGCCGTAGCGCGCTGCAAGGTGATCCTCAAGCGCGAGATCTTCGAGGTGCCGCGTGTGGGCACGTTCGTGATGCACCCCGGCATCTGTCCTGAGTACCGCAACGCCCACGGGTGCTTCTGGGCGCTCGTCAACCGCGACCTCGACCGGGTCGGCATGACGCTGCTGAAGGTCGACGCGGGCATTGACACTGGTCCGGTGTACCTGCACGGCACCTGCGACGTCGACGAGTTCCACGAATCGCACACGGTGATCCAGCACCGGGCGGTCATCGAAAACCTCGACCCGATTGGCCGCATCCTGCTCGCGCTCTGCCGCGGCGAGCGGGTGGCCACCGTCAACACCGAAGGGCGCCGCTCCGCGACGTGGGGGCAGCCGCGGCTGACTGAGTACTTCCGCTGGAAATGGGCTGCCGGGTCCGCTGCGCGGAACCCGGCCTACGCGGGGTCCCCAACGCGGCAACCGCG
>Ga0209640_10000409_pt1 | contig 32629 bp, 29 predicted proteins | sample RifCSP10_1_FD_184018 | JGI IMG/M metagenome (GOLD analysis project Ga0209640, IMG submission 184018) | Soil microbial communities from Rifle, Colorado - Rifle CSP2_sed 10_1 (SPAdes) (version 2) | ecosystem: Environmental > Terrestrial > Deep subsurface > Rock core/Sediment | place: Rifle... | reverse complement strand
CCACGACCGTCCGGCACAACGCGACGCCAGGGCTCACTCCTGGCGCGCGCGGCTGCAGGATCGCCTCCTCTCGTGGGTTGCCGAGCGCATCGCGGAACACCGGCTGCTGTGGAATCTGCGGAAACAGACCGCCGTGACTGCCGTGCACCCTTCCGACGTGGATTTCGACCAGGTCGTGGTTCACATCCGTCGAGTGCTGCAGCACGACTACGAACGCCATTGGCGGTGGATGATCGTCGACGGGCTGGCGTTCCTCGTCACGGGCATCGTCCTGGGTCCGCTCTTCCTGCTGGTACCGGGCGTGGCGAACCTGCCGGCGTTCTATTTCGGATTCCGCGCTTTCGGACACTGGCTATCGATGCGCGGCGCCACTCAGGGACGCCGTCACGTCGCCTGGACGAGCCGGCCCTCCGAGGCGCTGGAACGGCTGCGTGCGGTGTTGACCCTCGAGAGGCGCGATCGACACCGGCAGGTCCACGAGATCGCGACCGAGCTTCACCTGCGAAACCTGCCCGTGTTCTTCGAGCGAGTGGCCAGGGCGAAGAAGAAGGGGGCTGGGGACTCGGGATCCGGGACTCGGGGCAGGTAGGGCGGGTGTTGGGCATTGGTCATTGAGCATTGGGCATTGCGCCCGTGCCCAGAGGACCGAGTAGCATTACTCCGGTGAAACTGCGCGAGCTTGCCGAGCGGCTGGAGTGCCGGCTCGACGGTGACGGCGATCTCGACGTGACGCGCGTCGCGGGCATTCAGGACGCCCAGCCCGGAGACGTCACGTTCCTGGCCAACCCGAAGTACGAAAAGGCGCTCGCCACCACGTGCGCGTCGGTCGTGATCCTCAGAGAGGATGCGCCGGTGGCGCGGTGCGCGATGCTGCGCGCCCGCGACCCGTATCTGGCCTTCGCGCGTGCGGTGCAGCTGTTCGCTCCCGTGTCGCGCCCCTCGCCGGGAGTCGACCCATTGGCGGCGGTCGCGCGTGACGCCCGGCTGGGCGACGGCGTCTCGATCGGGCCGTTCGTGGCCATCGGGGAGGGCGCCGTCATCGGCGACCGCACGGTGATCTACCCGAACGTGACGATCGGAGCCGGGGCGCGCCTGGGCAGCGACTGCGTCATCCACTCCAACGTGGCGATCCGTGAGCGATGCTCGCTTGGCGACCGCGTCATCCTGCAGAACGGGGTCGTGGTCGGCGGCGACGGCTACGGGTTCGTGCGACGCGGCGACGGCACGCACGAGAAGATCCCGCAAGTAGCCACGGTCGCCATCGAGGACGACGTCGAGCTTGGCGCCAACACCACTGTGGATCGCCCGGCCGTGGGCGAGACGCGCATCAAGGCAGGCACCAAGATCGACAACCTGGTGCAGATTGCGCACGGCGTGACCGTTGGCCGCAATGTCCTGATGGCGGCACAGGTGGGCATCGCCGGCAGCACCGACGTCGAGGACGACGTGGTGCTGGGAGGGCAGGTGGGCGTCGGCGGACATCTGACCATTGGCCGCGGCGCCGTCGCCGTCGGACAGTCGGGCGTAACCAACTCCCTCGAGGCTGGCGCCTTCGTCGCCGGCTACCCCGCGATCGACAGCCGCGAGTGGCGCAAGGCCTCGGTCGTGTTCCGGCGCCTTCCCGAGCTGAAGAAGCGCATCGAGCAGCTCGAGGCTCGCGTGGCCGAGTTGACCCGGGCCGTCTCCGACTCCGAAGGGTCATCCGAGTGACCGCGGCGGGCCGGCTTACGCGCTGCGCCGTGTCGGCGCTGACGGTTCTGGTGTGGGCGTCTCCGGCGAGCAGCCAGACAGCGGGTGCCAACTCGACTCCGGGAGTCGAGTTCCTGCCACGCACCGCGTTTCACATGACCGCCGAGCGCCTGTCGGGTGACGACCCGCGGTTCGTGTGGGACGCCAACTTCGGCGGGGATCTGGACTTCGTCGACTACGGCGTGGGGCGATTCACCTTCGAGGCGAACTACCAGGTGATCATTGGCGAGGAAATCCGTACGTTCGACCCGAACCAGGGTAGCTACATCCTGGCCGGCGTGACCTCGGCGCGGCTTGGCGCAACCGAGGTGGCCGCGGTCTTCCATCACCAGTCGCGGCATCTCTCCGACCGGGCCAAGGACACAGCCGTCGACTGGAACATGTTCGGCGGCCGCGTGCGCCGCAGATTCCTCGCGAGCGACGCCATCATCGACACGCAGGTCGACCTTCGCGGCGTCATCCAGAAATCCTTCGTGGACTACTCGTGGGAGATCGACTCCGCCGTGCGCGCCACGATCAAGCTCCGCGCGCGCGTCGGCGCCCTGGCCACTGTGGGTCTGCGTCATCTCGGCGCCGACGGGAGCCAGGACCGCGGGGGCGAGACGGGGTACAGGGCCGAAGGGGGAGTCCGCTTCGAGGGACGCGCCGGCGCCATCGAGCTGTTCGTGGCCGCCGAGCGGCGCATCGATCCCCTTCCGCTCGAAGTGGGCACCGCCCGCTGGGTGACGGCGGGATTCCGCCTGCTCAGCCGCGAGTGACCGGCCGCAACGGGTCTTGGACGATAATTGACGCATGCGATTCACGACCCGCCGGACGGTCCCGTTCGCCGCGCTGGCGCTGGCGGGGGCCATCGCCGCGTTGGCGCTCGCGCCGGTGCAGGCGGCTGTCCGGCCCCCGAAGCTGCAGTACAAGATGACCACGCTCGGCAACGGACTTCGCGTGATCCTCTCCGAGGATCATTCGACGCCCATCGTGCACGTGTCCGTCTGGTACCACGTCGGCTCGAAGAACGAACGTCGGGGGCGCACGGGGTTCGCGCACCTGTTCGAGCACATGATGTTCAAGGGCTCCCGGAACGTCGAGCCCGAGTCGCACACCTCGGTCATCGCGGGCGTGGGCGGCCGCAGCAACGCCTACACGACCGAAGACGAGACGGTCTTCTGGCAGACGCTGCCGTCACAGTACCTTCCGCTGGCTCTCTGGCTCGAGGCGGACCGGATGGCCACGCTCCGCATCGACGACGACGCCTTCCGCCGCGAGCGCGAAGTGGTGAAAGAAGAGCGCCGGATGCGGGTCGAGAACCAGCCGTACGGCCGGCTCTCGGAGATCATCTACGACCACGCATTCACGACGCACCCCTACAAGCACCCGACGATCGGCAGCATGGCGGATCTCGAAGCCGCCTCGATCGCCGACGTGCGCGAGTTCCATCGGACCTACTACGTCCCTGAGAACGCCACGCTCACCATCGTCGGCGATTTCGACGCGGAGCAGACGCTGCAGATGGTGACGCAGTACTTCGCGCGCGTGCCGAAGGCGAGGAGCCCGGTGCCACGGGACATCCCCGTGGAGCCGCCGCAGACGAAGGAGCGCCGCGCGGTCGTCGAGGAGGCGTGGCCGCTGCCCGCGGTCGTCGTCGCGTACCACGTGACCTACGATGGGCATCCCGACGCCTATCCGCTGCACATCACCGCGAAGATCGTGTCCGACGGCCAGAGTGCGCGGATCCCGCGCGAGCTCGTCTACAACAAGCGGCTGGCGCTGACCGCCTTCGGCCTCGGCAACATCACGGCGGACCCGAATCTGTTCTACGCGGTGGCGATCGTGCAGCCGGGCAAGACGCCGGAGGCCGCCGAGCGGGCGCTCATCGAGGAATTCGAGAAGCTGGCCGCCGAGCCGGTCGCCGAGGGCGAGCTCCAGCGCGCCAAGAACCAGTTCGCGCGCGACTACATCATCAGCCGCGAGTCGAACCAGGAGAAGGCGATGCATCTGGCCCATGCCGCGGTGATTCACAACGACATCACCACGGCCGACGGCGAGTTCGACATCTTCATGAACGTGTCGAGGGCCGACGTGCAGCGCGTCGCGCGCACCTATTTCACGCCGACCAACCGCGTCGTGCTGCACATCCTGCCGAAGGGAGCCTCACGATGACGGGGTGTCAACGCCCAACTCCCAACGGCAGCAGACCCAACTCCCAACGACGAGGAACCCCCTTGGGAGTTGGGAGTTGGCTCATGTGTCTGTTGGGAGTTGCGCTGTGCGCGTCGGTCGCGAGCGCCCAGACCCTCGACTGGCCGCTGGAGCGGCCGCCCCGTCCGCTTCCGGCGCGCGAGGTCAAGTTCCCGCCGTTTCAGGTCCGCACGCTCGCCAACGGACTGCAGGTAGTGACGGTCGCCCACCATGAGCAGCCTGCCGTCACGATGCGGATGCTCGTCAGGGCGGGCGCGGCGCAGGACCCTGACGGGAAGGGTGGGCTGGCGGAGCTCGCGGCGAAGCTGCTGGACCAGGGCACGACGAGCCGGGGCGCTGAACAGATAGCCGACCAGATCGACTCGATCGGCGGGGCGATGGGGACCGGGTCTGGCACCGACCTGACGTTCATCAACGCCATGGTCATGAAGGACTCCTTCGCGCTCGCGATGGATCTGCTGTCCGACGTCGTCCGCAACCCCGCGTTCGCGCCAGAGGAGATCGAGCGTCAGCGGGAACAGGCGATCTCGTCGCTGCGGGTGAGCGTCGAGGATCCTGGCTACGTGGCCTCGACGGTGTTCGATAGGCTCGTCTACGGTTTCCACCCGTACGGCCGGCCCGGCAGCGGCACACCTGTCTCGCTACAGCGCGTCACGCAGAACGATCTCCGGGCGTTCCATCGCCAGTATTTCGTGCCCAACAACACGATCCTCGCCATCGTCGGCGACATCGCGGCCGACGAGGCCTTCTCGGCCGTCGAGCGCGTGTTTGGCGCCTGGCCGCGCGGCGACGTGCCCGCCTCGAAGCCCACCGACCCGCCGCCGCCCACGCGTCGCCTCATCGTCGTCGACAAGCCGGACGCCGTCCAGACGGAGATCCGGGTGGGGCAGCTGGCCATACCGCGCAAGCACCCTGACTACCTGGCCTTCGACATCGCGGTGAAGATCCTGGGCGGTGAAGGGGCGAACAGGCTGCACCGGGTGCTGAGATCCGAGCGCGGCCTGACCTACGGCGCCGAAGCGGATGCGCAGTCGTTCAAACAGGCTGGCGACTTCGTGGCCGAAACCAGCACGCGGACGGAAACGACGGCGGAGACGCTGAAGCTCACGGTGGCCGAGGTCGCGCGCCTGCAGGCCCAGCGCGTCTTCGAGCGCGAGCTGGCAGATGCCCAGGCGTTTCTGACCGGCAGCTTCCCGCTGACCATCGAGACCCCCAACGACATCGCGACGAGCGTGATCAACGCCGTGTTCTACGAGCTCCCGCTCGATGAGGTCAGCACGTACCGGGAACGGGTCCAGGCGATCACCCCCGACGACATTCAGCGCGTGGCGCGCGACTACGTCCGGCCCGACCGCCTGTCGATCGTGCTCGTCGGCAACGCCAGGGCGTTTCTCGCCGACCTTCGCGAGGTTGGCTTCACCGACGTCGAGGTGATTCCGCTCGGCCAGCTCGATCTCTCTGCGCCAACGCTCAGACGAGAGGCTCGATCCCCATAGAGATCGAGCGTTCACACGTCTCACTTCTCGCTTCTCGGTTCGTGTTCATGTTCAGGTTCGTGTGAGCGATGAGGATCATGATCTCCTGCGGCGAGGCGTCGGGCGACCTGTACGCCGGTGCGCTCGCGTTGGAGCTGCGACAGCGCGTGCCGGAAGCGGAGATCTTCGGGTTCGGCGGGCGGCGGCTGCAGGACGCGGGCGGACGCCTCATCGGCGACTACGGCCCCTTCTCGGTGACTGGTCTCACCGAGTCGGTCCGCGTGTATTCACGTTCGTTCGCGATGCTGCGCCGGCTGATTGACGCGGCCCGGGAGCTGCGCCCCAACGTCTTCGTGGCCATCGATTTCCCCGACTTCAACTTCAAGCTGATGGCTGCGCTGCGCCGGCTCGGAATCCCCATCGTCTACTACATCAGCCCGCAGCTCTGGGCCTGGCGGCCCGGACGGATGGACACGATGAAGGCGTACGTCGACCGGGTCCTCGTGATCTTCCCGTTCGAGGAGGCGCTGTACCGGGAGGCGGATGTGAGCGTGCAGTTCGTCGGGCATCCGCTCGTCGACCTGGCCCAATCGGGTCAGGAGCGCGTGGCCTTTCTGCGCGAGCGCGGCCTCGATCCGCACGCGCCGACCGTGGCGCTCCTGCCCGGCAGCCGCCGCAATGAACTGGAGCGCATCGTGCCCGTCGTGACCGACGCGCTGCCGCTCATTCGAGCCCGCGTGCCCGGGGTCCAGTTCGTCGTGGCCTGTGCCCCGAACCTTCCCGATGCGCTGTTTGCACGCCTGGTCAACGACCAGCCCGACGCGCGCCTCGTCCTCGTGCGCGACCGGACCGACGATGTGCTGGCGGCGAGCGACGTGGTGATCACGGCGTCGGGCACGGCCACCATTCAGTGCGTGCTGCACGAGCGGCCGATGGTGGTGGTCTACCGCGTGTCGCCGCTGACGTATCGACTCGGCAGGCCGTTCCTGAAAGTGGATACCTTTGCCATGCCTAATCTCGTGGCGGGCCGCCGCATCGTTCCCGAGCTGATTCAGGACGATTTCACGGCGGAGCGGACAGCGGAAGAGACCGTGACCCTGCTGACCGATCGTGACCGGCACGCGAGCATGCGTGCGGAGCTCGCGCAGGTTCGCCAGCAGCTTGGTCCTCCAGGCGCCAGCCGCCGGGCGGCCGAGGCGGTGCTCGAAGTGGCGACGACCGCGACCTCGGCGTAGGAGGCACGCATTGAGCATTGAGCGTTGGGCCTTGGGCCTTGCGTTCGCCGCCGCCGTAGGCGGCGCGAACGTCCATGCCATGGTCACCGTCCCGGCACAGTTCAGCGAGATGGTGGCGGCTTCGCAGATTGTCGTTCACGGACAGGTGACCGACGTGCGGCCGTATGAGACGGCCGGCCGGCGGACGATTGAAACCCTGGTGACCGTGCAGGTGGTCGACGCCTACAAGGGCGAGCCGGGCCGGACGGTCTACATGCGAGTGCCCGGCGGGCAGGTGGGGCGCTATCGCCGCGTGCTGGTGGGAGCGCCCGAGTTCGCCCGGGGCGACGAGGTGGTGCTGTTCCTGAAGGGTCGTGCGCCGGCCGTCCCGATGCCGTTCGGTCTCACCCAGGGTGTCTACCGCGTGGTGCGTGGAGGCAACGGCGCCGCGATCGTGACGCCGCTGGTCAACGCCGGCTCGGGCCGCCTGGTGCGCGGCGACCCTGCGAGGCGCCCGCTCGACCTCGCGTCGTTCGCCACGCGGGTGCGCGCGCTCGTGGGGGTCCAGCCGTGAGCCCGGCGCGCGTCCGACTGCTGACCGCACTGCTCTGTGTGGCGATGGCCCTCCCGGGGACCGCTGAGGCCTACATCCATCTGGCCTTCGAGTTCGGGGGCAAGACGATAAGCATCAAGTGGCCCACCAGCCCACGCTGGTTTGTGACCGACCGCGGCGTCGCCGGCGTCTCGGCGTCGCAGTTCCAGGCGGAAGTCGAGCGCGCCTTCGCTGTCTGGGAGGCCGTGCCGACATCGTCGATTGCCTTTCAGTTCGCCGGTTTCACGTCCGCGCTGCCGTCTGAAAACGACGACCTCTCCGTGTTCGGCTTCGAGGCGGAGCCGGACATGGACCGCGTGCTGGCGGCCACGGGGTTCATCGTCGACGTGCTGACGGGCGACATCGTCGAATCCGACGTCTTCTTCAACTCCGTGTTCCCATGGTCGGTGGCCGCGGCGGGCGAGCCGGGTCGCTTCGACCTGCGGTCGGTGGCCACGCACGAGATCGGGCACTTTCTTGGGCTCGGGCACTCCGCGATCGGCGAGACCGAGCTCAGGGCCGATGGCACGCACCGTGTGCTCGCAGCCGGCACGGTGATGTTCCCCGTGTCCATGGGCAGGGGCAACGTGGCCGACCGCACGCTGCAGCCGGACGACATCGCGGGCGCTTCCGACCTCTATCCCGATGGCACGTTCCAGGCGCGGACCGGGATCATCACCGGTCGCGCGCGGCTCGCGAGCGCCGGCGTGCTCGGCGCGCACGTCGTGGCCTTCAACGTGCGAACGGGGTCGATGATTGGAGGCTTTGCAACCAGCCAGGACGGTACGTTCCGGATCGCGGGGCTCACCCCGGGGCCGCACGTCATACGTGTCGAGCCGCTCGACGACTACGATGTCGAGAGCTTCCTGTCATCACCGGGTGTCAACGTGGACTTTCGGGCCGCGTTCCATCCACGGCTCATCGTCGCGCCGGTCGGCGGCGCCAATGCAAGCTTCGATGTGATCGTGCGGCCCAAATGAGGGCGCCGGGAACAGCAACCCTCCGTGTCTCGGTGCCTCGGTGTGTCGCGGTCGCTGTTCTGTTTCTTTTCAACGCGGGCGCGTCCGCGAACGCTCAGGCGACGATCGCACCGCCGATTCATCGTCTCGAGGTGTCGCTCGGCGTGGGGCTTGTCGGTGGCGCCGACCTCGGTGGGCAGACGGCTGAGGAGCGGTCGAGCAGCGCCGGGGCGACGTTTGGCCTCTTCGACACCGCCACGGAACTTGGCTCCGCGCCGGCGTTCGACGTGCGTCTCGGCGTCGCCATCACGTCCCGATTCACGGTCGAGGGGAGGGCATCGCTCTCCCGGCCGGAGTTGCGCACGTCGATATCGGGCGATACGGAGGGTGCACCAGCGATCACCGCTGTCGAGAGCGTGGACCAGTACCTCTTCGATGGCGGGGTCGCCGTCAGGCTGGGCGGACGTGCCACCCGCCTCGTGCCCTTCGTCTCCGCGGGCGCCGGCTATCACCGCCAGCTTCACGAAGGGCAGACGCTCGCCGAGGGAGGCTCGCTGTTCTACGCCGGTGGCGGTGTCACGCGCTGGCTCGTCGTGCGCAGGCAAGGGCTGGTGCGGGCCGCGGGGTTCCGCGCCGACGCACGGCTGTACTTCCTCTCCGGCGGCATCTCACCAGACACTCGTCGCCAGGCCGCCTTGTCGGGAGGCGTGACGTTGGTGTTTTAGGGGAGGAGACTCCGGTCTCCGGTCTCCGGTCTCCGGTGGTGTTCGCGGTTCATGGTCTGCCTTGCGAGTGGTGGCTTCCCGCGATGCCATCTGTTCCATGCTCTGCACGAGGCGCTCGAGCTGTCGGACGACGGCATCACACTGCTTCAGAACGTCGGCCCATCGCGGTGCGTTCGGGTAGCCGAGCTCCGCCGCCAACGCGGACAGGTATTTCAGTTCGCACGCCGAGCCCAGCGAGATGTGGAGAAACCTCACATAGTCGCGCGTGCTGCCCCGTGCATTTCCTTCAACCAGGTTAGTCGTGGTCGAGACCGCCGCGCCGAAGACGTAGGAGTATCATCGACCTGATGTCCACTTTGAACAGCTTTGGCACGCGCACCGAAATCCGCGTCGGCGGACAGCCGGTGCAGATCTACAGCCTTCCCGCCCTCGAGAGGGCGGGCTTTCCCGGCGTCTCCCGGCTCCCATACTCGATGAAGATCCTCCTCGAGAACCTGCTGCGCCGCGAGGATGGCGCCTTCGTGAAGGCGGATGACATTCGCGCGCTCGCCCTGTGGAATGCCACCGCGAACGTCGAGAAGGAGATCTCGTTCATGCCGGCGCGGGTCCTGCTGCAGGACTTCACCGGCGTGCCGTGCGTGGTGGACCTCGCGGCGATGCGCGACGCCGTCGTCCAGCTCGGGGGAAACCCGGATCGCGTGAACCCGCTGCAGCCGGCCGAGCTCGTCATCGACCACTCGGTGCAGGTGGACTACTTCGGCCGATCCGATGCCTTTGCGTTGAACGCCGAGCTGGAGTTCTCGCGCAACCGCGAACGCTACGCGTTCCTTCGCTGGGGCCAGCGCGCCTTCAACAACTTCAAGGTGGTGCCGCCCGACACGGGCATCGTCCACCAGGTCAACATCGAGCACCTCGCGCGGGTCGTGTTCTCCGAGACGGTTGGCGGCGTGACGACGGCCTACCCGGACACGCTCGTCGGGACCGACTCGCACACAACGATGGTGAACGGCCTGGGTGTTGTGGGCTGGGGCGTGGGCGGCATCGAGGCCGAGGCGGCGATGCTCGGGCAGCCGAGCTCGATGCTGATCCCGCAGGTCGTCGGGTTCCGCTTGACCGGGGCGATGCCGAAAGGCGCCACGGCGACCGACCTCGTGCTGACCATCACCGAGATCCTGCGGAAGCACGGCGTGGTCGGCACGTTCGTCGAGTTCTACGGGGAGGGACTCGGTGCACTGACGATCGCGGACCGCGCCACGCTCGGCAACATGTGCCCCGAGTACGGCGCGACGGTGGCGATCTTCCCGATCGACGACATGACGCTCGACTACCTGCGGCTGACCGGGCGGGACGCCGCTCAGGTGACGCTGGTCGAGCAGTACGCGAAGGCGCAGGGACTATTCCGGATCGCCGGCGCTCCCGATGCGATCTATTCGGAAGTGGTCGACCTGGACCTCGGATCGATCGAGCCGAGCCTCGCGGGTCCGAAGCGTCCACAGGACCGCGTCTCCTTGTCGAAGGCAAAGTCGGCGTTTCAGGCCGCGCTTCCCTCGATGCGGGTCGCCTCCAAGGCGGGCTCGGGTCCGTCTGCCGCGGCGAGATCCGCCGTGGCGCTGGCCGATCCGGCCGTCGACGTGCTCGATCATGGCGCAGTCGTGATCGCGGCGATCACGAGCTGCACCAACACGTCGAACCCGAGCGTGATGATCGGCGCGGGTCTTCTGGCGAAGAAGGCCGTGGAGAAGGGGTTGACCACGAAGCCCTGGGTCAAGAGCAGCCTGGCGCCAGGGTCGAAGGTCGTGACGGAGTACCTGAATGCCGCGGGCCTGACGCCGTATCTCGATAAGCTCGGGTTCAACCTCGTCGGCTACGGCTGCACCACGTGCATCGGCAACAGCGGGCCGCTGCCCGACGAGGTCTCGGCCGCGGTGCGCGAGAAGGGCCTCGTCGTCTGCGCGGTGTTGAGCGGCAACCGGAACTTCGAGGGGCGCATTCAGCAGGAGGTGCGCGCCAACTACCTGGCGTCGCCTCCGCTCGTCGTCGCCTACGCGCTGGCAGGATGGATCACGACCGACATCACGACGGAGCCGCTCGGCCACGATCCGTCAGGCAGACCTGTCTACCTGAAGGACATCTGGCCCACCGAGCAGGAGCTGCAGGGCACCATACTCCGCGCCGTGACCGCGGACATGTTCCGTCGAAGCTACGCGGACGTCTTCCGCGGCGACGCGCACTGGCAGAGCCTCCCGGTCCCCGAGGGCAGCCGCTTCGCCTGGGACCAGGAGTCCACCTACGTGCGCAAGCCGACCTTCCTCGAGGGCATGACGATGGAGGCGGCGCCGCCAAAGGACATTCGTGGGGCGCGCGTCCTGGCCGTGCTCGGCGACAGCGTGACGACCGATCACATCTCGCCGGCCGGATCGATCAAGGCCGACACCCCGGCGGGGAAGTATCTGATCGAGAAGGGCGTGAAACCGGCCGACTTCAACTCGTACGGCGCGCGGCGCGGCAATCACGAGGTGATGATGCGCGGCACGTTTGCCAACGTCCGGCTGAGGAACCAGATGGCGCCCGGCACCGAGGGCGGATGGACGCGGTATCAACCGAGTGGCGAGCAGATGACGATCTATGACGCCTCGGTGAGATACCAGCAGGCCGGCGTGCCGCTGCTGGTGCTGGCGGGTAAGGAGTATGGCTCGGGGTCGTCGCGCGACTGGGCGGCCAAGGGGACGTTCCTGCTCGGCGTGAAGGCCGTGATCGCCGAGTCGTTCGAGCGGATTCACCGCAGCAACCTGGTGAACATGGGTGTGCTTCCGCTCGAGTTCCAGGACGGCGCGGACGCCGGGTCGTTTGGCCTCACCGGCACGGAGGAGTTCACGCTGCTCGGCGTGGCGGATGGGCTGAAGCCGCGCGGTGACATCCGGGTGGTGGCACAGGCGACCGACGGATCCACGCGCGAATTCACGGCCACCGTCCGCATCGACACGCCTGAGGAGCTCGCGGCGTTCAGGCACGGGGGCATCCTGCGGTATGTGGTCAGGCAGTTGGTGAGCAGAAAGTAGGGCAAAGGTCACAGTGTCTTACCGGATCGCGTCCGTCTGTGTAGTGCTCTGGGTCGCCGGCAGCGTGACGGCGATGGCCCAGCAGCGATCGGCGCAGAGCCGGTCGTCCCAGCCGTCTGCGTCGAGGCCCGCTTCGACGGGATCGCCTGCCGCTGATTCGGGATTCAGGTCGACGTTGACCTTCAGAGGGGATCGGGCTCGACCGGTCCAGCCGCTCGTTCCGCTTCGAGGCGTGGTCTTCCCGCTGTTCCCGTTTTTCTGGGGCTGGGTGACGCTTTCATCTGGCGTCGAGGTGACCCAGGCGCCCACCGCGAGTCTGGACGATGCGCCGACGGGCGGCGTGCAGTTGGACGTGCTGCCCCGGCGCGCGCGGGTGTTCGTCGACGGCGTCCTGGTTGGCCGCGTGGACGACTTCCACGGCTACTACCAGCACCTGACGGTCGCCGCCGGCCCGCATCAGATCGCCATCATCGAACCGGGCTATGAGCCGCTCGTCCTCGACCTCACCGTTCCGCCTGGCCGGACGATGACGTACCGCGGCACGCTGAGCCAGGCATTAAGCCGCTGATTGGATCCGGGAGTCAGGCTCGACGGTCCCCTGCCTCATGCAGCCGCTTCAGGACCTGCTCCACCGGATCACATGGGACCCCGAGTTCGGGAAGGGCCACTTCGCGCTCGGGTTCGAAGACCGGATCGCCCATCGAGAGATCGTCGTGCCGTTCGCCTCAGTTCAATTGGACCCGGACCGTCCTGGGACCCTCTCGTTTCGCGAGGAGGACGGCACCATCGCACACGTGCCGCTGCACCGCGTACGCGCGGTCTACAAGGATGGCGTGATCATCTGGCAGCGCCGGGGCCGTTGAGCGGCCCGCCATCGGTGACGACGATAATGCTGGCGCGGCGCGGCCAACGCCGAAGGACGTCGGCTACCCGGCCGCGATGTTGCGCGGCCGGGAGGTACATCCCCCTGGGCCGCAGGTACGACAGGCTCCACTCGAGGCACGCCTGGCCGACCGTCGGGGTGTAGATGATCGGGACGATCTCCTCGAGATGGTGGAGTACCACGTGGTGGAAGAGCGTCTCGTTTTCATCCTGCACGGCGCTCAGATAGGAGTACCGCTCCAGCGGGTCGGTCCTGCTGCGCATGTGCTCGACGACCCGGGCGCCTGTTCCTCGAGCGACTCCACTGGAGGCGGAGGCAGGCCTGCGATCTCCAGGCGCACGGCTCGTCGCCGGTGAACGCGGTGCCTTTGTTGGTGAGCGGGTCGGTCAGGTGCGACAGGGCGATGGCCGGATCGGGAAGTTGGGACACGGGCTGCCTCGACCAGTGGGTCCACACGGCAATTGGCCCTTGACCCGTGCCCCTGGCGTGGCGATGCTGACGTTTGCGTCTACCCACAGGAGCCACCATGTTTCAGGGATTGAGAACTGTGATCTATCACGCGCCTGATCTGGACAAGGCGAAGGCCTGGTACACGGCCGCCTTCGGCGTCGTCCCCTACTTCGACGAGCCGTTCTATGTCGGGTTCGACATCGGAGGGTTCGAGTTGGGCCTCAACCCGGACGTCACAGGGGTGAACGTCGGCAACAACGCCGTTGCGTACTGGGGCGTCGCCGATATCGCGCAGGCGTACACGCGTCTTCTCGACCAGGGCGCCGTGCCGCGTCAGCCCGTGATGGATGTCGGCGGCGACATCCAGGTCGCGGCCGTGGCGGACCCCTTCGGCAATGTGATCGGCCTGATTCAGAATCCGCATTTCAAGATCAAGGGCGACCAGTGACCGCGCGATGCTGAGCTCTGCTGACATCAAGTCGAAGGCGGCCTCGCTCGGCTTCGATCTCTGCGGCATCTCGCCCGTGGACAGCTTCCCAGAGCTGTCCTTCCTGCGGGAATGGCTCGACAAAGGCTATGCGGGCGAGATGACGTGGATGCGGCGTACCGCCGAGCGCCGTGGGGACGTTCGCCATGTCCTGCCCGGAGCCCGCAGCGTCATCGCCACGGGAACGCTCTACAACACGGATCGTCCGTACGCCGACGAGCTACCGTCGGACGTTGCGCGGATCTCCCGCTACGCCTGGGGCGACGACTACCACGACGTCGTCAAGGGGCGTCTCGAGGCGTTGCTCGACTGGATGCGATCGGCCGCGGATGAGGCCTTCGACGCGCGGGCGTACGTGGACACAGGTCCGGTGCAGGAGCGGGTCTACGCCCAGTACGCGGGTCTCGGCTGGATCGGCAAGAACACGTGTCTGATCAACAAGGACATCGGATCGTGGCTGTTCCTCGGCGAGATCATCTGCACGCTGCCGCTCGACGCGGACACCGAGGCCCTGGAGCAGTGCGGCAGTTGCACGCGGTGTCTCGAGGCCTGCCCGACCGGCGCCCTGGTCGAGCCGGGCGTGCTCGATTCGAACCGGTGTGTCTCCTATCTGACGATCGAGCTTCGATCGTCCATTCCCGAGGAACTCCGGCCGGCCCTGGGCAGCCACGCGTATGGCTGTGACATCTGCCAGGAGGTCTGTCCATACAATCAGCCCGCGCCCCGGTCAGACGACGCAGCGTGGCAACCCCGGGCCGGGCTGGACCTGCCGCGTCTGGTCGAGTTGTGGCGGCGACCGGATGCCGAGCTGCGCGCGCTCGTGAAGGGCAGCGCGATGACGCGCGCGAAGCTCGCCGGACTCCGTCGAAACCTGGCCGTGGCGATTGGCAACAGCGGCGATGACGAGGCGCTGGCCGCCCTGCAGGAGCCGGCCGCGAAACGCCCATCGCTCGAGGACCCGTTGGTGCGCGAGCACGTGGCGTGGGCGCTCGAATAAATGCTCAACGCCCAACGCCCAACGCCCAACGCCCAAAGCCCAAAGCCGAGAGCCCAGAGCCCAGAGCCCAGGGCCCTGACCTCGGGTATCATCACGCCAACATCCTGGAGGCAGCCGTGATGATGCTTCGCCCGCGAACACGATTGGCTGGCTCGCTGAGTCTGTTGCTGGTGGCCTTCGCGCTGCCAGCCCTCGCGCATCACTCCTTCGCCGTGTTCGATCACACGCGAACGCTGACGCTCCGCGGCACGGTGACCAGGTTCCAGTGGACGAACCCACACGGCTTCATCGAGCTCGACGTGACCCAGAGTGATGGCACCGTCAAACACTGGAGCATCGAGACGACGAGCATCAACATGATGCAGCGGCTCGGCTGGCGGTCGAACATGATCAAGGCCGGAGACAAAGTGAAGGTCGTGGCGGCGCCGCTCCTGAACGGGGATCCCGCCGGCCTGCTCCTCGAGGTGACGCTCCCCGATGGAAAGACGATGGAGCCAGGCGTGCCGGCGGCAAACACGTTCGCCCGGACGCCGGAGCAGGAGTGACGCCCGTGCCGGTCCAACTGCGTGTCGTCGCTGCGATCGTCTGCGGGCTCGTAGCCCTCGCTGAAAGTGGCACCGGAGCACAGCGTGCCGCTGCGCCTGAGGGTCGAGACGTTCAAGTGCTTCGGCCCGTGCCCGACATCACCGGCTCCTGGCAGCGCCTGGGCTTCACGGTGGGACTTCGGGCGACCGAGAAGCCGAATCCCGCGTTTCTTCCTCCAGCGGCGTCGCAGCCGCCTCTCAAGCCCCAGTACCTGCAGGAACGTCAGCAGAGGCTTCAGGCGATCCGCGAGGCCGACGCAAAAGGGCAGCCGCTCGCCAACCACAACACCGCCTGTATTCCCGACGGCATGCCGGCGATGATGAATGCCGTGTTCCCGATGGAGATCCTGCAGAGCCGGGGCCAGGTCACGATCATCGCGGAAGCCTACACACAGGTGCGCCGCATCCTGATGGACCGCCCGCAGAAAGCGCCGGGCGACGTGGAACCGAGTTTCTACGGGCACTCCGCCGGGCGCTGGGAGGGCGACACGCTGGTGGTCGACACGATTGGCATCAAGGAGACCGTGCGATTCCAGAACACTCCACACTCCGCGGAGATGCGCATCCGCGAGCGCATACGGCTGGTGGCGGCCGACATTCTCTGGAACGAGATCACGATTGAGGATCCCGTCACGCTCGAGAAGCCGTGGACGTTCACCTACGCGTACCAGCGGATGCCGGACTACACGCTGCTCGAGTACATCTGCGAGGACAACAGGGAGTACGCCGACGAACAGGGCCGGCAACAGATCAGGATTGAGAAGCCCAACTAGACTTTGACCTATCATGGAGTCATGTCCGGCACGGCTCCTCTCCTGCTCCTCTCGATGCCCCAGATGGCGGACCCGAATTTCGCCAGGACCGTCGTCCTTCTGTGCGACTACACGGCCGAGGACGGCGCCTTCGGGCTCGTCGTCAACCGCCCGATGGAGGAACCGGCCTGCGAGGTCGTTCGAACAGAGCCTCCAGTTCGCGTGGACCCGGATCTTCGCTTATGGATTGGAGGTCCCGTCGACCCGCAGAGTACGTGGGTGCTGATGGCCGAAGCGCAGGGACCGGACGACGAGCAGCGCCAGATTGCTCCTGGCGTGCTGCTGTCGGTGTCGCGCTCGCTGGCGCTGCAACTCCTGCAGGAGCCGCCGTCCAGTCGAACGAAGGTGGTGGTGGGGTACGCCGGCTGGAAGCCGGGACAGCTCGAGCACGAGATCGCCGCCTCCTCATGGCTGACGACCGACGTCGATCCCGGGCTGATTTTCGGCGTGCCGCCCGACCAGATGTGGGAGAAGGCGATACGCCGCCTCGGCGCGGATCCGGCGAACTTGCAGACGAGCTCTGGCGTGCATTGATCGCTGACCGGCGCAGGCTCAAGCCGGCGCTGGTCAGGCCGCGCAGGCTGAAGCCTGCGCTCTACGCGGGCCGCGGCGTCCTGGTCCACATCGAGTGATGGCGATGAAGTTGACGACCCTTGTGCTCCTCGTGCTCGCTGCCGTCGTCGTCGCGTGCGGCGGTCAGCAGACCTCACAACCAGCCGTGCAGACACCTCAAACCTCGTCCGACCCCGAAACGCAGAAGCTTCGGGCAATGGCCGCGCGGTTTGCGCCGGTCGATCTCACGGCCGACGTGGCGTCGCTGCCCGACAACGAGCGGCGGGCGCTGGCGAAGCTCGTGGAGGCGGCCAAGGTGTTCGACGCGCTGTTTCTCCGCCAGGTCTGGGAGGGCAACGCGTCGATGCTGCTCGACCTGGTACGAGACGACTCGCCGCTCGGCCGGGCGCGGCTCCATTACTTTCTGATCAACAAAGGGCCATGGTCGCGGCTCGACGGCAACGAGGCCTTCATTCCCGGCGCGCCCGAGAAGCCCGAGCAGGCGAACTTCTATCCCTCCGGCTCGACCAAAGCCGAGGTCGAAGCCTGGATCACGACGCTCGGTCAGGCAGAGCGCGCGCGGGCAACGGGGTTCTTCACCACGATTCGTCGCGGCCCGGAGGGGCGGTTCGTGAACGTGCCGTACAGCCTCGAGTATCAGGGTGAGGTGACGCGCGTGGCCGCGCTCCTGCGCGAGGCGGCGGCGCTGACCAGGCAGCCGTCGCTCCGGAGCTTCCTGGAGAAGCGCGCGACCGCGCTCCTCAGCAACGACTACTACGACAGCGATGTCGCCTGGATGGAGCTCGACGCGAGCATCGAGCCCACGATCGGCCCGTACGAGGTCTACGAGGACGAGTGGTTCAACTACAAGGCGGCGTTCGAGGCGTTCATCACGCTTCGAGACGACGTCGAAACCGGGAAGCTGGCGCGGTTCGGCGCCGAGCTGCAGGAGATCGAGAACAACCTGCCGATCGATCCGAAGTACCGGAATCCCAAGCTCGGGGCGCTGGCTCCGATCCGTGTGGTCAACACGGTGTTCTCTTCCGGCGACGCCAATCGGGGCGTGCAGACGGCGGCGTTCAACCTGCCGAACGACGAGCGCGTGATCGCGGAGAAGGGCTCCAAGCGCGTGATGCTGAAGAACAACCAGGAGGCCAAGTTCCGCATGGTGCTCCAGCCGATCAGCCAGGTGGCGCTGGCGGCCGATGACCGGCAGCACGTGGCCTTCGACGCGTTTTTCACGCACATCCTGATGCACGAGCTGATGCACGGACTGGGACCGCACAACATCAGGGTCGCCGGGCGAGCCACGACCGTGCGTCAGGAGTTGAAGGAGGCGTACAGCACGATCGAGGAGGCCAAGGCCGACATCTCGGGGCTGTTCGCGCTCCAGTTCCTCGTGGACCGCCAGAAGCTGGACGCCGCGCTGAACCAGACGATGTACGTGACCTATCTGGCATCGATGTTCAGGTCGATCCGGTTCGGGCTCACGGAGTCGCATGGGCGTGGGGTCGCGCTTCAGCTCAACTACTTCCTCGACAACGGCGGCGTGACGGTCGCACAGGATGGCACTTTTGCGGTCAACACCCAGCGCATCAAGCAGAACGTCGTCGATCTGACGCGCGACATCATGACGATGCAGGCGGTGGGGGACGCGGCGGCGGCGAAGCAGATGATCGAGAAGCTGGCCGTGGTGCGGCCACCGGTGCAGGCCGTGCTCGACAAGCTGGACGCGGTGCCGGTCGACATCGAGCCCAGGTTTGTCACGGCGGAGCAGTTGCTGGCGCAGTAGACCAACTCCCAACTCCCAATCGATCCGTGTCCCAACTCCCAATCTGGTCGGTGTCCTGTTTACGCTCCTGATCCTCTGATCTCTGCTTACTCTGGACTCGGATCCCATGCGCGATGCAACGCGAGCCCTGGGGCTCACTGTTTGTCGTCGCCGGACGTTCGCGCCCGCCGGGCCGCCAGTGTAGCCTCCAACACCGGGATTTGGGCCGTGTCCTTCGCGCGCTTGGCTGCCTGCTTGCTGACGAGCACTCGTTCGAGCGGCAAGACCCTCACTCGAACACCGTCGAGGTCGTACTCGTTCGCCCGCGCGAATTCCTCGTCGAACGAGTCGAGCCCCGTGAGCACAACGTCGACACGATCGAGCCCTTCCCCTCCGAACGTCGGAGGCTGCAGCCCAAGGCCTGACGCGTAAAACCCACCGGCTCTGGACGCAGCCTCGCGCAACCGCCCCGCGTCGATGGGACCGAACCACAAGTCCAGATCCTGGGTCGTCCCCGGCGCGCCCTCGATGAGTGCGGCTCCCATGCCGACGATGAGAAACGGCACGCCCAGCGCGTTGAGCGCCGCGAGCAAGGCTCGCTCAGCCGGCGTGAGGACGATGTCGAACACGGGTGAGGCCGCGTCGGAGACGCTCGGCAGGCGGCAGGTCGAGCGCCTGGAGGGCATGGTAGACGTCGCCAGGGTCAACGGTCGGGTGCAAGGCCACGATCGCGTGCGCTTCGCGCCACAGGGCCTCGCTGCGGTGGAGCCAGGCACGCTGACTCTCGGTCAGGTGCTCCATGTCGGGTTCGGCAGTGCCCACAGGCGATCATCTTGCCATGGATTGCCTTCTGGAGTCCCGAGTCCCCAGTCCCGGATCCCGAGTCCCGAGTCCCCAGTCCCGGATCCCGAGTCCCCAGTCCCCAGTCCCGGATCCCGAGTCCCCAGTCCCGGTATAATCCCGTCCTCTCAAGGAGGGCTCGTCATGCGCAGCATGCTCAGGAACGGCAGGTTCGTCCTCGTGCTGGTCGTGCTCACCGCGATCGGCTTTCTCGTGACGCGGGAGCTGGCTGGCCAGAGCCGCAACGCGGTCCAGGCGCCCTACTTCGAGGTCGATCCGTTCTGGCCCAAGCCGCTGCCGAACCACTGGCTGCTGGGCTCGACCATCGGCGTGTCGGTCGATGAGCGCGATCACGTCTGGATCATTCACCGCGGGTCCTCGACGCTCAACGACAACGAGAAAGGGCTCGAGCTGTCGCCGAAGCGCGGCGAGTGCTGCGCGGGGGCGCCGCCGGTGCTCGAATTCGACGCTTCCGGCAGCCTCGTGGGGCAGTGGGGCGGACCGGGAACCGGCTACGAGTGGCCGCAATCGAACCACGGCATCACGGCCGATGTGGAGCGGAACGTCTGGATCGGCGGCAACGGCGCGTCCGATTCGCACGTCCTGAAGTTCACGCGCGAGGGCAAGTTCCTGCTGCAGGTCGGCAAGCAGGGCGCGAGGCGCGGGCCGAACAACGATAAGGGAGAGCCCACCTACGTCGGCGGGAGCAACGACCCGCAGAGCTTCGGCCGGGTCGCGAAGATCTTCGTCGATGCGGGCGCCAACGAGGCCTATCTCGCCGATGGCTACCTGAACAGGCGCGTCGCCGTCATCGACACCGAGACCGGGAAGATGAAGCGGTACTGGGGCGCCTACGGCAACAAGCCCGACGACAGAGCGCTTCCCGCCTACGATCCGAACGCGACGCCCGCGCAGCAGTATCGCAACCCGGTGCACTGCGCCGACCTCTCGAACGATGGCTTCGTCTACGTCTGCGACCGCGTCGGCAATCGGTTGCAGGTGTTCACGAAGGATGGCAAGTTCGTGAAGGAGGCCTTCTTCGCCAAGAGCACGCTCGGCGCAGGCTCGGCCTGGGACGTCGCCTTCTCGCGCGACCCGCAGCAGACCTATATCTACCTGGCCGACGGCCTGAACATGAAGATCCGCGTCCTTCGTCGCGACACGCTGGAGGAGCTGACGACGTTTGGCGACGGCGGGCGGCAGCCGGGCCAGTTCTACGGCGTGCACAGCATCGCCACCGATTCCCAGGGCAACCTCTACACGACGGAGACTTACGAGGGGAAGCGCGTGCAGAAGTTCGTCTACCGGGGGCTGAGGCCCGTGACGCGCCGTGATCAGGGCACGGTGTGGCCACGATGAGGGTGCCGAGGCTCATCGCTCTCGGGTTGGTGGCCCTCGCCGCGGCGGTGTCCGATTCGGAGGATCACCCCTCTACCGCGATCTCGGCGTCGCTTCAGGCGCAGTCCAACCAGGCGGCCGGTGAGTGGCGCACCTACGGCGCCGATCTGGCGAGCACGCGGTACGCGCCGCTCGACCAGATCAACGAGAAGAACTTCAGCACGCTCGACGTCGCGTGGCGCTTCAAGACCGACAACCTCGGCCCGAGGCCCGAGTTCAACTTCCAGTCGACGCCCCTCATGGTGGGCGGCGTGGTGTACACCACGGCCGGGTCGCGACGGGCCGTCGTTGCGCTCGATGCGGCCACGGGCGAGATGAAGTGGATGCACAGCCTGGACGAGGCCAAGCGCGGCGAGGAAGCGCCGCGGCTGCTGTCGGGCCGTGGGCTCGCGTACTGGTCCGACGGCGGGTCCGCGCGTGTCATCTACGTCACACCCGGATACCAGATGATTGCGCTCGACGCGCGAACGGGCCAGCGGATCACGTCGTTCGGCCGGGGCGGCGTTGTCGACTTGAAGCTCGAGGACGATCAGGAGATGGACCCGGTGACGGGAGACGTCGGCTTGCACGCCGCGCCCATCGTTGCCCGGGACGTTGTCATCATCGGCGCCGCGCACACCGAGGGCAGCCGCCCGGTCAGCCGGCGCAACGACAAGGGCTACATCCGCGGGTACGATGTCCGCTCCGGACGACGACTGTGGATCTTCCACACGATCCCGCGGCCGGGCGAGCTCGGCTACGACACCTGGGAACAGGGCTCCGAGGAGTACACGGGGAACACCGGCGTCTGGGGGCAGATGAGCGCGGACGAAGCGCTTGGCCTCGTCTATCTCCCGACCGAGATGCCGACGGGCGACTACTACGGAGGGCACCGGCCGGGCGCAAATCTGTTCAGCGACAGCCTGGTGGCCCTGGACCTCGAGACGGGCAAGCGCAAATGGCACTACCAGTTCATCCAGCACGACATCTGGGACTGGGACCTGCCGTGTGCGCCAATCCTCGCCGATGTCACGATCGATGGCCGCCTGCGCAAGATCGTCGCGCAGCCCTCCAAGCAGGGGTGGCTCTACGTGTTCGACCGCGAGACGGGCGAGCCGATCTGGCCGATCGAGGAGCGTGCGGTCGAGTCATCCGACGTGCCGAACGAGAGGGCGCACCCCACGCAGAAGTTCGTGACCAGGCCTCCGGCCTTCGAGCGGCAGGGCGTGTCGCTCGACGATCTGATCGACTTCACGCCGGAGCTCCGCGCCGAGGCGGTCAAGCTCGCCTCGCGCTTCAAGATCGGCCCGATCTTCACGCCCCCCGTCGTCAGCCGATTCGATGGCCCGCTCGCAACGCTTATGCTGCCGAACGCGACGGGCGGCGCCAACTGGCAGGGCGGATCCTTCGACACGACAACAGGGATCTTCTACATCTTCACGAACACCGAGGTAAGCCCGATCGGTCTCGTACCGGGCTCCGAGCGGCCGGGCGAGCCGTCGGACATGGCCTACGTCCGCGGGCAGGCGCGCAATCCGGCGAACCCGAAGGCGCCTGAGATACCGGTGACCGTGCAGGGTCTTCCTCTCATCAAGCCGCCCTACGGCCGTATCACCGCGATCGATCTGAAGAGAGGCGAGCTGCTGTGGCAGATCGCCCACGGTGAGACGCCGGACATCGTCCGGAACCATCCACTGCTGAAAGGACTGCAGATCCCACGGACGGGGCGGCAGGGACGGATCGGCACGCTCGTCACCCGTACGCTCCTGATCGCGGGTGAAGGCGGAACTTTCACGCTGCCCGATGGCCGCCGTGGCGCGATGCTTCGCGCCTACAGCAAGGCCACGGGCCAGGAAGTGGGCGCGGTCTTTATGCCCGCGCAGCAGACTGGGTCGCCGATGACCTACCTTCACGACGGCCAGCAGTACATCCTCGTCGCGATCAGTGGCCCGGGGTTCCCCGGCGAGCTCATCGCGTTCAGGCTGCCGAAGGGGTAGTCGGCAGTCGGCAGTAGGCAGTAGGCAGCGTAGAGCGCACGCTTCAGAGTGCGCCGTGGGCTTGCCCAAGAGAGGAAACCTGGCGGTGAGAGGGTCTTGGCTGGTAGTGGCGCTGGTTGCAGGGCCGGGCGTGTTGCTTGGGCAACAAGACGTGCGGGAGCCGACCTTTCCGGCGCCGGCCGTTGGCGTGTCGTCGGCGGGCCTGCGACAGACGTTTGCCAACTACTGGGAGTGGCGGCTTGCCGAGTCGCCCGAGTTAGCCACTCGTGTCGGGCGCCCCGAGTACAACGACCGCTGGCGTGACTGGTCGAAGGCCGCCCGCACACGCGCGCGCGCCGCGCGCGAGGAGTTCCTCCAGCAGGTGCTGTACGTCGCGGTGGGGAACCTCACGTCCGCCGAGCACCTGAGCGCGGACCTCCTCCAATACGAGCTGCGTACCGCGCTCGAGGCCGCGCCGTATCTGGATCTCGTCCGGCAAGTGTCCCAGTCGGACGGCCTTCACAACGAGGTGTTCGCGACAGTCGATCAGATGCCGGCGCGCACGGTGCGCGACTTCGAGAACATCATCGCGCGCCTCCGCGCGCTTCCTGTTTACATCGACCAGTCGATCGACCTGATGGCCGAGCAGCTTGCCGCCGGCCTCGCGCAGCCGGCCATCGTCGTCAACCTGATGATCGATCAAGTGGCGGCACAAGGAGGCGCCACCCCGGCCCAGTCCCCGCTGCTGGCCGCCTTCAGGGCATTTCCGGCTGAGATCGCACCCGCTGACCAGGACCGCCTGCGATCCGAGGCCCAGTCGGCCTATCTGCAGCAGTTCGTGCCGAGCTGGAAGCGCCTCGAGGCGTACCTTCGCGGTACCTACCTGGCTCGAGCCAGGGCGCAGGTCGGCATGGCAACCATGCAGAGCGGCTCGAAGGGCTACGCGAGCCTGATCCGCAACTACACGACCACGCGGCTGGAAGCGCGCGAGATCCATCAACTCGGGCTGAAGGAGGTCGCCCGGATCGAGGGCGAGATGGCGCGGGTCGCGCGTGAGACGGGCTTCGATGGAAGCGCCGAGGAGTTCGAGCGCCGGCTCGGGAGCGCCCCCGCGACGCGCTTCGCCAGTCAGGTCGAGATGCTCCAGTATGCGCGCGATGTGCTGGCCCGCGTCGAGCCACAGTTGCCGCGTCTTGTCAGTCGGATGCCACGGATGAACGTCGGCGTGCGCCCCATTCCCGCCGACAGAGAGGCATCGACGGCATCGAGTTACACGGCGGGGACGGCCGATGGGACGCGACAAGCCTGGTTCAACATGAACACCTACCGGCCGCGGGAGCAGGCGAGGTACACGATCGAAGCGCTCGTGCTGCACGAAACCGTTCCCGGCCATCACCTGCAAGTCGGTCTTGCCCGGGAGCTCGAGGGGATGCCCGAATTCCGTAAGGTGTTCGCGGCCTCGGCGTTCTCGGAAGGATGGGCGCTCTACGCGGAGTCGCTCGGCTCGGCACTGGGCGTGTACCGCGAGCCGGCCACGCGGTTCGGACAGCTTGCGAGCGAGCAGTTCCGCGCCGTTCGCCTTGTGGTCGATACCGGCCTGCACGCGATGGGGTGGTCGCGCGAGCAGGCCCGCGAGTACTTCGCCGCGCACGTGCCGGCGCAGTCGCTTGCTGAAGTCGATCGCTACATCGCCCGGCCAGGACAGGCGCTTGCCTACAAACTCGGAGAGCTGAAGATCAGAGAGCTGCGGCGACGAGCCGAGCAGACGCTCGGCTCGAGGTTCGACATCCGCGACTTCCACGACGCGGTCCTGCGCAACGGCGCCCTGCCGTTGGACCTGCTCGAGCAGCAGGTCGACGCCTATGTTGCCGGCGCCAAGGCTCTGGCAAACTGACGGTCCATGGTGGGCAATTCCCGCAGTACGACGCGGGGGCTGAAGCCCCCGCTCTACGCGGTCGCGGTGTAGCCGTATTGCCGGTGAACTGCGGGCGTAGAGCGCAGGCTTCAGCCTGCGCGGTACGTTACGCGCAACAGGTCGGCCCGCAGCACGTCTTGGCGTCGGGCTTGCTCGCGCGCACGAACGCGCTCGTCACGCGTCCATTCACCAATGGCGCAACGGCGTCGACGTCCAGCCCGGACTCGGCAAGGAAGGCCCGCGCATCCTCGACGTCGTACACCCGAGTGGTCTCGATCTCGATGTTGGTGAAACCGGCCGATCGCAGTTTCGAGCGGTAGTCTTCCTCGCTCAGCGCGCCCGCCACGCAGCCGACCCACAGCTCCATCGACCGCCGCACATCGGCGGGAATCTCACCCCGCACCACCACGTCGGACACGGCGAATCGACCGCCGGGCTTGAGGACACGGAACGCCTCGCGCAGCACGCGGTCCTTGTCGGCCGACAGGTTGATGACGCAGTTGGAGATGATCACGTCGACCGAATCGGCGGGCAGCGGTACGCTCTCGATCTGGCCCTTGAGGAATTCCACGTTGGGAATGCCAGCCTTGCGCTTGTTCTCTTCAGCCAGCGCCAGCATCTCGTCGGTCATGTCCAGGCCATAGGCCTTGCCCGTGGGGCCCACGCGCCTCGCGCTCAGGATCACGTCGATGCCGCCACCGCTGCCGAGGTCCAGCACGGTCTCGCCAGGATGCAGGCTGGCCAGAGCCGTGGGGTTGCCGCACCCGAGCGACGCCTTGAGCGCCGTCTCGGGAATGGAGGCCGCCTCGCTCTCGTCGTAGAGATTCGAGGTGATCGGATCGCAGCAGACGGCCGTGCCCGTCCCGCATCCGCACGTCGCGTCACCGCCGTTCGAGACCCGTCGTGCGGCCTCGGCGTACTTCTCTTTCACGATGTCAGTGATCTCCATGCCATCCCCCACGTGTGAATGTGGCTCACGTCCTCTGCCCGACGAACGCCATCCGCTCCGGGCTGATTGCGGAGCTGCGCGTGCAGCACTCCGCGAAGAGGAACTTGATCAGGTGTTCGAGCGCATCCGTATTGGCGGTGTACCAGAGGAACGTGCCCTCGCGCCGGACGCCGACGACGTTCTCGCGTTTGAGGCGATCGAGATGATGCGACAGCGTCGATGGAGCGATATCGAGCTCGGCGCCGATGTCCCCCGCGGCCATTCCCTGCGGGTGCGCCGCCAGCAGCATGCGCACCACGCGGAGCCGCGGCTCGGCGCCCATCGCGGCCAGCATGTCCGCGAAACGCGCGATCTCCTGCTCGGTTCCGTGCTTCATGGGGACAGTATATCGATATTTCCACAAATATCAAAATACGAAGATCCAGTGTATCCTCCCTTCGCAAAGGCCGGGGGCACGGGGGCCCAAAACGCCGGTTTCCGGCGGTTCCTGACAAAGAATTCAGGGACTCTTCAGGACCATTTATCTCGTGTGTCGGCTACGATTCCTTCAGAAAGTCAGGTTCTGTCAGGGAGGAACCACGATATGAAGCGTTACCTGGTTGTTCTGGCAGTCGCCGCGGCCTCGCTCGTCGCCGTGCAGGCATACGCCCATCACTCCTTCGCGGCCACGTACCTCGAAGATCAGACCGTGCAGATCGAAGGGGAGCTCGTCCAGTTCCTGTTCAGGAATCCGCACTCCTTCGTGCACGTGCTGGTGAAGGAGAAGGACGGATCGACGGTGCGGTACGCCGTTGAGTGGGGCGGCGCCGGCCAACTCGGCGGCCAGGGCGTGACCAGGGAAACGCTCAAGGCCGGCGACCACGTGATCATCAGCGGGAGCCCGGGCCGTAACCCGAAGGATCACCGCGTCCGCATGGTCACCTTGCATCGGCCGAAGGACGGATTCGGCTGGGGCAAGCGGCCGGGAGAAGTCGTCGACTGACCATAGTCCGGATCCCGAGTCCCGGATCCCGAATCCCGGATCCCGGATCCCGATCTGCCGATACCTAAGGGGCGGTCGTGCGCGAGATGCGCGCGATCGCCCCTTTCAGTTGCTGGCCGCCTTCGTTCTCAGTCCACGCCAGAATCAGCTCATCACCGGATCGAGTCATCCGTGGATAGCCGCTGACGCGACCCGATCCAGGCACGTCCACGGCGGCTGACCGTGCACCCGATGCGGCGACGCGACGCACTTTCAACCGGCTGCGCCCGCCGGCGAACTCCACCCAGCTTGCCGCCGCCGAGCCATCGTCGAGCAGCTCGACGTCGACATGCCCCAGCGACGCCACGTCGTCGAGCCGTATGGCCTCGCTCCACGTTCTCCCCGCGTCCTGAGAGAAGGCGGCGAAGGCGCGGCCCTGGTCATTGGGCGCCGTGAACCAGGCGGCTGCGACCTGACGTCGTCGTGCGCTCAGCGCGGGTCCGTTGACCGGGCAGGCCTCTATCTTCCAGTTGTCGTCGTGAAGCGACCGCTCGGCCGTCCACGCGCTGTTGTCGAGACGCGACACCTTGATGTCCCGTACCTCCTCCAGGCTGCGATCGCGAAACGCCGTGAGGAGGCCGTCGGCCGTCGCGACGACCGCCGTCTGGCAGCACTCACAGACGCGGGCGTTGACGGGGACTTCGGCAGTCTGCTTCCACGCCGGGTCGAAGCTGGCGAAGTAGAGTGACATCGAGCCGCCCAACGGGTCGGTCGTGTTCAGCTCCTGGTCCCGGCCGTCCAGCCACACCATGCCCACGCCTCCGCTTGGAAGCTCGACGAGCGAGACGAACCCGTGCTGGGTCTTTGTGCCGTCGTGGTGCGGTACGAGCGGCGAGGCCCACGTCTTGCCTTCATCCGTGGAGTAGGACACCTGCGTCTCGTAGGCCTCGATGAGCGCATCGGTCGTCGGATACCAGTTCGCGACGAGCGCGCCGTTCTTCAGTCGAAGGACGGAGGGGACATCGGCGGAGGTGACGAACCAGTCGTCGCCGGCGGCGACCCGTCGAGCCTCGGACCATCCGGCAGACGTGCGCTCGGAGAATCTGAGCGTCGTGGTGGCCTCGTTCTGCTCGAGCCAGCTGAGGAGAGCGCCCCTCGGCGAAGACGTCAGTTGCGGATGTGCGCTCCCACCGGGTGCCGGCAGCGCGAGGGGCTCGAGAGCAAGCCCCAGTTCAATCGCCTGGTCGGCGGAGGGCGTTGACGAATTGCCGCCGCCACAAGCGGCCACGACGACGAGCAGAGGCATGCACCAACCGAGCGTTCGTGTACGAATCATGAGGTCCTCGACGCGTTCTATACTAAGCCGTTACGCACGGGAAGTGGCTGGTCGAGACCTGCGGGGGCGCGTCGACCGATGTTCAGGCATTCAGTTATAGCTCTCATCGCCCTGCTCGGTGGGGCCGCTCTCCGCGCACAGGACGCGACGCCGCGGATCTGGCAGGGTGTCTACACGACGGCGCAGGCCGAACGTGGCAGGACGGTCTTCAACACCACGTGCCTCAGGTGTCACGGCGCCGACCTGGGCGGCACGACCGCGCCCGCCCTCACGGGCGACCGTTTTCAGGCGACCTGGGGCAACGAGACGATCGAAGGCCTGTTCGCCAAGATCCGCGACACCATGCCGCCCAATTTCGGCACGCTGGTGGACGACCAGGCGAAGCTCGATATCGTGACCTACATCCTCCAGACGAACGGGTTCCCGGCGGGCTCGTCAGAGCTGGTACTCGGCGGTGCCGACCTGGCCGCCGCCCAGATCCTGAAGAAGGGCGAACAGGCCACGATGCAGAACTTCTCGCTCGTCCAGGCCGTGGGCTGCCTGGTGAGCGGCCCGAACAACACGTGGATGCTCACCCGCACGGCCGACCCGCTGACGACACGCGATGAGACGCCGAACGACGGCAGCCTTGTTACCGCGTCTACGCGGCCGCTCGGCACGAAGACGTACCGGCTGATCAGCGTGACTCCATTCAGCCCCCAGTCACATGTCGGGCAGAAGGTGGAGGCGCGCGGCCTCGTGTACACCGAGCCGGGAGACGAGCGAATCAACCTGACGTCGCTGCGGGCGACCGGTGGGAGCTGCGGGTAGTCACCGCTCACTCAATGCTCAATGCCACTCAATGCCCAATGCTCAATGCTCAATGGGACCTGCCCCTGCAACTGCCCTGGGCGTTGAGCCTTGGGCATTGGGCCTTGGGCATCGAACGCTAATTCATCGAGCAGGCCCCCGGGCCGCGGGGATCACCGCACGCCCCGCAGGGGCCCGCGGCCATCTGCGTCGAGGAACCGCCACCGCTCGTGTGGGCGGCAAAGACCGAAAGACGGCGCTGCAGGTCCGTACCGTGGCAGGACGGGCACTCGGGCGCTTCGCTTCCACGGACGAGCGCCTCGAACTCGTGGTCGCACTCCTTGCACGCGTATTCGAACAAAGGCATGACCCTTCGATCATAGCACCCTGTGCGAGTCCTCGTTCGATTGTCGGTGCAGCTTCGCCCGTGCGATCCTGCTGACGTTGGTCAGTGCCAGTCTCCTCACGCTCGTCGGTGCTCTCCGTCTGCCGGCGTGGATCCCTCGCAGGGCGTCGGTGCAATCGTGTGCGGCTGTCGTCGCGGTCTCTCTTGCCTGGTCGGCACGAACGCGGGGCCGACCCTCGGAAGCACCGACGATCTGAAGGGGAACTCGCACCGACGATCGAAGGGAGATCGCACGAGCGAGCGAAGAGGGTCGCACCGACAATCGAAAGAAGGCTCGCACCTGATCGAGGCGGGCTCGCACGGGCAAGCGAAGAGTGCGGCACCGACAGCCGAAGAGGGCTCGCACCAGCAGGTATACTGGAAAGATGTCGTCTCACCGAAAGTCGGTCCAGATCGCCAACCCCTTGCGACGCAACGTGGCGATCATCGCGCACGTCGACCACGGCAAGACGACGCTGGTGGACGCCCTGCTTCGGCAGAGCGGCGCGTTCCGGGCCAACCAGCAGGTGGCCGATCGCGTGATGGACAACACCGACCTGGAGCGTGAGCGAGGCATCACGATTCTGGCCAAGAACACCGCCGTTCACTACAAGGACCTCCTGATCAACATCGTCGACACGCCTGGGCACGCTGACTTCGGCGGGGAAGTGGAGCGCACGCTCTCGATGGTGGACGGGGTCATGCTGCTCGTCGATGCCTCCGAAGGTCCACTGCCGCAGACGCGCTTCGTCCTGCGCAAGGCGCTCGAGCGAGGCCTTCCGCCCATCGTCGTCCTGAACAAGATCGACCGCGCGGACGCCCGGCCGAAGGAAGTCCTCAACGAGGTCTACGACCTGTTCATCGATCTCGACGCCACGGAGGAGCAGATCGAGTTCCCCGTGCTGTACACGAACGCGCGCGAGGGTTCGGCGACGGTGGACATCGAGCGGCCGGGTGACAGCCTCCAGCCGCTGTTCGAGGCCGTCGTCGAGCACGTGCCTCCGCCGCGCGGGAACCCCGAGGCGCCCCTGCAGATGCTCGTGGCCAACCTGGACTCCAGCGATTACCTCGGCCGGATCGCGATCGGCCGGATCTTCAACGGGGTGGTCCGGCTGAACGATCCGGTGACCGTGCTCAAGCTGGGCGGCGCCGAACAGTCGACGCGCGTGACCAAGCTGTTCGCCTTCGATGGGCTGAAACGAGTGGAGATCCAGCAGGCAAGCGCCGGCGACATCGTGTGCCTGGCCGGGATCGCAGACATCACGATAGGCGAGACGATCGCCGACATGGAGCACCGGGTCCGGATTCCGCCGACAGCCATCGACGAACCGACGGTGTCGATGATCTTCGGCGTCAATACGTCGCCGAGGGCCGGGAAGGACGGCCAGTACGTGACGTCGCGGAATCTACGCGATCGTCTGGAGAAGGAGCTCCTCGGCAATGTCTCCCTGCGCGTCGAGGAAACGGATTCCCCGGAGCAGATGAAGGTCATCGGACGGGGAGAGCTGCAGCTCTCGATTCTGATCGAGATGATGCGTCGTGAGGGCTTCGAGCTCCAGGTCTCGCGCCCCGAGATCGTCACGAGGGAGATCGACGGCGTGCGCATGGAGCCGATCGAGGAGCTGGTGATCGACGTGCCCGAGGAGTTTCAAGGCGTGGTCATCGCGCAGGCTGGCACCAGGCGGGGGGTGCTGACCAAGATGGTCAACCATGGCAGCGGCCGCGTCCGGCTCGAGTGCCGGATTCCGACGCGTGGGCTCATCGGATTTCGCTCGCAGTTCCTGACCGACACGAAGGGCACGGGCATCATGAACCACCTCTTTGCCGGCTGGGAGCCCTGGCACGGCGCAATCCCCTCGCGCTCGACGGGGGCGCTCGTCGCCGACCGCCAGGGGTCGGCCACGGCCTACGCCATCTACAACCTGCAGGAGCGGGGCGAGATCTTCGTGGAGCCCGGGACGGTCGTCTACGAGGGGATGATCATCGGGGAGAATTCGCGTCCGAACGACATGGACGTGAACGTGACCAAGGAGAAGAAGCAGACAAACATGCGCGCCTCGACCGCCGACGAGGCGATCCGGCTGATTCCCCCCCGGCAATTGAGCCTGGAGCAGTCGATCGAGTTCATCAACGACGACGAGCTCGTCGAGATCACGCCGAGGACCATCCGGTTGCGCAAGCGCGTGCTCGCCGCGAACCTGCGCCCCCGGCGAGGAGACGACTAGCGTCAGAGGGATCACGAAATTCGGATTGGCTGTGTCAACCAGCCGACGTGGCTCGTGGAAAAATTCTTCGCAATTCCGTGAAATTCGGCGCAATTGTGGGGAGGGCACTCACCCAACAATCCGGGTACACTCTTTGCCCCGTGACGGCCGCAACCTGAGCTGATGGCGCAGTGGCGTCGGGCGCCGGATAGCTCGATCGCCCGGGGTTCCAGCCGGTCATCACGTCTCACATTCGAACACGAGGAATCGAGATGTTCCTTGGGGCGATGTCGCTCTTCTCCCACGACCTGGCCATTGATCTGGGTACCGCAAACACCTGCGTCTTCGCGCGCGGCGCCGGCATCGTCCTCAACGAACCGTCGATCGTTGCCGTCAACACCACGACCGACCAGATCGAGGCCGTTGGCAGCGAAGCCAAGGAGATGCTCGGCCGGACGCCCGGAAACATCACGGCCATCCGCCCGATGCGCGACGGCGTCATCGCAGACTTCGAGGCGGCGGAGAAGATGCTCGGCCACTTCATCAAGAAAGCCCACCGGCGCAAGAGCTTCGTGCGCCCGCGTGTCGTCATCGGCGTGCCCTCCGAGATCACGCAAGTGGAGCGACGTGCGGTCAGGGACAGCGCCTACCGCGCGAAGGCCAGCGAAGTGCACCTCATTGAAGAAGCGATGGCAGCCGCCATTGGAGCCGGCCTGCCGATCACCGAGGCGTCCGGCAACATGATCGTCGACATCGGCGGCGGCACCACCGATATCGCCGTGATCTCGCTCGCCGGCATCGTCTACAGCAAATCGGTGCGCGTGGCCGGCAACGCCATGGACGAGGCCATCACCCACTACGTCAAGCGGGAGCACGATCTGCTCATCGGCGAGCGGACGGCCGAACGGATCAAGATCGAGCTCGGCTCTGCCGCGCCGCTGTCCAAGCGGAAGGAAATGGAAGTGAAGGGGCGCCACGTCATCGAAGGCAGACCGACGACGGTGGTGCTGCACGACGGCCAGATCCGAGAGGCACTGGCCGAACCCGTGCGTTTGATGATTCAGGCCGTCCGCGACGCTCTCGAGCGGATTCCACCGGAACTGTCGGCGGATGTGTGCGATCGCGGAATCGTGCTGAGCGGCGGCGGCGCGCTGCTGCAGAACCTCGACGAGCGCCTGCGTTCGGAAACCGGCCTGCCCGTGCAGGTGGCCGAGGATCCGCTGTCGGCCGTCGTGCTCGGCGCCGGAAAGATGCTCTCGGACTTCGCCCTGCTCAGGAAGATCTCGATCGAATAGTCGTTCGAACCGTTCGGATCGTTCGAACCGTTCGAACCGTTCGAACCGTTCGGATCGTTCGGGTCGTTCGAATCGTTCGAACGCCCCGAACGCCCCGAAC
>Ga0209640_10000408_pt1 | contig 32630 bp, 30 predicted proteins | sample RifCSP10_1_FD_184018 | JGI IMG/M metagenome (GOLD analysis project Ga0209640, IMG submission 184018) | Soil microbial communities from Rifle, Colorado - Rifle CSP2_sed 10_1 (SPAdes) (version 2) | ecosystem: Environmental > Terrestrial > Deep subsurface > Rock core/Sediment | place: Rifle... | reverse complement strand
TCCGGGCACGTCATCGGAGCGCAAATACACAACAGGGTCCAAGCAAGTAAGTAGCTCGCAAGAACCTGACGCCAACCCCAGAGCTTCATGAGCGAAAGTATACACCCAGATATGGGGCGGTGCCATTTCAACTGCTCAAGACGGGGAACAAACTGGCCCGCCGCTCAGCCTGACGGGTTTCTCATCGATAGACATGAAACGTCGAATCGCTGGTGTCAATTCTGGGGTCAGTTCGTTTTCACTTTGCGTGCGTCAAGGTGCGAATCCGTGCTGCGCGAGCGTGGCACGAAACCTTGGCTGCAAGACGTACGATTCTAGCCATTGCAGCAGACCGAGGCAACTGAGCGAGCTGAGAGGTTGGGGCGAGTTGTCAGTTGTCAGTGGACAGGGGAAAGTATAAGAGGGCCGGCTGAAGCCGGCCCCTACAAACGGCGCGAAAGGACTAGGCGGGGAGGGGGAAGCGGGGGCGTTTGCGTTTCCACTGGTAGTCGCGGCGGAGTTTGGCGAGGTGCTTTTTGAGCTGGGCTTCCAACTCGGTGAAGGCCCTCTTCACGCTGGAGCGGACGTCGGAGGCGACACCAGTGGAATGAAATGAGCCGGTGGGAAGGGAGAGGTTGAGGGAGAAGGTGTACTCGACCTTGCGTGGATGCTTCTCAAAGCTGCCGTGGAGCAGGACCAGGTCGGGTGCGAAGGATTTCAGAAGGCGGCCGAGCTTGACCGAGTAGTTGGCGACGGAGGCTTCGACGGCATCGCGCGAATCGTCGTGCTTGTGAGTGACCGAAAGTTTCATGGACGCACCTTTGGAAGGAGTGAGAGAAGAACCGGAGCCCGTGGATCCGAGCCGCGACGCATCGGACGGTTTGAGAATAGCAAGGATGGGAGGGAGAAGCAATTAGCTTTGGGCCGTCAGCCGTCAGCCATCAGCTTTCAGCAGACAAAAGGACAGTGAGAATCGGCGGATAGGTAGCGGGCGGAAAGGGGCGGTGGTAGGCTTCCGTGCAGCGATGCCGAGAAAGAGCGCGTGTTGCAAGAAGAAGTAAGGCAGGGGGAGGCGTGGGAAAGCAAAAACCTGCGGTGGCGGTAAAGGCGGCGGGGGAGATACGGGTGGGGCCGGCGGGGTGGTCGTATGCGGACTGGGCGGGGCGGGTGTACCCGGCGCGGCGGGAGAAGGGGTTCCATGAGGCGACGTACCTGGCGGAGTACTTCGACACGATTGAGATTAATACGTCGTTCTACCAGCCGCTGAAGCCGGAGTTCTGCCGGCAGTGGCTCATGCGAGTGGCGGCGAACCCGAGGTTTCTCTTCACGGCGAAGCTGTGGCAGAAGTTTACGCACGAAGGGGCGGCCACTGCGGAGGATGAGCGAGCGGTGCGGGCAGGGTTTGACGTGCTGCGCGAGGGAGGACGGCTGGGGGCGGTGCTGCTGCAGTTTCCGTACTCGTTCCACCGGACGGCGGAGACGCGGGCGTACCTGGAAGGGCTGCTCGAACGACTGAAGGACTATCCGCTGGTGGTGGAGGTGCGACATGCGTCGTGGAACAACAAGGAATTCTACGAACTGCTGCACGAGCGCGAGGCGGGGTTCTGCAACATTGACCAGCCGCTGATCGGGCGGGCGATACGCCCCTCGGGGCGGAGGACGGCGCCGGTCGGGTATGTGCGGATGCACGGGCGAAGGTACGACACGTGGTTCAGCGACGACCCGGAAGCGCCACCAGGGGAGCGGTACAACTATCTTTATTCGATGGAAGAGCTGGAGCCGTGGGCGGAGCGGATTCGCAAGCTATCGGCACATGCGAAGAGTACGTTCGTGATAACGAACAACCACTTCCAGGGCAAGGCGGTGGTGAATGCGCTGGAGCTGATCCGGTTGTTGACGGGAAACAAAGTGAAAGTGCCGGAGCCGCTGCGGCACCACTACCCGGAGTTGGAGGCGATTTCGAGCGAGCCAGCGCAGGAGCCGACGCTGTTTCCGAACCCGCCGAGGTGATGAGGCGTAATTAGCCACAGAGACACAGAGGCACCGAGAAAGAGAAAAGGAAAGAAAGATGGAGGGAAAGAAAGAGAGGGAATTATTTTTTGAAGAGGTCTTCGAAGGCCTGGCGGGCGGTGTTGGGGCGAGCCTGAGAGGCTTCGGAGGCGGTGGCCCGAGACGGGGCGAGGGCGGAGGGGGCGGTGTCCTTCTCAACAGTCCTGCGGAAGGCGAAAAAGGTGCAGTCGTTGAGGGCGTCTTTGGGGAAGATGCGCTCGGGGATGGGCTGCATGCACTCGAAGCGGGCGCCGGTGTCGAAGTACATGCACTGTTTGCAGGAGTGGAGCTCGATGGCGCAACTGGGGCACTTGCCGTTGGGGTCGAAGCCGGCGAGAAGGACCTTGCCGCAGTTGGAACAGCGAGCGCGATTGACGGTGCCGACCATGCGCGGAGTGCGCGGGCCAAACTGGTCGCCGCGGGGACGATGCTCGGGCGGACGCTTTTCCTTTTTTTCGGGCTTACCGGTGTCCTGGTAGCCCTTCTGCTTATACTTCCGGTCACTCACTGGGGGACTCCACTGGAGGGAACACTCATCTTACTCCTGAATGGCGCGGGGCAATAGGAAAAAAGGAGAGGGAGACGGAGGAATAACAGGGGGCAGGGGGCAGTCCGTAGAGGGGATGTAGAGGAGGTAGAGGAGGAAGAGCAAGAAAAAACGAGAAGAAAAAAGACGAGAGGGATGGGGGAAATGGGATACGTGATTCTGTGGGAGTTTGAGGTGAAGGAGGGGCGGGAGGAGGAGTTTGAGCGGATGTACGGGCCGGGGGGCGATTGGGCGAGGCTGTTTGCCGGTGGCAAGGGATACCGGGGGACGAAGCTGTACCGCGATGCCGAGCGGAAGGGGAGATACTTGACGCGGGATGAGTGGGAGTCGAGGGAGGCGTATGAGAAGTTTGTGGCGGAGAACCGGAAGAAGTACGAGACGCTGGACGCGGCGGGAGAGGGGTTGACGGTAAAGGAGAAAAGGATTGGGGCGTTTGAGGGGGTGGGAGAATAGGTGGCCGGGGGAGATGGCCGGCGCAGAGCCGGCCACGACAAAAGAAGCGGCAAGAGGCCGGCGCTACGGGGAGAAGGCTTCGACGGAGAGGATGGGAGGGAGGAAGCCGGTCATGACGGACCAAGAACGGCCTTCGTCGCGGGAGCCGAAGAGCTGGCCGCCCTGCGTGCCGAAGTAGAGGCCAGCGGGGTCGGAAGAGTCGGTGGACATGGCGGCGCGAAGAACGAGCGCGTGGGCGTTACGGGTGGGCAAGCCGCGGGTCTGCTTCCGCCAGGAGCGGCCGCCGGTGGTGGAGCGGTAGACGGCGAGGCAGCCCTTGGGCGTGGTGCGCTGGTAGGCGCTGATGAGAGGGAGGACCCAGAGGGTTTTCGGGTCGCGCGGGTGGACAGCGATGGGGAAACCAAAGCGCGAAGGCAGGCCTCGGGAGATGTCGGTCCAGGAGTCGCCGGCGGTGTCGCTGCGATAGACGCCACAGTGGTTCTGCTGGTAAAGCAGGCCGGGAACGCCTGGGGCGAGAGAGAGACGGTGAACGCATTGGCCGACCTCGGGGAGTTTGGTGGGCAGAAAATCGGCGCGGGTGCCGCGATTGCGGGGCTGCCAGGTGCGGCCGGAGTCGTCGGAGCGAAAAACGCCGGCGGCGGAGATGGCCACGTACATGCGGCGTGAGTCGGAAGGGTCGAGAAGAATGGTGTGAGCGACCAGGCCGCCAGCGCCGGGCGTCCAGCGCTTGCGCGTGGGATGGCGATTGAGGCCTTTGACTTCGTTCCATGAGACGCCGCCGTCTTCGCTACGGAAGAGTCCTGCGGGGTCCACTCCACAATAGACGACACCGGGTTCGGCATCGCGGCCCGGGCGGATGTGCCAGACACACTTGACGGAGAGGCCGGAATTTTTTGGATAACGGACGCCGCCTTTGGTGCCCTGCCAGGTGCGTCCCCAGTTGCGGGAGCGCTGAACGTCGGTGCCCCACCATTCGGTGTAGATGGTGGCGAAGAGCGTTTCCGAGTCGCGCGAATCGAGGATGAAGTGGTGGACGTTGCGTCCGGGGAAGTGCGGGCCGTCCACGCGCCAGGAGCGGCGGCGGGCGTCGCTGGAAAGAAGGAACGCGCCTTTGCGGGTGCCGACGAGGACGAGTACGGAGCCTTTGCGGGGAGTGGGCATGGGGACCTCCGAGTTGAAGAGAATTGTTCGTTATCCGTGATCTATTTTCTGTTTTCAGTCGTCCGCGAGAGAGGGGCAGGCACAAAGGCCCGCGCCTGCACGGGCACGCCGTGGCGTGCCGCACATCGCCATACAACGTCTGGAGAGGGGATTTTAGCTGCGGGAGAAGAGATGCGCCAGTCCTTCGGGGGGAAGGTCGGGCTGGAGGAGGCGCTGGGGGGAGCCGTCGGAGGAGAGGATGGCCTGGGCGGCGAGGTAGCCGCTGCGGACGGCGCCTTCCATGGTGGCGGGCCAGGAGGTGGAGGTCCAGTCGCCGGCGAGGAAAAGATTGTCGACGGGGCTGGCTTGCGCGGGGCGGAAGCGGTCGGAGCCGGGCGTGGGAGAGAAAGTGGCGGCGGCCTCTTTGATGACGGTGGCTTTCAGCAGACGAGCGTCGCGGGCGGCGGGGAGAATTTCGCGGAGTTCGCGGAGGCAGAGGTCGATGATTTCCTGGCGCCCGAGAGGGATGAGGGAGCGGGAGGCGGAGATGACGAGTTGGAGGTATTGAGCGGAAGAGATGAGACGTGATTCGTGGTTCGTAAATCGTAACTCGGGGGGGGCGAGCGGTGACGAGCTGGCGGGCACGCCATGGCGTGCCCCTACGCCAGAAAAACCAGGATCGCCGAGGCGATCAAGATCGCGGGCAGGGATGCCCGCGCCACGGGAGGAAGAGGACAGGCTAAAGCCTGTCCCACCGAAGAGGAGGGACTTGTTGAAGATCCATTGGGTGGTGCGGTCGAGGACGGTGAGGAAAGGCTCGGAGAGGACGGGGCGGTCCAGCCAGAAGTGGACGCCGGTGATGGGAGCGGTTTCGAGGCGGCGGAGATTGGAGAACACGGGCTCGCGGTCGGCGACGGCGGGCGGGAGCAGGTCGAGCAGGACAGCGTGGGGGACGGCGGCGAGGTAGTGGTCGGCGGTGATTTCGTTGCCGGAGTCAAGCGCGACGGAGGAGACGCGCGAGCCGGAGAAGCGAATGGCGCGGACGACGGCGCGAGTGCGCACTTCCCCTCCCTTCTGGATGATGGCGTCGCGGCAACCGTCGTAGAGATCGGCGAGCGGAACGGCGGGGATGCCAACTTCGAAGCCGCGGCGATTCGATAAGAAAGCCTTCCAGAAGACATCAATGCCATAGCGGGCGTCGGTGCGGTCGAGCTCTTCGTCGAGGGCGCTGACGAGGACGACGCGCCAGAAGCGCTCGATAGCGCCGGTGGGCTGGCGAAGGTGGTGGAGCCAGTCGAGCATGGTGGCGCCCGCTGGAAACGGCGGGTGGCCGCCGGCGCGGGCGATGGTGAGCAGGGCGCGCGCGATGGCGCGCTTTTCGACCCAGGTGAGCAGGGGAAACAGAGCGAAAGAAGGAGCCAGGTGAAACGGAGCGGGGAGCGGCGAGGAGTGAAGGAAGCCGCGGCGGCCGTCAGGTGAGGCAAAAGCGAGGCGGTCGTAATAACGGATTTTGGCGGCGGCGCCGACGCGACGATAGAAGTGGTCGAGGTTGGTGCAGCAACGCATGGTGACGTGCTGGCAGTTGTCCACGCGCTCGCCGTCGGGAAGCGAATAGGAAGTGGCGCGGCCGCCGAGGTGGGGCCGCTGTTCGAGCAGGGTGACGCGGTAGCCGGCTTCAGCCAGCGCGACGGCGGAGGACAGGCCCGCCAGGCCGCCGCCGATGACGAGTACGCTCTTGGAGGGCATTGGAATCGTTCCACCAGCCGAGCCGCGCGCGAAGGATTACGGCCGCCTTCTCGGTTTTTGAGAGGCTGACGCGCGAGGAAAAAACGTCGAAGCCGCGGGCTTCGATGCGGGCGAGCAGAGTGCTGTAGATGCGCACCAGGGCCCAGAGGGCGGCGCGGCTGTCGACCGAGACAAGGGGGACGAGGGCGGTGCCTTCGCGGTAGAACTCCCAGGCGCGATCGGCTTCGAAGGCGAGGAGCTCTTCGAGCTCGGGAGTGGGCGAGGTGCCCGTTAGATCATGCGGGCGGCAATTGAAGTAGGCGAGGTCTTCTTCGGGGAGATAGACGCGGCCCATCGCAAGATCGCGAGGTACGTCGCGAATGATATTGGTGAGCTGGAAAGCGATGCCGAGTTTTTCGGCGAGGTCGTGGGCGTGGGGCGAGCGGCTGCCGAAAATATGCAGGCAGGTGATGCCAACGGTGCCGGCGACGCGATAGCAATACTCACGGAGGCGGTCGAAGGTGGGATAGACGGAGACGGTGAGGTCCATCTCAGCGCCGGAGATGAGGTCGTGGAGATAACGCGGGGGAATGGAAAAACGCTGGAGAGTGTCGCGGAGGGCGGGGAGAACGGGGTCGAGGGAGAGGTCGCCGGTGACGGCAGCGTCCAGACGCGAGCGCCAGGCGGCGAGGCCCTGCTGCTTGAGGGTGGGGGAGGCGGGGGAGTCGGAAACGTCGTCCACGCGGCGCATGAAGGCGTAAAGGGCGCAGATGGCGTCGCGCTTGGGGCGCGGGAGAAGGAAAAAGGCGTAGTAGAAATTGCTGGCGGCGTCGCGAACGATGCGTCGGCAGTGGGCGTAGGAGGCGAGGAGGGCGTCGTCAGACATGGGCATCACCCGCAGAGGCGCCGTTGGTGGAGCGGGAACGGAGCGGGGCGAAGAGGCGCGAGATGAGGGCGCGGCCGAGGAGGCGAGCCTGGGTGCGGCGGGAAAGCGCGGGGCGGTGGTCGAGCGTGTTGTAGCCGATGCGCGCGATGGCGTCGAGGACGGCGAGGCCACCGCGGCTGAAGAGGTCGATGTCAACGCGGAGCTCGGGCGAGAGTTGCTGGGCGAGGGGCAGGCCGGCGTCGAAGATCGAGCGAGTGCGGGCGATGAGGTCGCGCATCAGCGCGGCATAGGCGGGAGTGAAACGGCGGGCAACGACGTCGGCTTCGGCGACGCCGTGGGCGGCCATACGATCGAGTGGGATGTAGATGCGGCCTTTCTCGAGGTCGCGGGCGACGTCCTGCCAGAAGTTGGCGAGCTGAAGGGCGGTGCAGGTGAAGTCGGAGAGCTGCTGGCGAGCATGGTCGCGATAGCCGCAGAGATAAAGGACCAGGCGGCCGACAGGATTGGCGGAGTAGCGGCAGTAGCCGAGGACGGAGTCCCAGTTGGGATAGCGGTGGACGGTCTGGTCCTGACGGAAGGCGGTGAGGAGATCGAGGAAAGCGTCGGTGGGGATGTCGAACTCGCGGACGGTGGGGGCGAGGGCGACAAAGACGGGATGCGAGGGCGAGCCGGAATAGCAGAGGCGAAGCTCCTGCTCCCACCAGTCGAGGAGAGCGAGGGCGCGGGCCGGGTCGGGGACTTCGTCGCCCAGGTCGTCGGCCCAGCGGCAGTAGGCGTAAACGTTGCAAAAATGCTGGCGGAGGCGGCGAGGAAGAAGCCAGGAGACGACGTTGAAGTTTTCGTAGTGGGTGGTGGCGAGATGGCGGGTGTAGGCGAAAGCGTCGGCGGGCGGGCAGCCGGAGGGAGGGAGGTGACGGGCGATGGCGAGTTCGGAGGGGGCGAGCATCGGCAAAAAGGTATCAGGTTTCAGGTGACAGTGAAAAGCAATACCTGGCGGGGTGAACCCGCCGCGACGCCGAACAGCAGATTCCTCAGCCCGGCAAAAAGCGCCGGAGCTGCGCTCGAGATGACACCGCTGGACGGGCGGCGTAATTTGAGCAAGGCCGGCTGGAAGCCGGCGCTACCAAGAAGAACCGGCGAGACGCCGGCGCTCAAAGGCCTGAGGACAGGCTGAAGCCTGTCTTACTAGGGGACGACGGCGGTTTTGAGTTCGCCGTTGCGATGCTTCATGTGAGCGAACATCTGCGGCAGCTCGCGCAGAGGGATTTCGCCGGTGACGAAGTCGGCGGCGCGGATTTCGCCGCGGGCAATGGAGTCGAGGGCTTCGCGGATGAAGCGCGGGGTGTGATGGAAGGTGGACTTAATCGTGATCTCGGAGTAGTGAAGCGCGGCGGGGTCGAAATGGACCTCGGAGCCGCGCGGGCAGCCGCCGAAGAGATTGACGGTGCCGCCACAGCGGACCATCTGGACGGCCCATTGCCAGGTGGACGGCGAGCCAACGGCTTCGATGACGCTATCGGCGCCGCGGGTGCCTTCGGTGAGCTGACGGACGGCGTGGACGGGATCGCCGAGCGCGGTGACGTCGAAGGCGGCGTACGCACCCAAGCGCTCGGCGGCGCGGACCTGGCTTTTGCGCTTGGCGAGCGCAATGACGCGGACGCCACGGCCGGCGAGGATGCGGATGAACTTGAGTCCAATGGGGCCGCAGCCGACCAGCACGGTGGTGTCGCCGGAGGCGATGCCGGTCTCCTCAATGCCGCGGAGGACGCAGGCGAGCGGCTCGACCATGGCGGCGTCAACGAAGGAGACGTGGTCGGGGATCTCGAGCAGATTCTGGCGGACGATGCGTCCGGGGATGCGGATGTATTCAGCGTAGGCGCCGTTGTTGAAGAGCAGGTCTTCGCAAAGATTGGCGCGGTCTTTGCGGCAGAAGAGGCAGACGCCGCAGGGAGCGGAGTTAGAGGGGACGACGCGGGTGCCGATGCGGAAGCCGCCGTTGACGTCGCGGCCAAGCGCTTCGACAACACCGGCGAGTTCGTGTCCGAAGACGGCCGGCGGGGTGATCATGCGGGCATGAAAGCCCTGCCTCCAGACTTTGAGGTCGGTGCCACAGGTGAGAGCGACCTTGACGCGGACCAGGGCTTCGTCGTCGGCGAGCGAGGGAATATCGATGCGTTCGATCTTGAGGTCTTCGCTGCCGTAGAGGACGGCGGCGGTCATGTGGCCATTGAGATCGGCTGTGGCCACGGAGCGATCGGATTTGGTCAGGGTCTTCATCAGGGTTCAACCACCACTTTCAAGGACTCGCCCGAAGGACGGGCGGCAAGGGATAAGGCCAGGTCAAACTGTTCCAGAGTGAACCGGTGCGTGACCAGCCCAGAAACGGGGAGGCGACGCGAAAAGACCAACTCCGCCGATTGGGCCTGAAGGGCGACATCGGCACTGTAACTGCCGAGGATTTCCTTTTCCTCGACGCCGACGGCAGCAGCGGGAAACTCGATGCGCATCTGGGGGTCGTTTTGCGCGAAGAGGAGAACGCGGCCGCCAGGTCGGGCGAGCGCGAGCGAGTCGGTGACAAGCTGCGGGCTGGGGACGGCAAGCAGGACGACGTCAGCGCCACGGCCGTCGGTGCGGCGGCGGATTTCTTCAGCAAGGTTGGCGGCGGAGGGGTCGAAGGAGGCGTCGGCGCCAAAGCGGAGGCTGGCGGCGCGGCGCTCGGGCATGGGGTCGGTGGTGAGGACAGTGGCGCCGGCAAGTTTGGCGAGCATCATGAGCAGCAGGCCGATGGGGCCCTGTCCGATAACGACGACACATTCGCCCGGAGCGACACGGGCTTTCTCGACGGCCTTGAGGCAGGTGTTGACCGGCTCAACGAAGGTGGCTTCGACAAAGGTGACGCCATCGGGGATAGCCACCATGCCGCGTTCGACGATCCAGGGCATCGCTTTCACGTACTCGGCGAAGCCGCCGCCATTGGGGGTGAAACCGGCGGTGAGTCCCACTTTTTTATAGATGGCGCATTGCGAGAAAAGTTTGCGCTCACAATAAAAACAGTCGCCGCAGGGGATGTGATGGAAGCTGACGACGCGGTCGCCGGGGCGGAAGCGCATGACGCCGGGGCCGACGGCGACAACGGTGCCGGCGACTTCGTGTCCGAGGATTTGAGGAGGCTGGACGAAGCCGTGCTGAATTTTTTTGATGTCGGTGCCGCAGATGCCGCAAGCCGCGACGCGGATGAGAACTTCGCCGGTGCTGATTTCGGGCACGGGGACCTGCTCGATGACAACGCGGTTGGGGCCGCGATAGACGGCGGCGCGCATCGTCTTTGGCAGGGGGCGCGGCAGCGGCTGGGCTATCGGGATGGCCGCGGCGGCGGTATCGACCTGGACGCCGATGCGGGTCATGTGGCGGCCACCTCACAGGGGCGGTCGAAGGGAGCGGTGCAGGCGACCCAGGCGGTGAGGAACTGGTCGAGAAAGTCAGCGAGCGCAGAGGCGGCGGCGCGGCTGGAGCGGCCAAGACGGATGAGTTCGGGCAGGCGGTGCGGGCGGCGAGCGACGTGGGCGAAGAGGCGCACGAGGCTCAGATGGCCGCGGGAGTCAAGCGCGCGGGAGAAATCGTAGGGCAGAGACTGGTCGTGGGCGTCGCTGACGGCGCGGATGGCCACGGCGGGAATGCGGTGAGCGGCGGCCTGCTCGAGGATGGCGTAGCTTTCCATGTCCGCGGCGTGGGCGAGGGGCGCGAGCATGGCTTTTTCTTCGGGCGAGCGGACCAGAGTTTCCGAAGTGCGGAAGAGCTCGACCGGGCGGGCGCCGGAAGCGGCAGCGAATTGGAGAAGGCTTTCGTCGGCGCGAAGCATTTTGCTGGTGCCGGAAGAAGAAAGGGCGCGGGCGACGAGGATCTCTCCGGGACGGTGCTGTGGACGGAGCGAACCGCACAGGCCGGCGGAGATGACGAAATCGGGGCGGGCGGCGAGGAGCGTCGAGACGGTGCGGGCGGCGTGCTGAGGGCCCATGCCGGTGAGAGCGACGCGGAGTTCGGCGGCACCGAGGCGCGCGGCCCAGGCGGGAAGTCCGCCGCAGTGCACGGACTGGAATTCGCGCAGGCGGCGCCAGGGGGCGAATTCGGGGGTGAGAGCGAAGGTGACCAGGATTTTCATCGAGAGAAGTTTTCAGTAATCAGTTGTCAGTTTCCGTTTTTCGATATCCGTCGTCCGTAAACCGTGATTCGTAATTCGTAACTCGCAAAGCCGATGAGTGGCGGCGGCAAGCTGCCGCAGAAGGAAAGCGGGAGCAAGCTCCCGCACTCCAAGACTAGGCGGCGCGGGCGCGAACGGCAGCGCGAGAGGATGCGCGGCTGTTGCGGACATAGCCGTTTTCTTCGTACCAGCGGACGGCGCGTTCGATTGCCGCCTCGATGGGGCCGGGCTGAAAACCGAGTTCGCGGCCGGCTTTGGAGCAATCCACAAACATTTTGTGGCGCGCCATGCGCACACCTTCGAGCGGAATTTGAGGTGTGCGGCCAAGCAGGCGCGAGAGGCCGCGGTCGAAGTAACCGGCAACGAGCGCCAGCGCGTGCGGAAAGCGGAAGCGGGGCGCGGGAATGCCGGTGATGCGGCTGAGCGTGTCGAGCAATTCTTTGAGAGTGAGATTCGTCCCGCCGAGAATGTAGCGCTGGCCGGGGCGTCCGCGCTCAGCGGCGAGGAGATGGCCGGCGGCGCAATCTTCGACGGGGACCCAGTTGAGGCCGGTGTCCACGTAGCCAGGCATGCGGCGGTTCAAGAAATCGAGAAGGATGCGGCCGGAGGGCGTGGGCTTCCAATCGCCGGGGCCGACGGGCGTGGAAGGATTGACGATGATGACGGGAAACCCTTCGGCGGCAAAGCGGAAGGCTTCCCGCTCGGCGAGGTACTTGGAGCGCTTGTAGTGCCCGATCATTTCTTGTAATGAGGTGGGCGTTTCTTCGTTGGGGAGGAGATTGGGACGATGGACGGCAATGGTGGCGACGGTGGAGGTGTAGATGAACTGGTGGACGCCGGAGCGGCGAGCGGCTTCGAGGAGGTTGCAAGTGCCGGTAACGTTGGAGTCGTAGAGTTCGCGCGGGTGGCGAACGTCGAGGCGATAGTCGGCGGCAACGTGGAAGACGCGGCGGACGCCGTCGAGGGCGCGGAGGAGAGAGACAGGGTCGCGGAGGTCGCCGAAGACGCGCTCGACGGGGAGCGAATCAATCGCGCGGAGGTTGCTTGCGGGGCGGACAAGGACACGGACGCGGTCGCCGCGAGCAATGAGAAGGCGGGCGACGTGGCTGCCGAGGAAGCCGGTTGCGCCGGTGAGGAGGGTGGTCATGAGATTAGGGGACGTTATTCGTAAATCGTTATTCGTAATTCGTTGTCCGTTTTCCGTTGTCCGTAATTCTTAATTCGTAATTCGTTATTCGAACACCGCCGACCAGAAGCCGGAGCCACAAATGCCCCGCCTCTAAAGAGGCGGGCTACAAAACCCGAAGAGAGCCGTCGGGACGGACGAGTTCTTCAGTCGAGCCGGCGGCGAGGACCGCATCCGAGTGGGCATGGCCGTTGCCGCCCGTAGAGACGGAGCCACTGCCGTTCCCAGGTGCGTAGCCGCTCTCGTGGCCGTGGCCATTGCCGTGGCCGGTTGCATGGCCGTCGGATGATTTGCGGCCGCCGGCGCCGCCCATTTTCCCGCTGAGCTGCCAAGTGAGCATCTTCCAGTTGTCGCCGAGCTTGCGATTAGCCCCGAGGACCGCGGAGAGCTCGAAGCCGACGTGCATCATGCAGTCTGCGCAGCGGGGGTCGCGGCCGGGGCCGTAGTTTTCCCAGGGTGTCTTCTCGATGAACTCCTTGAACGTGGCGTAGTGCGCGTCGGTCATAGCGTAGCAGGGGCTCTTCCAGCCGCGCGGGTTGTAGGTGGGGCTGCCCCAGACGGTGCAGGGGAGCTCGCGCTCGCCGCGGAGGTATTCGAGATAGATATTGGAGACCATCAGGTTGAATTTGCCCAGAAGCTGGGAGGCCTGGCGGAACTTTTCGCGAATCTCTTCGCGGGACATGAAGATGTCGCGGGTCTGGACGGCAGAGTAGGAGTAGGCGGGCGAGAGCATGAAGCCATCCACGCCGAGGTCGTAAAGGTAGGCGTAAAGCTCGGCGATCTCTTCCAGGTCGGTCTCTTTGTAGATGGTGGTATTGGAGCTGACCAGGTAGCCGGCGGCTTTGGCAGCCTTGATGCCTTCGATGGCCTCGCGGAAGACGCCATCTTTCTCGACGCAGAGGTCGTGGGTGCGTTCGAGGCCGTCGAGGTGGACGTTCCAGAAGAAGCTGGAGGTGGGCTTGAACTCGTGGAGCTTCTTGCGGATGAACATGCCGTTGGTGCAGAGATAGATGTGGCGGCCACGATCGAGGATCTCGCGGGTGAGGCGGCCGATTTCGGGGTAGATCATGGGCTCGCCGCCGCAGATGGAGACAACCGGAGCGCCGCAATCGTCGAGAGCGGCGAGGCACTGCTCGACGGTGAGCATGTCGCTGATGGTGGACTTGTACTCGCGGATGCGACCGCAGCCGGTGCAGGTGAGGTTACAGGCGTGAAGCGGCTCGAGCATCATGACCAGCGGAAACTTCTCCGCACCGCGAAGGCGCTTGCCGGCGATGTACCTGGTCAGATTAGCCGTGAGCTTGAGCGGGAATCTCATCCATTCTCCAGGTTGCCGTTGCGCCGGGCGAACTGATCGGGCCGGACCATGAGGGCATGAAAGGGGGTCAGGCCGCGGCGAAGATTACGGTAGCGCGCCAGGGCGTACAGCGGGAAATAATTGCGATAGAGGTGGTAGCGCAAATAAAAGACACAAGGGAAACCAGTGCCGGTGAAAGCCTCTTCGTCCCACGAGCCGTCAGGGCTCTGGCGGGAGAGAAGAAACTCGACGGCACGGGCTGCGGCGGGGCTATCGATCTCGCCGGTCGCCAGCAGGCCGATGAGTCCCCAGGCAGTCTGCGAGGGAGTGCTGGGGCCGCGGCCCTTGAGCTCGGGGTGGTGATAGGAGGCCAGCGATTCGCCCCAGCCGCCATCGGGGTTCTGTACCGAGCAGAGCCAGTCGACGCCGCGGCGGGCAAAATCTTTCGAAGCCAAACGAATGGGTTCGAGGGAGCGAAGGACGCCGCTGGTGCCGTAGACGTAGTTGCTGCCCCAGCGACCATACCAGGAGCCGTCTTCAGCCTGGTCGCGGAGGAGGAAGGCGAGAGCGCGTTTGATGACAGTGTGAGAGCAGGGCCAGCCGAAGCGGCCGAGACATTCGACCACGCGAGCGGTGACGTCTGCGGTGGAAGGGTCAATCATCGCGTTGTGGTCAGCGAAGGGAACCTGGGTGAGGATGCTGCAATCGTTATCGCGGTCGAAGGCGCCCCAGCCACCATCGCGGTTTTGCATGGAGAGCAGCCAGGCAATGCCGCGGCGGATGGCGCGCTCCATGCGCGGGGCGTCGGGATACTGGACGCGCTGGAGAGCCATGAGGACGAAGGCGGTGTCGTCCACGTCGGGATAAAAGTCGTTGCGGAACTCGAAGGCCCAGCCGCCAGGCTCAGCGTCGCGGTTTTTGACGACCCAGTCGCCAGCGCCGAGGAGCTGATTTTCGAGCAGCCAGCGCGAGGCCTGGACAAGCGAAGTGTGGTCGGGCGGGAGGCCGGCCTCTTCGAGACCAACCATGGCGATGGCGGTGTCCCAGACAGGGGAGAGGCAGGGCTGGACGCGGAGTGTATCGCCCTCTTCGATTTCGAAGCGGGCCATCTGGCCGATTTCGCGGGCAGTGAGCGGGTCGTTGGGGCCGTGGCCCAGGGCAAGCAGGGCGAAGACGGAGTTCATCATCGCCGGGTAAATGGCGGCGAGACCGTCGGAACGCTCGAGGTGCTCGCGCATCCACTGGCGGGCTAGGCGGAGGGCCAGATGACGCAGCGGGCGCCAAGGGAGGCGCTCGTAGAGCTTGCAGGCGCGGTCGAGAACGAGGAAAAAGTTGCGCCAAGTGATGAGCTGGCGATCAAACTGGAAGGACGGGAGCTTGCGATTCGGGGTGGCGAAGAGATCGTCCACGCGGAAGCGGCCGGCGTGGGCCCAGCAGGGCTTGTAGTGGTAGAGGATGGCCATGGGGATGACGATGGCGCGAGTCCAGGAGGACATCTCGTAGATATTCAAGTAAAACCAACTGGGCAGGAGCATCATCTCCGGCGGGACGGCGGGAACCAAGTCCCAGCCAATGGCGCCCACCAGAGCGAGATAAAAGCGAGTGAAGGAATTGGTTTTTTCGAGGCCACCGAGACGCCGGATGGAGTCGCGGGCGCGGGCCATGTGCGACGCGTCGGGAAAATCGCCGGCGAGCTGCAGGGCGACGTAGGCTTTGACCGTGGCGTTGACCTCGGAAGGGCCGCCCTGATAGATGGACCAGCCGCCATCGTCGAGCTGGTGCCGGCGGACGTAGGTGGCCAGGCGGGCGATGCGGGAAGGCTCAGCCTTGCGGAGAATGTTCAGGTAGAAGATGTAGTCGGATTCGAGGGTGGTGTCGGCTTCGAGTTCGCCGACCCAGTAGCCTTCCGGGGCTTGGAGAGAGAGCAGATAGCCCGCGGCGCGCTCGACGGCTTCGTGCAGCGCCTGATCGAGACCTGGGGAAGCAGCCCGCGCGGCGGCAGGGCCGGACGGATCGAATTCAACTTTGGCTCCCAATGCCATGCAGAAATCTCCGGGCAACGCGCTGACCTATACGTTGCTTGTGTCCTCCTGACCAGCAGGACAAAAGGCTGAAGCAGACTCAGGCTGGGCTGAAAGTGACCGGGCGCTGCCCGGTGTGAACATCGCCATTCCCCCATCCCTCCCGGAACTTTGGGACGAGACGCCCCCAGGGGCAGCGAAACCTAAATGCTACTAAAGCAAGCATTATGTATGGGAACTTGAAAGGGGTCAACAGGCAAGAAAAAGGGGTGTGTCAGGAAGAAACACGGCCCGAAACGAAGAAACGCAGGCGAACCAGGGAGGCCAAGGCATCAGGGAGAGGGGCGCCGAGGGGCTGGAGGAAGAGAGGCTTGGCTTCGAGGAGGCGTGGGGAAACGCTGGGCCAGGCGACTTCGTCGGCGGGGAGAGGCGAGCGGAGGACGAAGGCGTCGGCGCGGTCGAGGTAGAGACGGGCGGAATCTTTGAAGTCGGAGGCCGCGGGGTCGAGGACAACGAGATAGAGGGCCGGATGGAGGAAGGCGAGGAGGGAGTTGCTCTCGATGATGGCGTTGGTGGATTGGGCGAGGGCGTCGCGGAGGAGCGGGAGGGCTGCGGCGAGTTGTCCCTGGCGGGTACGCAGCCAGAGGGAACCCGCGGCGCCGGCAACGAGGAAGCGAGAGGTGTCGGTGCGATTGCTGCGGTCGCGCTCTTCGTCGAGCGAAAAAGGATGTTCGTGAGGGGCGCAGCCGCAAGGCTCACCGTGGAGGGAGCAGACGCCGTGTCCGTATTGAGTGATTTTGATGGCGGTCCAGGAGGCGTCGGGGAAGGCGCGGAGGAGATCGACGACAAGGGAGGTCTTTCCAATGTTGCGGGTGTGGCCGCCGATGAGGAGGAGGGGCAAGGACCGAACCCGTGATTCGTTACTCGTAATTCGTTACTCGGAATTCGCGGACGATTGTACACCCAGATTGACCCGTTGATTTCTGTTGCCCACCAAGATGAAGTACGAAAGGAACAAGGATGGCGGCGTAAAACCGCCGCTACGGAAGCTTCTGCTCGATTGCGCGGAGGCGGGCGGCGAGCTCGGGGAGGCGGGCGAACCAGGCGTAGGCTTCCTTGAATTTGTCGAGCGGGCGTGCGGGAGTGCCCCAGACAACTTGACCTGAGCGGATCGTCTTGCCGGTGGGGATGCCGGCCTGAGCGCCGGCGACGCAGGCGTCTTCGAGAGTGCAGTGGTCGGCGATGCCGACCTGTCCGCCGATGACGACGTTGTTGCCGATGACGCTGGACCCGGAAATGCCAGTCTGCGCGGCGATGAGCGTGTTTGCGCCGATGCGGACGTTGTGGGCGACGTGGACGAGGTTGTCGAGCTTGACGCCGGAGTCGAGGCGGGTGGTCGAGAGCGAGCCGCGGTCGAGGGTGGAGTTGGCGCCGATTTCGACGTCGTCGGCAATTTCGACCGAGCCGAGCTGCGGGAATTTAAGGTGCTTCCCTTCCCCGGTGACGTAGCCGAAACCGTCGGAGCCGATCACAGCGCCGGAGTGGACGAGGACGCGATTGCCGAGTCGCACGCCGGCATAAAGCGTGACGCGGGGATAGAGACGGCAGTGCGCGCCGAGTCGAGAGCCGCGGCCGAGGAAACAGAAGGCGGCGATCTGCGTGCCTTCAGCGATGGAGACGTCGTCTTCGATGACGGCGTAAGGGCCAACGGCGACGCCGCTGGCGAGTCGCGCGGTGGGCGAGATGACGGCGGTGGGATGAATGCCAGTGGCAATCGGAGCGGCGGGGAGTAGCCAGGCGGCGGCTTTGGCGAAGGCAAGTTTGGGTTGCGGCGAGCGGAGAAGCGTTTTGCCGGGGAGAGAAAGATCGGGCGGGAGAAGGACACAACGCGCTGCGGAGGCGGCGGCGCGGTCGAGATGGCGAGAGGAGTCAACGTAGATGAGGTCGGCGTGGCCGGCGGATTCGGGAGAGGCGAGGCCGGAGATGGGGAGGGAGGGGTCGCCGTCGAGTTGCGCGGCGAGGAATTGGGAGAGGTCGCGTGCGGTCTTGTGAGTGGTCATGGATGCCTCACGGGAGAGGAGTTCAAAGGCCTTATGGAACCACAGATGAACGCGGATGAACACTGATAAGAGACAGAAGAAAAACATATCGCAGAGGACGCAGAGGTAGGGAGGTCGCCGAGAAAAAAAGCTAGTAGATGGGGGGTTGGCCGGGGGGGCGGGTTTTGAAGCGTTTGTGGATCCAGAGCCACTGGTCGGGATGGCAGCGGGCGAAGTCTTCGATGACGCGAGTGAAGCGCTGGGTGTTGGCGCGGACATCGGCGTCGAGGTCACCGGTGCGGACGAGATCGAGCGCAGGCTCGAAGCGGAGGCGGTATTTCCTGAGGTCGCGATCCCAGTAGCAGTAGCTGGGGACGACGGCGGCGTCGGTCTGCAGGGCGAGGCGAGCGAGACCCTTGGTGGTGCAGGCGGGGACGCCGAAAAAATCCACGAAGACACCTTCGCCGGGCAGGGCGTTGAGGTCGAAGAGGATGCCAACGGCGCCGCCCGAGCGCAGGACGCGAATGACGGTGCGGACGGAGTTGGTTTTGTCTACGGGGACGTTGCCGGAGAAACAGCGATAGCGATTGACGAGGGCGTCGACGCGGGGATTATCGAGCGGACGGACGAGAAAGTGCAGCGGGAAACCGAAGAGAGCTTGGGCGGGAGGGCCGAGCTCCCAGGCGCCCATGTGTCCGGTGAGATAGAGGACGCCCTTGCCGCGATTGTGGGCGGCGGCGAAGTTTTCGAAACCGTCGGGAATGACGACGCGGTCGATGGTAGTGCGGTCGAGGTCGTGGAGGTGAACCAGCTCGGCAGCCATCCAGCCGAGATGGCGGGCGAGGTCACGGAGGAGGCGGCGTCGGCGGGCGTCGGTCCAGTCGGGGAAAGCGATGCGGAGGTTGATGAGACCGGCGCGGCGAAGAGGAGGACGGAGCGTATAGGCGAGGCGCGCAACGAAGGAGCCGAAGGCGCGGGCGGCGGCGCGGGGGAGGAGTTCGAGGAATTTCAGGGAGAGCCAGGCGAGGGCGAATTCGAGGCGGCGTTTCATTGAAGACAGGGGACAGGGTACAGGGGACAGGGAGCAGGGACAAGAAGGAGAAGTGGCGAGTGGCTAGTGGCACGTGAAGGGGAATGCTAGACTCGGCGGAGTGAGCGAGCAAATGACAGGGCGGAGTGAAATATCGGGGCGAATGGCGGGGGTGCCGCTATGGCAGTGGGGGGTGGCGGCGGTGGTGGCGGGGGGGTGTTTGCTTTCGGGCCTCGATGCGATTGGGCTGGTGGGGCCAGACGAGCCGAGGTATGCGGAAGTGGCGCGAGAAATGGCGGTGACGGGCGACTGGGTGACGCCGCGGCTGTGGGGCACGGCGTGGTTTGAGAAGCCGGTGCTCTACTATTGGGGAGCGGCGGCGGCGATGCGCGTGTTTGGCGTGGACGAGTTTGCGGCGCGGCTGCCGTCAGCGCTGGCGGCGCTGCTGGCGCTGCTGGGACTGGTGTGGGCGGCGCTGCGACAGTACGGCGCGCGGACGGCGTGGGCGGTGGCGCTGATCTTTCCGACGTGCGTCGGCGTGATCGGGTTTGCGCGAGCGGCGGGGCCGGACATGCCGTTTGCGGCGGCGCTGGCGCTGGCAATGGTGATGGGAGCGGCGCTGGCGGAGTTGAACGGACCTGCGGAAAAGATGGCCGCTGGAAGCGACTGCTACACAAACTCGGAAGAAAAACGCGAAAAGATGGGGCTGAGGATTGCGCTGGGGGTTGCGCTGGGAGCGGCGACGCTGGCGAAAGGCCCGGCGGCGATTGCGCTGGCAGGAGGGAGTGTCCTCTTGTGGGCGGCGACGACGCGGCGGTGGCGCGCGGCGTTTGGTCTGCTGCACCCGTGGGCGATTGCGGCGTGGGCGGCTACTTCCCTGCCCTGGTACGTGATTTGCGCGCGGAGAAATCCGGAGTTTGTGCGCGTTTTTTTGATTGAGCACAACTTTGAGAGGTACCTGACGCCGGTGTTTCGCCACGAGCAGCCGGTGTGGTTTTTCGTGCCAGTGGTGCTGATTGGGTTGCTGCCGTGGACGGCGCTGCTGGCGGGAGTGGCGCGGGATGGCTGGCGGGCATGGAAGCAAAAGAGTTGGGCGGGGAGTCCGGCGTTTTTCTATGCGTGCTGGGCGGTGTGGCCGGTGGTGTTTTTCAGTTTGTCGAAGTCGAAGCTGCCGGGGTACGTGCTGCCCGTTGTGGCGCCGGTGGTGATGGTGATGGCGAGCGTATTCACACGCAATACGAAGCAAGAGTTGCGCAATCGGAGTTGGACTCTACTCTGTGTGGGACTCACGCTTTGCATGACAGCTTGGGTATGGATAGTCATTCCTGTCTATCGTGCCAGCGACCATCCACAAACAATTGAGTCCTTCATTCTGGCATCGTTAGCGGCCACACTTGGCGGGCTATTGGTCAGCGGCCTCGCAGTGTTTCGGAGGGCGAGCTACGCCACGCTTCTCGCCGCGATACTTCTGACCTCGATGGTGGCGTACGCAAACCGGCGTGTGTTGCAACAATTGGACGCAGTCTTCTCAGCACGGGAGGCGGCGAGGGCGGTGGGAGGAGAGCCGGCGAGGGAGAATTTGTATGTTTACAAGGTGCACCGGGCGTGGAAGTACGGGTTGGAGTTTTATCAGCGGAAGGAGTTGCCGCAATGGAGAGACGATGTGTTGCGGCCGGCGTGGGTGTACACAACGTACGAGGGAGTTGAAGAGCTAGAGGGAAAGGGGCGGAAGGTGCGGGTGGTGGAGGAGAAGTCGGAGGAGGCGATGCTGGTGTATGTGTATCGATGAGGCGAGGAGTTAAGAGTTCAAAGTCAACGGTAGAAGAGACCAGAAGAAAAAGAGGAAGAGGGATTCTTCGGGGCGACAAAGACCGTCGGCCCTCAGAATGACACCCTTCTAGCGGCGGGGAAAGGAAGACAAGAGCGGGAGGGGCGGAGGGAATTAGCGACGGCGGGAGGGAGTGGTGGGGACGGGGGCGGAGGGAGAGGTGGGGAGGGAGTGGAGGAAGAAGGAGACGATGCGGTTTTCGTAGGGGCGTTTTTCTTTGTCGAGCATGTTGGCGTAGTTGCCGCGAGGGATGAGCGCCAGTTCGCGGGGTTCGGGGGAGGCGAGGAAGAGCGCGCGGGTGGATTCGCCGAGGATGGGGTCGTCGCTGGCCATGAGGAATAGTTTCTGGACGCCGGCGAGCGGGGCGAGGCGAGCGGAGAGAGGCAGCTGGTTGCGATAAGCGCGGGTGAGCGCGCGGAAGCCCCAGCGGCCGGTGCGCTGCATGAGGGGGAGGTCGCCGAGTCCAGTGCGGTCGATGAGAAGGCGGAGCATGTGCGGGGGCGAATCGTAGACGGAATCGACGACGACGGCGTGGACGCGCGGATCGGAGGCGGCTTCGGCGAGAGCGGCGTAAGCGCCGAGGTTGGTGCCCCAGAGGCCGAAGCGGGTGGTGTCCACGTCGGTGCGTGCGGCGATGGCGTCAATGGCGGCGCGAAGCTCAGCGGTTTCGCGGTAGCCGAGGGTGGAGTAGCCGCGACTGGAGCCATGGGCGGCGAAGTCAAAGAGGAAGACGTTGTACTGGTGGTCCTGCAGGGTGGAGACCAGAGTGAGCAGCTCGCCGCGCTGCGAGGTGTAGCCGTGGCAGAGGATGATGGTCGGGGCGGTGGTGAGGCCGGGGAAGAACCAGCCCTCACGGGTGTCGCTGCCGGGAACGGTGAAAGAGACGACTTCGGGGCGGCCAGGGAAAGTCTGGGGATTGATGTCGGAGCGGGTTAGTGGCGGCGAGACGATGCGGTAGAGCAGATAGCCGGAGATGGTGGCGCTGGCCAGGAAAGCGAAGAAGGCAATCGAGAGGAAGGCGGCAACGAGTTTGGCGTACCACTTCTTGGGAGAGCGAAGCTCGGAAAGGAAATCCATGCCAGGTGAGAAGGGGTTAGGGGCGGCGGGCACCTTGACAGGCTGGTACAGGCGCCAACTTGCAGCCCGCGCGAAGTCTAACATAGACGCTGGGAAGGGTACGGCGGAGGGGCGCGGGTGTGTTTGGGAGTTACTGCGTGGGGCGGCTGGTTTAAGATAAGCCGTGGGCCGGGTGCCGGGATGCGGGCGATGACGCTGATTGACCTGCGACAGACGAATGCGCGAGCGCTGGAGCCGCTCTTCGAGGAAGAGGCGCGGCACTGGCGCGAAGAGCTGCACTGGGACTACCGGGGATCGCTCGAGGTGATTAAGCGGTTTGTGGACGCGAAGTCGCTGGCGGGGTGCGTGGCGATGGAAGACGGGCGGCCGGCCGGATACGGGTTTTACGTGATCGAGGAACACAAGGGGCTGGTGGGGGGAATGTTCGTTCGGCCGGGGGCAAAACAAGTGGCGCTGAGCCGGCAGATCTTGGGCGATATTACGGCGACGCTGCGAGGCGTGCCGCGGCTGGAACGGATTGAGGCGCAACTGATGCCGTTTGGGTGTTCGCTCGACGGAGTGCTGCTGGCGGAAGGGTTTCGGTTGAATTTGAGACAGTTCATGTTGCTGGAGCTGGCGGCGGAAGGAGAAAGAGAGCGGGCCGAGAAGCCCGCCTCACCACAGACCGGGCGCGGGACAAGTTTGGGGGCGGTGCGGGTGGAAGGATGGCAGGAGAGGCACTTCGAGCCGTGCGCGCGGCTGATCTGGCAGGCGTATACAGGTCACGTGGACAGCGAGATCAATGACCAGTACCAGAGCGAGAGCGGGGCGATGCGGTTCTTGAAGAACATTATTGTGCTGCCCGGGTGCGGGCAGTTTCAGGCCGAGGCGTCGTTTGTGGCGCGGGACGTGGCGACGGAACACATGGTCGGGGTGGTGCTGACGTCGGCGGTGGCGCAAGGGGTCGGACACACGACTCAGGTGTGCGTGCTGCCGGGCTACCGCGGGCGCGGGCTGGGTCGGCGGCTGCTGGAGGCGTCGATCGAGGCGCTGCGAGGGAAGGGCTTTCGCGAGCTGTCGCTGACGGTGACGTGCGCAAACCGGTCGGCGATTGGGCTGTATGAGCGGATGGGGTTCCGAACGATGAAGACGTTTGCGGCGGGGGTGTGGGAGGGGGAACGCAGGTGACAGGTGGTGGGCGACAGGTGACTCTGGGCAGGGAGTAGTGGACAGATATCTGTAGTCCGTTATTCGTTATGCGTTATCCGTGACAAGGCCGGCAAGGATGCCGGCGCTACCGTTATCGACGGGGGGAGCGGTCTTTAAGGAGGCCTTTGAGTTCGGACATGAATTCCTTGACGTCTTTGAAATCGAGATAGACGGAGGCGAAGCGGACGTAGGCGACCTTGTCGAGGCGTTTGAGGCGGGACATGAGCAGCTCGCCAAGCTCGGAGGTGGTGCGCTCGCGCTCGGAGGAGTCGTGAACGAAGCGTTCGGCTTCTTCGACCAGGGACTCGAGCTTGGCGGTGGCGACGGGGCGCTTTTCGCAGGCTTTCAAGAGGCCGGCGAGGATTTTCTGGCGGTCGAAGCGCTCGCGGCGGCCGTCTTTCTTGATGACCATGTAGGGAATTTCGTCGATGCGCTCGTAGGTGGTGAAGCGGCGGTTGCAGCGGAGACATTCGCGGCGGCGGCGGATGAGGTCGCCAGCGCGTCCTTCGCGCGAGTCAATGACCTTGTCATCGATGTAGCTGCAGAAGGGGCATTTCACCGCGAGAGGTCTCCTTGGTCCACGGGCGCGGTGGCGGCACCGGCTTCGGCTGCCTCTTCTTCCTCGCGGGCAATACGGCTGAGTTCGCGCATTGAAAAGCCTTCCTTAATCAGCAGCGGCACACCCGCCAGGCTGGAGGCGGCAAACGTCACCAGCCAGAGCACGATGCTGGCGGCGGCCGCGGGCTCCTTTTCTACTCCAAAGACGACCGTATAAGCAAGGAAGCTGGCCACCTGCGAGCCGCCACCGACTCCGGGGAGCTGAAGCGTGGAGCCGACCATGGTGAAGGCCAGCACGAGCATGGCACCGGAGAAGTCCATCTGGCCGAGGCGGCCGCCGAAACTGTGGGAGACCCAGAGGTAGATGAGGGCGATGAGGGCCCAGTGGGCGGCGGAATAAAAGATGGCGGCGCCCAAGTCGGACCAGGTGCGAATGGCCTGCAGGCCGTGGCCGAAGCCGGCGAAGAGATTGGCAAGATGCCGGCGGCGGCCGGTGGTGGCGCGCCAAGCGTTCATTTTGCGTTCGAGGGCGTGGGCGCCGCGGAAGCGGAAATAAACGAGAAACGCGGTGGCAGCGAGAAGCCCGACGAGCATTATTACGCCGGTGGCGCGAGCGCGAGTCTGCCAGGGGCTGTCGAGACCACCGACTCCCATCATGCTGGGGAAGATGAGCAGGCTCAGGCCAAGAAGGACGGCGGTGGAGGCGGCGTCGAAGATGCGTTCGAGGACATAAATGCCGAACATGCTGGAGGCCGGCAGGCGGTCTTTGCGGGCGATGAGCAGAGGGCGAACAGGCTCGCCGGCGCGTCCGAACAGGAAGATGGCGGTGAAGCCGATGAGCGTTGAGGAGTAGATGCTGAGGAACGGAGGGTGGCCGAGGTAACGGCAGAAGCGCTGCCAGCGCAAAGCGCGGAGGGCGTAGGTGGTGAAAATGCCGGCGAGCGAAAGTAGTAAGAGGAAGGGTTGCGCCTGGGCAAGAGCGGCGAGGAGGCGGTCCCAACTGAAGCCTTCGAGTCCGATGGCCTGGCGGGAACGGTAGAGAAGTGCAATGAGAATGATGAGAATGAGAGCGCTGAGGAAGAGCTTGCGGAGGTGGGAACGCATTCGGAAGGGAGCGTAACCGCGACGGGGAGGGGTGTCAATGGCAGCCGTTGTGCGTAGTGCGTTTTCCGTTGTCCGTTTTCCGTTGTCCGCGGGCGCACAGGATGAAGGAGGGGCGTAGGGTCATACGCCCTCGAAAAGATGAAGAGGACAGGATGAAGCCTGTCCCACGGAGGCTTGTGTGGGCGGCGGGGGACGGATATGATGCGCGGCCAGACGGGGTTTCGTGACGGTCGGATACCTGGCCTGGCACGAGGGAACTTTTCGGCTTCGAATTGCGTTGCTATTCATGAGGCCGGGAAGTGGAGCAGGCAGCGAGGATGCGGCAGAGGTGGAGCCAGATGCACAAGTGGTTCAAGACTGCCTCCGAGGCGATGGCTCCGCCTGGGAGGAGCTTGTGCGGAAGCACACGCGTCGAGTTTACAACCTCTGCTGGCGGTTCACGAGCAGCCGGCACGAAGCGGAAGACCTGACCCAGGAAGTTTTTTTGAGGATCTACAAGACCCTGGGCAGCTACCGCTCAGCACACGGCGGCTTCGCCACGTGGATGACCAGCGTGACGCGCAACCTGCTAATCGACCACTACCGCCGGACCAGGCGCGACCGCCTGACCGACTCACTCGACGACGCCATGCCGAAACTGGAAGAAAAACATTCGCCGGTGCGAAGGCCCGACCAGGCCACCCTGGCGGCGGAGCTGAGCAGTCAAGTGCAGAGAGCGCTGCAGAAACTTTCGCCTGATTTGCGCGAGGCGGTGATCCTGCGAGACCTGCAGGGCCTGGAATATGCCGAGATCCAGGACGTGCTGGGCGTGCCGGAAGGTACGGTGAAGTCGCGGATCAACCGGGGCCGCATCGAACTGGCGCGGGTGCTGGAGCAGATGGGCGTGCGTCCGGAGTAAGCCATGACCTGGAACTGCGAACAAATCGAAACGCGGTTGAGCGACTACGCGGACCGGCTGCTACCCGCCGACGAGCGGAAGTATTTCGAGGCGCATGCGGCGAGCTGCGCACGGTGCCGGGCGCTGGTGGGACAAGTGACGAGCCTGCTGAGCCGGATGCACGGTCTGGAACCTGAAGCGGTGCCGACGGGGCTGGAGCGGCGAATCCTGGAGCAGATGCTGGGGGCAGGGAAGAAACAAGCAGGCTGGGTGGCGTGGCTGGGATGGCTGCAACCGGTGATGACGCAGCGCGTTGCGTACGGAGCGGTGACGGTGCTGGTGACGGCGGCGGTGCTTTCGCAGGCGTTTGGGGTTGATGTGCGGCAGGTGGAGTTGCGCGACCTGCACCCGGCGAACCTTTACCGGGCGACGACGCGGAAGGCAAACCTGATGTATGCGCGCGGGGCAAAGTTTGTGACCGACCTGAGGGTGGTGTACGAGATCCAGTCGCGGCTGCGGCCGGAGCCGGAACAACCGGCACCAACCGAGCAGAAAGCCGCGCCGGGTCAGACACAAGGGCCAGAGAAACAAGAGCCACGGCAACAGAACCGGGCCGACGAGAGCTTCGGGAATTACTCGTTGCTGGCTTTCACAGCCGGCCTCGCGCCGGAGAGGAGCATTCGATGAGCGATATGGCAACAAGTGTGCCGCTACCGAAGGGTTACTGTCGAAACTGCGGGACGGCACTGACGGAGGAGACGGCGCGGGATGTGCGCGGAATCCTTTACTGCGAGCCGTGCCTGGCGGCAATGGTGGCGCAGCCGAAGAGCGCCGAAGAGAGGAAGAGCCCGGGTTTGGCAGCGGTGCTGGGCGCGATCCCGGGGCTGGGAGCAGTGTATACGGGCGAGTTCATGAAGGCGCTGATCTACGTGCTGACGTTTGCGGCGTTCATCGGAGCGCTGAACAGTCAACTGGGGGATCCGGCGGAGCCGATCCTAGGAGTACTGTTGTCCGCGTTCATCGTGTTCATGGTGATTGACGCGTACCGGTCAGCGAAGGCCATCAATGCGGGGCAGGCCCCGCCCATCCATGTCGGGCGGGTGATGAGCGACAAACCAATCGGGCCGCTGATTCTGATCGGGCTGGGAGTGCTCTTCCTGCTAGAGGAGCTGCACCTCTTCCGGATTGGATGGATCTTCCGCTATTGGCCGGTGTTTTTGATCGCGATCGGCGCGTGGATGCTCTACCGACGGCAGCAGAGTTCGTAGGAGGAAGCTCAAGATGAGCAATGGACAAACGGGAATGGAGCAGAAACGGCGCGGCGGGCTGATGGGTCCGGTGGTGCTGATCACGATTGGAGTGCTGTTCCTGGCCGGGAAGCTGGGACTGGGGTATGGCTTCCATCAGCTCTGGCCGGTGCTGCTGATTGTAATCGGGCTGGTGAAACTGTTCGAGAGCACGCGGGCGCGAAACGACGGGAGCGGCTCGTAAGAGGGAGAGGCGATGAGCAACGGAATCCGACGGCGGCGTTCGATCTTCAGCGGGTTGCTACTGGTGGTGATCGGGGTGCTGTTCCTCTATCACAACTTCCAGGGCGGGTTCGAGATCTGGCGGGTGATCGAGCGCTGGTGGCCAGTGGTGCTGATCCTGTGGGGTCTAGCGAAGCTCTACGACTACTGGGCGGCCAAACAGAGCGGCGAGGCGCCGCCACGGACAATGACCGGCGGAGAGATCCTGCTGGTGATTTTCCTGTTCATCCTGGCCGGGATGGCGGGCGGGCGGGAATGGGTGATCAAGCACGGGCCGGACTACGACATTGAAGTGCCGTGGGCGAGAAGATACACGTTTAGCGAAGAGGTGCCGGCGAAGGCGGTGAAGGCCAACGCAGAAATCCGCGTGAATACGGACCGCGGCGACATCACGGTGATTCCCGAGGAGATTGCAGAAGTCAAAGTGTCGGTGAAGAAGACGGCGACGGGCACGGACGAGAGCGAAGCGCGCAAGCGCGCGGAAACGGTGAGGGTGGTGGTGGTGGAAGTGGACGGGGGCTACGAGATCCGTCCCGAGGTGAACAGCGACACCCAGCGCGGGGTGATCGTGGACCTGGAAGTGCGAATACCGAAGCAGGCCACTGTGAAGGCGAAGGCCGAGTGCGGCGATGTGAAGGTCAGGGGGGTGAGGGGCTCGGTGAAGGTAGAAGACCTTGATGGCAGCGTCGAGGTCTCTGACGTGAGTTCGGATGTGACGATTGAGAAAAGGGACGATGCTTGCGCGGGGAACATGAAGATGCGCCGCGATGATATGACGATTCGAAATGTGGGCGGCAATGTGGCCATTAGCGGGCGCGGGGACGAGGTGGAAGTGGCCGACGTGGCCGGGCAGGCGGTAATCACGGGCGAATACTCCGGGCCGATCATCGTGAGCAATGCGACCAAAGGAGCGCGGTTCCTATCGAGGCGCACGGACCTGACCATTAGCCAACTGAACGGGCGCTTCGAGACGGGGTCGGGGCGGCTGGAGATTACCGACGCGCCGGGGAGCGTGCAGTTGGAGACGTCGTCGTTTGACATTGTGCTGGAAAAGGTGAATGGGCGGGTGCGGGTGAAGAACCGGAACGGGAACATTGAAATGCGAATGACGCAGGCGCCGAAAGAAGACATCGAGCTGGTCACCGAGCGCGGGAGCATCGATCTGAGCGTGCCGGGGAAGTCCAGCTTTGAACTGACGGCCGAGGCGCGGCGGGGCGACATCGAGGTGGACGGCGAGTTTGCGGGCATCCCGAAGACTGAGCCGGACCGGAGCGGGGACTCGCGCGTGGTCGCCAAGGTCGGACAGCGCGGGCCGCAGATTACGCTGAGGACGAGCTATGGGTCGATCCAGTTGCGGAAGAGTGATTGAAGAAGGGTTGAGAGTTTTTGGAGGAAGAGGGCGGGCTGAGGCCCGCCCTTTGCATTTTGGGGATGCGAGGGCATGTGCGAGCTGAAGCGGCTCGACGCTACAGCGGGGCTCTGCCCCGCACCCCGGCCGGCAAGATGCCGGCGTTACCGGTCGAGAAGACGGTCGAGGGAGGAGAAGAAGCCGGGGTAGGAGACGGCGACGCAGGCGGAGTCGCGGATGACGCTGGGACTGGAGGCGCCGAGGGCGGCGACGGCAAAGGCCATGGCGATGCGGTGGTCGCCGGCAGGGTCGATCTCGGCGCCGTGAAGCGGCGCAGCGGAGGGAGAGATGCCTGCGGCGGAGCGGCCGGCGACGTGGAGGCCATCAGGAAATTCCTCGACGCGGGCGCCCATGCGGCGGAGGTTTTGGGCGAGGGCAGCGATGCGGTCGCTTTCCTTGACGCGCAGCTCCTGAGCGTCGCGGATTTCAATTCCCTTCTCTGTGTAAGGGCCGAGGGCTGCGAGCATGGGCAGCTCGTCGATCATCTGCGCGACCTGCGGGCCGGAGACAACTCCACCTTGCAATTGAGAATGGCGGACGGCGATGTCGCCAACGAGCTCGCCGTGTGCGCTGCGGACGGAGACGAGACTGATGGTGGCACCCATCGAGGCGAGGAAGTCGAGAACGGTGGCGCGCGTGGGGTTGAGACCGACTGAACCGAGAAGGAGATTGGAGTCGGGAAGGATGAGGGCGGCGGCGAGGAAGAAAACGGCGGAAGAGAGATCGCCGGGGACAACGAGGCGGCGGGGTTCAAGACGGGGCGAGGAGTTTCCTGTGCGGCCGTGGAGGTAGATCGTGTCGGCAGTGCGTTCGAGTCGGGCGCCGAATTCGGCCAGGGCCAGCTCGGTGTGGTCGCGGGTGCGGAGAGGCTCGGTGACGGAGGTGACGCCTGCGGCGAAAAGGCCGGCAAGAAGAATGGCGGATTTCACCTGGGCGCTGGGGAGAGGCAGGGTGTAGTCAATCGAGTGGAGGCGGCTGCCGCGGATGTGGAGCGGGGCGAAGTCGCCGCTGCGGGCGCGGATGCGCGCGCCCATCTGCGCAAGCGGCTCGATGACGCGGCGCATAGGGCGGCGGCGCAGGGAGGCGTCGCCGGTGAGGGTGGTGTCGAAGGACTGGCCGGCGAGGAGGCCGGCGAGAAGACGCAGAGTGGTACCGGAGTTGCCGGCATCGAGGGCGCGGCTGAAAAGACCGGAAGGGCGGCGGAGGGAGTCAAGGCCGCGGCCAGTGATGGTAATCGTGGGCAGCGCAGGTGCAGGCTGGTCGCGGGAGGTGAGAGTGACCATGCCGACGGAGACGCCGAGCTTTGCCAGGCAAGCGAGGGTGCGGCGGCAGTCGTCAGCGGGGGAGAAGTTTTGAATTTCGGAGGCGCCGTCGGCAAGGGCGGCGAGCAGGGCGTAACGATGGGAGATGGACTTGTCGCCGGGCACCTGAAGGGCGCCGGAGATGGTGCGGGCGGGGGCGACGGTGAGGGAACGCACGGGGGAATTCTAGCAGGGGATAGGTTGCAGGTGGCAGAGGACAGGCAGGAAAGAAGAAATTGCAGATTTGAAATTCCAGATTTCAGATGGGGAAAAAAATAAAAGGATTCAACGCAGAGGCACCGGGCGCAGAGAAAAGCGGATGGCTGGCGTAGACCTGAGTATGTAACTCGGGAAACAACAGCGAAGCGGGCAGTGTCCTAATTTGACGCGAGCCGGATCGCCCAAAGGAGGGCTGCGGCTGCCAAGATGACCCAAATCGTGATGATGATTCCGGCGGCCACCCATTTTCCCGGCTGCTTGGCTAGCGTCTTGGCTCTTTCTCGACACTCGGCAAGAACGGCCGCCGGGATCATCCCTCTGACGGCCAAGACGCCGAGCGGGATCAGCACGAGGTCATCAAGGTAGCCCAGGACTGGAACCGGGTCGGGAATCAGATCGATGGGACTGAAGGCATAGCCGACAACGCAGGCCGCAAGCGCTTTCGCATACCACGGGACTCGCGGGTCCCGGCTGGCGAAGTAAAGTGTGTATACTTCCATCTTGAGTTGTTGCGCCTTCTGCTTCCACCTTTCGACCACCTTCATCGCAACACCCTGTCCATTGCCCATCAGTCCTTCAGATTAGGACACTACAGCAGAGCGCGCAAATTGATTCCTGATGGAGGCGCAGGTATGATGAGAGATTGATGTTTAAGCCCCGGCCGAAGGTAGCGACGGTTTTCCCCCCAGTGAGACCCCGGGGCTATTTTCCCTTCCGGAAGCAAAACGCGTTGGAAATGGCGGCGGTGGTGATGGGCGGCGCGTTCGTGAGGGTTGCGCTCGTGGTGGCTGCGCTTATCGTCGCGGCGGCCAGTTCCCTTCCCGCACAGCAGACGACGGAGATTCTTCGCCTCAACGAGATTAAGCCGGGGATGAAGGGCGTGGCGTACACGATCTTTGCCGGAGACACGATCGAGCCGTTTGAGCTGGAAGTGATTGGCGTGCTGCCGAATTTGCTGGGGCCGAAGCAGTCGATCATCCTGGTGCAGTTGAAGGGCGCGAAGGTAGAACACACCGGGGTGGTGGCGGGGATGAGCGGAAGCCCGGTGTACATCGAGGGGAAACTGGCGGGGGCGCTGTCGCTGAAGTTTGGGATATTTACGAAGGAGCCGCTGGCGGGGGTGACGCCGATTGAGAACGTAATGGAGGCAGGCGCCGGAGCGGCTGCTACCGCAACGGTCAGAGAAGAAAAAGATAACGCAGAGGCGCAGAGGACGCAGAGATCCGCAGAGGAAGAAATACCAATGGCGGGGGCGGGGGCGGTGCCGGCGGGAGTGGCGGAGCGAGTGGGATTGTCGAGCGGGGCGTACCTGGAGCCGATTGAAACGCCGCTGGTGTTTGCGGGGTTCCACCGCGCGGCGGTGGAGCGTTTCCAAAATGCGCTGGCGCCGTATGGAATGGTGGCGGTGCAGGGCGGCACGGCGGAGGCGAAGGCGGACGACGGCGAAGTGAAGCCGGGAGACATGGTCAGCATGGTGCTGGTGAAGGGAGACCTGTCAATCCAGGCGTCGTGCACGGTGACGATGCGGGTGGGCGACACACTCTATGTTTGCGGGCACCCGATTTTTGGGTTTGGGCCGGTGGAGATGCCACTGGCGCGCGGGCGGGTGCTGACGACGCTTTCGTCGGACCTGAACTCGGTGAAGATTGTGAATGCGGGCGGAGTGATCGGGACGGTGACGCAGGACCGGTTGACGGCAGTGACGGGTCGCATCGGGGCGGCGCCGCGGATGATCCCGGTGGAGCTGACGTTTGCGACGCCGGCGGGGGAGAAGACGTACCGGTTTGAGATTATTGATCACGCGAAGCTGACGCCGCTGCTGGTGGCGAACACGATTTTCAACGGCGTAGTGTCGACGCCGGCGTACCGCGAAGGGACGACGCTGCGGTTGACGGGCGGGATCGAAATCGCCGGGCATACGCGGGTAAACCTGGATAATTTGTTTGCGCCGACCGACCAATTCATTCCCGACGGAGTGTTTGTGGCCGGGACGGTGCAGGGGACTTTCTCGCGGATTTACGGGAACGGGTACGAGCGGGCAAAGATCGAAGTGATTACGCTGCGGGTGGAGAGCATTCCGGAGCGGCGGTCGGCGACAATCGAGAGCGCGTGGACGGACCGGAATGAAGTGCTGCCGGGCGAGACGCTGAACGTGAAAGTGCTGCTGCGGCCGTGGCGGGGGCCAGCGGTGGTGAAAGAACTGGCAATCACTGTGCCGCCGCAGGCGCCGCGGAATACGACGCTGCGCGTGATGGTCAGCGACGGGCCGACGCTCAACCGGATGGCGCAACTGCAGACGTTTGGCGTGGCCGGGCGGCTGGGGAGCCTGGAGCAACTGATCGGGTTGATCAACCGGGAGCGGCGGAACAGCCGTCTGTACGTGACGCTGCTGGTGCCCAACCCGACGCTGCTGGTGGAGGATAAGGAGCTGCCGAACGTGCCGATCTCGGAGATGAATTTGTTGGACCAGAGGCGGGGGTCGACGGGGTCGCTGCTGCTGAGGGAGTCCACGGCCGGGGAGTGGTCGGCGGCGATGGAGATGGTGATCAGCGGGCAGCAGTCGGTGACGATACGGGTGAGGTGAAACAAGCTGTCAGCTGTCAGCGGTCAGCCTTCAGGGCTCAGAGAAGAATGCCGGGTGCCCGCCCAGGGCGCGGGCAACCCGGCGCTACAAGGAAACAAGAAGAGGAGAGGATGAAGCTAAGGCTAAGAGAAATCGGAGTGGTAGTGCTCGCGGCGGGGATGCTGGCGGGCGCGGTGTGGGTGGGCGCGGAGCAAACGCGGCGGTGGCGGCAGTCGAACTTCGAGGAGTTTGAGAAGGGGACGGCGAAGGGGGTGGCGCTGCGGAGCGACGGGACGCTGCGGCTGGCGCCGAAGTTTGCGCCGGTGGCGGACCCGAACGTGGCGTACCTGTGGGCGCTGAAGGCGGACAGCAAGGGCAACCTCTACGCGGCGGGGGGAACGAACGCGAAGGTGGTGCGGCTGGACGCG
>Ga0209640_10000406_pt1 | contig 32647 bp, 29 predicted proteins | sample RifCSP10_1_FD_184018 | JGI IMG/M metagenome (GOLD analysis project Ga0209640, IMG submission 184018) | Soil microbial communities from Rifle, Colorado - Rifle CSP2_sed 10_1 (SPAdes) (version 2) | ecosystem: Environmental > Terrestrial > Deep subsurface > Rock core/Sediment | place: Rifle... | reverse complement strand
GGGCGACGTTGGGCAATATGTGCCCAGAGTATGGCGCCACGGTGGCCATCTTCCCGATCGACGACATGACGCTCGACTACCTGCGTTTGACCGGCCGCGACGCGGCGCGGGTCGCGCTCGTCGAGCAGTACGCGAAGGCGCAGGGGCTGTTCCGTACCGCCGGTGCACCAGACGCCGTCTACTCGGAGGTGGTCAACTTCGATCTCGCGACGGTCGAGCCGAGCCTCTCTGGTCCCAAGCGTCCGCAGGACCGCGTCGCGCTGTCGAGGGCGAAGTCGGCGTTTCAGACTGCGCTGCCCACGATGCGGGTGCCTGCACAGGGGGGCGCGGGTGCCGCACCGTCCGCGCCGTCGGCGGTGGCCGTGGCCGATCCAATGGTCGAGGCGCTCGACCACGGCGCCGTGGTGATCGCGGCGATCACGAGTTGCACGAACACGTCGAATCCGAGCGTAATGATCGGCGCGGGCCTGCTGGCGAAGAAGGCCGTGGAGCGAGGCTTGATGCGCAAGTCGTGGGTCAAGAGCAGCCTGGCCCCGGGGTCGAAGGTCGTCACGGAGTACCTGAATGCCGCCGGGCTCACACCGTACCTCGACCAGCTGGGCTTCAACCTGGTGGGCTACGGGTGCACGACCTGCATCGGTAACAGCGGGCCGCTACCGGACGAGGTGACGGCTGCGGTGCGCGAGGGCAACCTCGTGGTGTGTTCGGTGCTGAGTGGTAATCGCAATTTCGAGGGACGCATTCAGCAGGACGTGCGCGCGAACTACCTCGCGTCGCCGCCGCTGGTCGTGGCCTACGCGCTTGCCGGCTGGATCACGACCGACCTCACGACCGAGCCGCTCGGTCACGACCCGTCAGGCCGTCCGGTCTACTTGAAGGATATCTGGCCGACCGAGCAGGAGCTGCAGGAAACCATGCTCCGCGCCGTCACGGCGGACATGTACCGTCGAAGCTACGCGGATGTATTCGGGGGTGACGAGCGCTGGCGGAGCCTGAGCGTGCCCGAGGGCAGCCGCTTCGCGTGGGACGAGCAGTCGAGCTACGTCCGCAAGCCCACGTTCCTTGCGGGCATGACGATGACGGCTGCGGCGCCGAGCGACATCGTGGGGGCGCGTGTGCTGGCGGTGCTCGGCGACAGCGTGACGACCGATCACATCTCGCCGGCCGGATCGATCAAGGTGGACAGTCCGGCGGGGAAGTATCTCATCGAAAAGGGCGTGAAGCCAGGCGACTTCAATTCCTACGGCGCGCGGCGCGGTAATCACGAGGTGATGATGCGCGGCACGTTCGCCAACGTCCGCCTGCGCAACCAGATGGCGCCCGGTACCGAGGGTGGCTGGACGCGGTATCAGCCAGCCGGCGAGCAGATGACCATCTACGACGCGTCGGTGGCGTATCAGCAGGCCGGCGTGCCCCTGCTGGTCATCGCCGGCAAGGAATACGGCTCGGGATCATCGCGCGACTGGGCGGCCAAAGGGACATTCCTGCTCGGCGTGAAAGCCGTCCTCGCGGAGTCGTTCGAGCGCATTCACCGGAGCAACCTGGTGAACATGGGCGTGTTGCCGTTGCAGTTCAAGCAGGGCGCGACCGCCGCCTCGCTCAAGCTCACCGGAACCGAGGAGTTCTCGCTGCTGGGCGTGGCCGACGGGTTGACGCCCCGCGGCGATGTCCGCGTCGTGGCGAAAGCCGCCGACGGGTCGCCGCGTGACTTCACGGCTGCCGTGCGTATCGACACGCCTGAGGAACTGGTGGCCTTCCGCCACGGGGGCATTCTGCCCTACGTGGTGAGGCAGCTGGTCAGCCGGAGCTGACCCGGCTGGAGCGTCGCTGGTGATTCGGCGCGAGGTCAGAAGGCTGTGGCGTCGAGTGCCGGCGTGGCTTGCGCGCGGTGGGTACGTCGCGTCCGATGCGCTCGGCTGGAAATACACCGTGCCCGGCGAGCTTCGGGCCTGCCCGGCGTGCGGCGATCGCCGCATCGAGCATCTGCACCCCCTCCCGCTGCACGGCCGCGACGACGGGAAACGGGTAGGCTTTGTCAGCGGCTGTCGCCGGTGTGGCATCGTGTTCGCCAATCCAATGCCCACCGCCGAGGTGCTGGCCAAGCTCTATTCGCCGGGAGGCGACTGGGGTGTGCCGCGCCAGGGTGAGGCCGACGAGAAGCGGCCCTCAATCAAATACCTCGCCAAGATGTTTGCTCCCGTGCGGGCGGAGTTCGATATCGCCAATCCGCCCCCGGGCAGCGCCGCCCTCGACTTTGGCTGCGGTTCCGGTGACCTGCTCGACGGCCTGCAGCAAGTCGGCTGGACGACGTGTGGTATCGAGCCGGCGGTCAAGTCGGCGTTCGTGCGGCACCGCGAACTGCAGGCGATACCAACGTCTCCAACCTTCGAGTTGGCCGTGGCGCACCACGTGCTCGAGCACATGCGCGATCCGCTGAACATTCTTCGTGCGCTGTACGGTTGCCTCAAGCCGGGCGGATTCTTGTTTGTCAGCGTGCCGCGCCTGGACGCGCTCGGGCGGCATCGCGACTACCGGTACTGCATCAACGATCGTTTACACGTGGTGAGTTACACTCGCGATGCCATGACCACCTTGATGGGGATGGCCGGGTTCGCTGCGGTTGACCTGAACCCGCCACTCGGTGAAGAGGGAAGCGACTGGCGCGCGCTCCAGCGGCTCCGCATGTTGGGCCGCAAGGGAGGCGCCACGACCCTTCATCCCGAGCCGCTCGTTGCCGCGAGACGAGTGTTCGAGGAGTGGTTCGCGAGCGAGCAGCCACCATGGCTGTCGGGCTGGCCTCCGACGTCTGTCCGGGCAGCGGCCGCAGCGATGAACTTCGAGCGAGGACGCCGTGCTGGACGAAGAGGTCGCCCGCAGCCTCGAGGCGAGTCATAATGCCCTGAAGACTAAGGAGCAGATGTCGATGGGAGCGGCCCGTATATCAATCTTCACTGTGGCGCTGGTTGCGGCAGCGGCCACAGGAGTGTTCTTTGCCGACCAGGCCAGCGGCCAGCAGGGCGCTGGAGCCGGAGGTGGCCGCGGCGGTCGTGGGGGCCGCGGTGCGGCTGCACCCCGCACCTCGACCACGCCTCCGCCGGGAGTCACCCCGCTAGCGGTCGACCTGTTCTCGAGTAAGAACTTCTACCTCGACCGGCAGTCCTGGACCGACAAGCGATACGCCAGGTGTAATACGCCCCGCCAGCTCACGGACATGTGGACCCGGGAGGATCGGGTGGCGCACTGGGGCGACTGCACCGTGGACTACCCGGCTGAGAAGATCGTGAGTCCGTACCCCCACAAGACGGCTGCCGAGCATTACGCGGCGCTACTGGCCGACGCGCGGAAGGCCGGAGGTCCTACCACGCACACGCGCCAGACGTTGCCGGAGTGGGACGGTTGGTATCAACGCGGCGGCCGCGCCGATCAGTGGCTGTACGGCCGCAATCTTCAGACGGCCACCATGCTGTCGCTGCTCACACCCGAGTACCAGAAGCGCATGGTGCAGATGAACTACCACGAGGCGGTGACGAATTCGCCGCAGTGGATGGCCTCGTTCTGCTACCCGGAGGGATTCATGCGGTGGTGGGCCGAGGCGGCACACGGGGGGCCGATCGAGGTGATGGTGACGCCGCACCAGGTGCAGTTTCTGACCGGCATTGCCGACAACCTGATGCGCCGTGTCCTGGTCGGCAGGACGCACGTGCAGAAAGTGCCCCAGTGGTTTGGCGAGACCGTTGGTTTCTGGAACGGCAACACGCTCGTGTCATGGACGGCCAACGTCCAGGGATGGACGCTGTCGCACTCGATGTTCGAGTTCAGCAACCAGATGGAAACGATCGAAGTATTCCGGCCCGCCGCTGACGGGAAGACGATCAGCGTCGAGACCACGTTCTACGACCCTGAGGCCTTCACTCGTCCGCTGCGCACAGTGACCCCGTGGGAACGCGTCAGAGGGCTCGAGGATCCCGATACCCGGTTCACGTTTGTCGAGTGCCGGGTGCAGAGCACCATCGTGAATGGCCCGGATGGACGGCCCACCCAGTTGACGTTCCTAGACGACGGCTACATCGACTACTTCGGACGGCCGTGGGCGGAGAACTGGGAGAAGCACTTCGAGCAGGGCTGGGAGCGGCCGGCGAAATGACCGCAGCGAAGAGACGGCACGGGGAGCGGGTATGACGAGACTTGCACGGCAGAGGTGGGTGGTCGCGGGGCTCGTGTGGGCGATGACACTGGGGGGCGTCACGCCAGCGCTGTCCCATCACTCGTTTGCCATGTACAACATGCAGGAAACAAAGACGATGACGGGCCGGCTCACCAGGTTCATCCCGGGCAGCAACCACGCCCAGCTGATCTTCGACGTGATCGATGCGAGCGGCGCACCCGTGATGCAGGACGGCAAACCCCTGCGGTGGGGCGTGGAAATGGGCTCGGCGGCGGCCATCGCACGAAACGGCGTCACAGTGCAGAGTTTCCCTGTGGGTACCATCTTCACCGTCAGTCTACATCCGCTGAGGGACGGCCGTCCGTTTGGAGCCATTGGCGGTGCGCTCATCAGGTGCGGCGCCGCGATGCCGGCCGGCGGCTGCAACGAGAAATCGGGCCAGGTGCTCATGGCGCCGGCCAACTGACACGGTACAGTGACGTGACTGCGTGGCCCGCTGGCCCCGCGCCCACCAAAGGAGGCCGTTTGTGACATCTGCAGGACATCTGGGGTTAGTCGTGGCGCTATGTGCCCTGGCATCGCCGTTGTTCGCCGCTGATGGGGTCCTGGTCGTGGAGCGCACGACCTCGGGCACCGATACGCGCACGAGTCAGATACAGATCGAAGCACAGCGGATGCGCGCGGAAACCAATACGGGCGGCCGCGTGCAGACCGTGATCTTCGACGGGACCACGCAAGTGCTGTGGATCATCGACAACACGCGCAAGTCCTACATGGAGATGACCAAGGCTGACGCCGACAAGATGGGGGGACAGATGAGCGCCATGATGGCGCAGATGCAGGAGCAGCTCAAGAACATGCCGCCTGCCGCACGGGCACAGATGGAAGCCATGATGAAAGGCCGCGGCATGCCGGGGCCGGGCGCCATCGCGAAGACCGAATATCGGCGGTCAGGCGCGGACCAGGTTGGTAAGTGGACGTGCGCCAAGTACGACGGATTCCGGAACAACGAGAAGACGTCAGAGGTCTGCACGGTCGATCCGAAGGAACTTGGCTTTTCGGAGGCCGACTTCGCCGTATCCCGTCAGCTCGCGGAGTTCTTCCGGGCGATCGTGCCCCAGAACGCGGACCTCTTCAGCATCGGCACGCCCGAGGCACAAGGGTACAGCGGAGTACCGGTGCGGCGAATCAACGCGGTCGGGCCGGGACAGACCGTGAGCGAAATCGTCGAGGTCAAACGCGAGACGTTCCCTGATTCGCTGTTCGTCGTGCCGGCGGGCTTCCAGCGCCAGGCGATGCCTATGATGGGCGCGCCAGGGCGGTGAGAAACACGCTCGTCTCGGGCTTGGCCGTCGCGCTGCTTGTGGCGACTGCGGGTTGCCGTGCCGACACATCGGGCGATGCGGGCGTGATGGACGTCGAAGCGGCGACGAAGGAAACGGAAGCCTGGCGCGCGAAGCACGAGGCAGACTATCGGCGCGAGTGGGTCACGATTGCCGGCCTCCACTTCCTCGAGCCGGGCAGCCACACAGCCGGCAGCGCACCCACAAACGACATCGTCCTGCCGGCGTCCGCGCCGAAAGTGACGGGGCGGTTCGTGCTCGAGGGCGGGGTGGTCCGCTTCGAGCCTGAGGCTGGCTCGAACGTGCGTCTCCGCACGCAGCCTGTAACCGGACCACTTGATCTCGCCGACGATGGTGCGCCGGCACCAGACGCGCTCGAGGTCGGTGGCATCCGCATGGTCGTGCACCGCAGCGGCGATCGAAAGTCACTGCGCGTGTGGGATCCGCAGAGCGAGTTGGCGCGCGGGTTTCTCGGCTTCACGTGGTTCCCGATTGAGATGGCCTACCGGGTCGCCGGTCGATTCGTTCCGGATGCCGCGCCTCGAGACGTTCGGGTGATGAACACGTTTGGAGACCTGGACACCTTCAAGACCGAAGGCATCGTCGAGTTCTCGCTGCAGGGCCAGACTGTGCGCTTGCGAGCGTTCACCACGAGGCCCAAGCGGCTGTATTTCGTGTTCAAGGACGCCTCGAGCGGTCAGGAGACCTACGGGGCCGCACGCTTTCTCTACTCGGACCTTCGCGACGATGGGACGACGGTGCTGGATTTCAACCAGGCCTACAACCCGCCGTGCGCGTTCAACCCGTACACGACGTGTCCGATCCCGCTGCCAGAGAATCGCCTGCCGATGAAGGTCCTCGCAGGTGAACGGGCCTATCCGATACACCCGACGCTACCGAAATCCTGAGTTAGAACCCGCGCACCTGAGAACCAGAGAACCGCTCAGTTCGCCAACGCTAGCGCGGCCAGCACCCCGACATACCCGACCGTGAAGTAGCCGGCGAGGAGCAGTGGTCTGAACGATCGACCGGTCGAACGCCATGCGGCCAGAGGGTGGACGCACGCGGCCAGCGACCTCCCGACCAGGACTTCACAGCGGGTACTCGAGCCGCGTAAGGGAGTGGCCTTCATGCCTGCTCTTTGAGCAAGAGGTCGGCCACACATTCGCGCGAATTGCCTGTGAAATTCCGCTGAGGCCCCAGGCAATGTCTCCGAGGAGCTAGACCCCTGTCTTCCCAGGGCCGGACATCTTACCGGATCAACGGCGGCCGGCGGTCGCCTCCCGTTCCTCGGCACGAGCCGCCGAAAGGATGTGCTCGAGCCCGAGGTTTCCCTCGTGACATGCGTATTCGAAGACCGGCTGGGTGTCGTCCCTGGACAAGGCCATCTCAAAGGTGAAGGGCTTCGTCCACACGTCGGCGTCGTCGACATGTACCTGCCACTGGATCTGATTGGGCCCAACCGGCGTGAACCGCTCGACGAGCCGATACTGCTCGCTGTTGTATCGGTTGTTGTAGCCCCAGTGCGTGCGATTGGTGAAGTTCGTCGTTTCGACAACCAGCGTGTTGCCCTCCCATCGTCCGCGCGCATCGCCCATGTACTGACGAATCGCCGAGCCCACTCGCGGCCGGCCATCGAGTGGGATCACCCGCGTTTCATGGATCATCTCGTAGCGAATGGCTACATGCTCCGGCGTCTGCACAATCTCGTACGCGTTGCCGTAGATGGCTGGCATCATCGAGCCCGGCAGGCCGCGCGTGATGCACCGGTCATACATGCTGCGATCGAGCCACGAATCGGCGCGCCCCTCACCGTTCCGCGCATCATTCAGGAGCGCAATGGCGGCTTCCCGCTTCAACGCCTGCGGCGTCATGGCCGGAAGTTTCCCGTCCGCGGGGTCCAGGATGAGCCACGGTCGGCTGCCGTTTCCCTGGAGGTGTTCATACCAGTGGGTCGGCCCGGCGCCGGTTTCGGCTCCACCGATGCCCCCGGCGATCTTGGCCGCCAGCGCCTGACGCTGCTTGGCGAGACTGGCGAGTTCCTCTGCAGTGAAGGTCCCGGGGTCTCGTCCCTGCAGCTCGTTCGGCCGTTCGAGCGGCGTGTTGGTTTCGTCCTTGTTGGTGTAGATACCCTGTAGATCTGGATGGCCCCAGGGCGTCTTCGGTGGCGTCCAACTCGACCCGGGCCTGCCCGCGTTCTGCGCGTGCAGCGGCGCCAGGATCAGAAGCCCGACAGCCATGGTCGAAACGAGCGGATTCATCCACCTGCGGCGATTCGTCATGTGGCCCTCCCGATCGAACCTATCTTACGCCTATCGGATTCCGTTTCGTCCGCGCTTCGCCCGAGTCGCCGCGATGAACAACCCACCGACCGAGGCGAAGGCGAGGATGCCGCCAAGCTGCACCCAGTCGCCGATGTCGGCCGGGTGCGACAGCCGCCAGAGCGAGACGCCCACGTCGAATCCGGCTGCGGGGGTGACGCGCATCGCCTCCATCGCGTCAAGCGCGGCCAGTAACACGGTTGCCCCGACTGCCAGCGCCGCTCCGGCCGTGGCGGCCGGCGCGAGAAGGCGAGACGTCATGGCGCCCGCCGCCGGAAGCGTCTCGACCTCGAAGTCTGGTTCCCGGACGCCGAGGGGCGCGAATCGCCCCAGCATCAAGAGTCCTGGAATCCCGACCACCATCGTTGAAAGAAAGAACGTCGGCCAGCCGATCGCGGCCACCGCAAATCCGGTGATCGGTCCAGCGACGACGCGCGGCAGCGCAAAGAGGCTCGAAAAGAGTGCGTATTGCGTTGCGGAAAACCGTTTTTCGGTCAGTCGCAGCAGCAGTACGGAGAAGGCGCCGGTCCCCATGCCTGAGGTGAGCAGTTCGAAGCCAGTCGCGGCATACATCGCCGGCGCGATGGGACCGCCCAAGACCGAGAGCACGTAGTAGCCGACGTTCGAGAAGACCTGCAGGAATCCGAAGATCCACAGCGAGTGGCCGAGGCCGGCCAGCGTCGTGACCCAGCCGCCGAGAAGGGCGCCGACAACGGTGGCCATCACGCTGATTGTGGCGAGAGCGATGCCGCGCTGGTCCGCGTTGTACCCCATGTCGATGAGGAACGGGCGAGTGAGTGCCTGAGTGAGCTGGTCGGCCAGCTTGTAGAGCACGACGAAGGCAAGGATTTCTAGTGCGCGCGGACGCGCGAGAAAGCTCAGGAAGGGCTGGTAGACGGCCTCGCTCAGCGTTCGGGGCGGTGCGGGCTGCACCTCTGGCTCCGGTGATTGCCACGTGATGAGGAGCATGGCCACGTACGTGAAGGCCATCAGCGCGTTCACCGCGGGCCAACCGATGCGCGCCGCCATGCTGATCGACAAGCCACCCGATACGAGCAGCGCGGCCCGATAGAGCGCCGTGCGGGCGCCCGCCGCGGCCCCCTGCTCTTCCTTGTGCAGGACCTCCACGGCGTAGGCATCGATGGCGATGTCCTGCGACGCCGACGCCAGGGCAATGGCAAGCGCCAGCGCGCCAACGACCCAGACCGACTCGGGCCGCGTTCCAACCCCGGCCAGCATCAACCCGAACGCGAAGAGCGCCACCTGCGTCACCGCCATCCACCCGCGGCGCCGCCCCCAGAAGGGCGGCACGTAGCGGTCCATGAGCGGCGACCACAGCACCTTGAACGTCCACGGGGCTTGCGCAAGCGTGATCAGGCCCACGACTCGAATGTCCACGCCGACGTCCCGCATCCAGTCGGGAATCGAGTACCAGACAAGACCGAGAGGGAGGCCTGAGGCGAAGGACTGCAGGACGACGGCCGCCGTGCGACGCGATTGCATCGCGAGGGCGAGGCTGGCGAGCGCACCACCGCTGAGGTTGGAGGGGTTCTTGGGGTGCTCGGGTGCTCGGGTGCTCGGGTGCTGACTCTGGTTCTGGTTCTGGTTCACGGTGTATGGAGCGTCACCGTACCACGGCCGATGCCGTGCTGGCTATCATGCGGCAACCTAGGTGCTCAGGTGCGCGTGAACCGGAAGCCGGGCGCCTGAGCACCCGAGCACCTGAGAACGTTCCTATACCCTGTAGGTGTCCGCGCGCCAGTGTTTGATTTCCTTCTTGATGGCGTCCGGGGATAGTCCTTGGTCCGCGGCACGCTGCGCCAGGGCCGCGAACTCGTCATTCGACGCGAAGCGGAGGCCGATGATCTGACGGACCGTGAGGCGCGGATCGAGAAGTTTGCCGGCCAGGACGTAGTGGCGAAGCTGTTCCTCCGCGCGGATGGCGCGGTCCTGGGCTTTGAGCGCGAAGACTCGGGCCAGGAAGAAGAGGAAGATCGTGGCGAGGGTGAGGGTCACCAGCAGCGAAGCGCTGTAGAGGCGAGAGCTGTCGCCGAGCGACTCGTACAGGTTCACGCAGGAGCCAATGAATGTCACGAGGAGCAGGCCAAACGTGACGTAGTGGTACATCGGTACCAGCTGTGCGTGATTCGCGTAGGTTTGCACCTTGTGAGCCATGCGAGTCTCCTTCCAGTTCGCTTACGGGACGCCCAGTATAGGCCGTGTCGCGTGATCGATCCCTCCACCCCTACACAGGATCGACCAACGACAACATCGTAAGTGGCCCCGCAGAACTGGAATCACCGCGGTTCCAGGCCGTGCGGGCGCTCCAGCTAACCAGTTAACTCTAAAGAACTTAGTGCTCGGCATCACACAGGAGAGATTTTTGCGAACTGGCCGGCGGGACTCGCTGCCTCCCCGGGCGCTCCTCCTGACACAGCATGAACGCTGCACATCTCACGGCCAGCCGTTCGTCATTTGCCGTCGCGGTTCTCTTCTTCGTCGTCGCCAGTCCGGCCCGCGCCGACTTCCTCACCGTGGCGTGGGACCCGAATGTGGAGCAGATCGGCGGCTACGCCGTCTATTCGGGCACGCAGCCGGGCAGTCTGCCGCAGCGGTATGACGTCGGCGACACGACGACCTTCACGCTGTCGAATGCCGTGGCGGGTCAGCAATACTGCTTCGCGGTCGCGGCCTATCTCGATCCCTCCGTAGAGGGGCCGCGGTCGAACGAGGTTTGCGGGTTCAGCAACCAACCTCCGACGTTGGTTGGTCCAGGAGACCGCACGTCGAATGTCGGGGAGTCGGTGACCCTTCAGCTGCAGGGCAGCGATCCGGAACAGCAACCGTTGTCGTACAGTGCCACAGGTCTGCCGCCAGGGATCACTGTGATGGCGAGTACGGGCTACATTTCAGGCGCGGGTACCACGGGTGGCACCTATTCAGTCGAGGCTCGGGCATCGGACGGCGTGCTCTCTGCGTCGCAGTCGTTCAGTTGGGTCATGGTTGCGTCACCCACGCTCGACATTACGCCGCCGCTCATCACAATCACCACCCCGACCTCCTCGACCAGCTACGTGTCGTCTGGCGCAACCGTGCAAATCGCCGGCACGGCCTCAGACACAACCAGCGTCAGTCAAGTGACCTGGGTCAACGATCGAGGTGGGAATGGGACGGCCGTCGGGACCACCAGTTGGTCGACAGCCTCGATTGGCCTGCAAGGTGGTACGAACGTGATTACGCTGACTGCCCACGACGCAGCCGGAAACACGAACATAGACACGCTGACCGTCACCTACACGCCGCCCGACACGCTCGCGCCGGCAGTCAGTATCGTGACGCCGACCCAGGCGCCCGCCTACTCGGTGGCGATTGACGAGGTGTCGCTCGATGGGACCGCAGCCGACGACCGTGGGGTGACTGCCGTCACGTGGGCCAACGACCGCGGCGGGACCGGATTCTCCGAAGGCACGTCCGGCTGGCGAGTCCCGTCGGTGAGGCTGCAGGCTGGCACCAACGTGATCTCGGTGACAGCGCAGGATGCCGCAGGCAACCGGGGTGTCGATGTGCTCACGGTGGATTACGTGCCACCGCCGACGCCAAGCCCAGAGCCGTCTATCGTCTTGACCGCGACGGCCTCCTCGAGGAAGCAGTGGACCCGGGTCTTTTTGCGCTGGAACGTTGTGCCAGGGTCCTCGGTGGACGTTTACAGGAACGGCGTGCGCATCACCAACACGAGCAACGACGGGTCGTACACCGACTCGACGAGGAATCGATTACCACTCAGCTATCACCTCTGCGTGTCGGGCACCACCGTGTGCTCAAACACGATAGTCGTGGGCGGATGATGGCCACCACGCAGACCGTTGATTCAGGCCTCCAGAAGGCCTACCATTGCCCCGCCCGGTAAACGGTTCCGAGCGGGGAGGTCGCTGTGAAGACGCTCGCAGCTACGTACGTGCTGGTGGCGGTGGTCGGCGTCAGTGCGCTCGCGCAAGCCGGCGGTCCGGTCGGCCTGGCCGCGCTGTCCACGCAACCGTCGATGAACGTCTTCCGCCGTTTCGCTGGCGATCCGGCGAAGATGACGACCTTTTACGGCGAGGTGTTGGGACTCAAGCCGTTGCCGTCGATCAACATGCCCGGCGGCGGGCAGATGAAGCAGTTCGAGGTCGGCACGGCGCAAATCAAACTGCAGGCGACGCCGGCGGCGCGTGACTACAAGACGGGGGCCGTGCGCGAGGTGACGGGGCTCCGAGTCTTCACGTTCTTCTTTTCCGATGAACGCGCGCTCACCGCGCGGTTCGTGCAGCACGGCTACCCGGCCCCTGCATTCAGTCCGGGCCGCGGCGGCAACCGAGTCGCGATGGTTGTCGACCCGGCGGAGCAGTGGGTGGAACTCGTGGTGGCGCCAGGCGCTTCCTCTGCCACGTACCGGTCCTTCGAAGTGGGACTCACGGTGTCCGACCTGGCAAAGAGCCGGAAGTTCTACCGCGAGTTCATTGGCCTCGAGGAACTCCCGCCTGTTGAAGACGCCCTGCTCGGCATCACGCGATATCCGTATCGCCACGGGACGACCACTGTCAACGTGTGGAGTTTTGGCGCGGGCTTGCCAGCCAACACCCGCACGGCCGGAATTCAGTATGTGGCTTCTGATGTCGAGGCTGTCGATGCGCGGGCCAAGGCGCATGGTGTGACGATCGACACGCCGCTCGGCAACTTCAGTGCGAACTTGCGGACGATTTGGCTGTCCGATCCGGACGGCATCACGAACTACTTCGCGCAGATACTCCGCGCCCCGCGTTCGACCGCCAACCGCTAACGGGACGGAAGACCCGTTGCAGTGCTCAGGTGCTCGGGTGCGTGGGTTCAGCGGAGCGCGCAGCTGGCTACGGCCAGGCAGAACCTCAGCACCAGCGCACTAGAGCAACTCGAGAACCCGACTAGCTCCCCGCGCGTGACGCGCGCCAGGCCACTGTGCTCTCGCCGGTGCGGACCGTTCCTTCGATCTGATTTCCCTGCACGCGTCCGCTGAACTCACGCGATCCGGCGGTGAACGACACATCGGAACCGATCAGCCGTCCGGTGACCGGAACGGACTGCCCTGCGGATGTCAACGTGCCGGTGAGGACCTGGACACTCTGCTTCAGGTCGAGCACGTCCGGCCCAACCCTCCACGTCCCCGCGACCTTCGCAGGCACGATGTACAGCATCGCCGTGCACCAGGCCGAGCAGTTGTCCAGTTCAACGGTCTTTTCAGCCGTCCAGTCCTGGATACTGAACGTGTTGGACACAATGCGCGTGCCCGGGCGCAGATCGAGGAACTTCGGGCTCAACCGAAGGAGGTTACTGGGGAGCAGGAACAGGGCCAGCACGTCGGCCTTCGAGAACTCCGCCGCGAACATGTCCCCCTGGACGAACTGCGCCCTGTCAGCGACGCCGGCTTCAGTGGCCAGGCGTCTCGACACCGCGACCATGTCGGGGTTGTATTCAACGCCGAGCGCGCGCGCCCCGCGCTTGGCTGCGCCAATCACGTTGCGGCCATCGCCCGAGCCGAGGTCGACGACGAAGTCGTTTGGCGAGACCTGTGCGAGGTCGAGCATCGCGTCGACCATCACTTCGGGAGTCGGGACCCAGACGACGTCCTTGCCTGGCTGGCCGATCTCGGGTTGAAAGGGTGCTTGTTGTGCGGCGGCCGATCCCGCGCCGACGGCCAGGACCAGTAGAACTGTCCACACTCGGGCTGTCATCGTGATGTCGAGTCCGGCGGAGTCAGCGGGCGAGGTGAAGTGCCCGTGCGCGCTTGTTGTACTTGCCGCCGCGCATCCACCACGCCCCGAGACTGCGCCCGAGGACGGCGGTCGTGACCGTGTAATAGCCCAGCGCCACAATCCCGATCGCGGCTCCAAAACTGATGGCCGTCAGCCAGGCCAGCACCGCCGATCCAACGAGCGCGATCGCCGCGTCGAGGGCAGCAGCCTGAGCCTGCACGAGGGAGAAGCGCGCCCACGAGTCCCGAGCCATCGTCAGGCGGAGCGGGCCGGGCGGGGTCTTGCGGGACTCTGGGTCGAGGTCCTCGGGAAACAGACGAACGAACTCGCCGACCGTGGACTCAGGGGGCAGGCCGATGAGTCCGGCGTACCCACGGAAGAAGGCCCGGCGGTAGATCCCGAGTGGCCAGCGCGATACGTCACAGCGCTCGAAGTCGGCGAATATCGACTCGCTGATCTTGGTGGCGTCTGAAATCTCCTGGAGACTGATGCCTTTGCGCTCGCGGGCGGCCTTGAGCTGCGCGCAGAAATTCAGCCGCAATTCGACGGCGGCCATCTGTCGTTCGGTGGCGTCATCGAACACGGAAGCCGACTCGGCTGCCAGGGGGAGATCCTGGTTGGCCTCGTGGGCAAGCGCGGTTTGAGAGAGCGCGGACATGACTGGCGCGACGTTCGGAAGGCAGGGATCTTACCGCGACTTGCCCGGCAGGTGCGTAGGTTTTTTGGGGGGGGGCGCGCGGGCCGTGTGACACAGGCGGCTACTTGGCCAACCAGTACGCCGGCAGCTCCTTCTTGGTCTCCCTCAGGATCTCGATGACGTTCGTGCGGTCGTCCTGGCTTAGTGCGGCATACCGGCCATCGGTCACGCGTCCCGTCAGGACGTCCCACATCCGCTGATAGACCACGTCCTTGGCCACCTGGGGCAGTTGCTCGAAAGTCTCCGAGTAGATCAAGTAGCTGCAGGGATACTTCAATAGGCGACGCTCCAGCTGTAAGTCCCTCAAGGAGCGGCCCTTGCTGTCGCGCGGCCCGGTCGAGCTGAACGTCGCGGCGAAGGCCGTTGTCCCGGCGATCGGGCCGGGTAGCGGGGCCTCGTCCACGAAGAGCAGGTAGTCGACCAGCTCGGCCGCAGCGGCTTCCAGAGGTCGATGCGCCTCGGCTCCAACCCGCGCCTCCCATCCCACGCGGGTGATGAGATTCAGCATCTGGGCCTGGTGCTCCAGTGCCAGCAGCGCGACGATGTCGCTGTGCGGCGAGAGGTAACCCGTCATGTCGAAACGGCCGGCGAGGTCCGTGACGTGCACGCTCTCAGGCGTCACCATTGCCGCAAGGTCGGCGGGGTTGGTCGCGAGGGCATTCCCCATGTGACGGTTGGCGTGATGCGTTCCGGTGACAAACCATCCGCCCCAGCGCAACTCGAACGGACTTCGATGGTCCGTGGTGTAGGCCGGTCCGTACATCGTGGTACCGTCAGTGCCCGGAAAGACGCTGCCGACGAACATCCCGGGCACGTTGTGGGTGGCATCGGAGGCGTGGCACATCGTGCACGTGTCGTTGCGTTCGAATTCTGGAATGCCGTCCGGCGACTGGGACATGGTGTAGAAGATCGCGCCCTGCTTCGGGTCGTGCGCGACGAATTCCAGCACAGGTCCCGTGCGGACCCAACCGACCGAAACCATGTCGTTGAAGTAGATCGCCCGCGGGTTGGTTGGATTGATCCTCGGGGCCTGGAAACTGGTCTTGGAGAAGACCAGCACCTGCGACTCTACAGGCACGTCAAGTGCCTTCAGGACCGAGGCCAGATAACCTGACGGCCCGTTGCTTTCGAGCGTGACCTCCCCTCGCTGCAGGCGGGCGTTCAATTGCGCTACCGCGTCGATCACCGGCGTGTTGGCGTAGTTGATGGCCGGGTGATTGCGGATGAGAGACGGATGCACCTGCTGGGCAGACACGAACACGAGTCCGCCCAGCCAGGCGAGGGCGAAAGTGAGGACGCGAGTGTTGTGCCCGGCCATTGGCGGCAGCCAGTGCAAAGTGCAGACCTGATGCACATCCTCCGATTTGCCCAGGAAATGCCTCGCCCGAGGGACGCTGCGCGTGATCATACCCAGGGGCCGTGGGAAAATCCCCCGCTGCGCGGCTGTTCACCCTGTGCGCGCCGGCTCCCAGCGCCGCCCAAGGGCCATGATGCGGGCGAGGAGGCGTTCGTAGCCAAGCCCTGACGCCTCGGCCGATTCCGCGAAATCCTCACCATACGCCACGTTCGGATTCGGGTTGGCCTCGAGGACGTACAGGCGCTCCTGCTCGTCCATGCGCAGATCAATCCGGGCGTAGCCGTTGAGGTCGAGCGCGCGATAGGTTCGTCTGGCGATACGCTGCATCCGTTCGATGGTCGATGCGTCGAGCTTGGCCCGGGCAGTCACGATCCCGTGCTTCTTCTGGTACCGAGTGCTCCACTTGACGCGCTCGGTGGCGATCTTCCACCTTGTGTCCGGCAGCTGCGCGAACGACATCTCCCATGGCGGCAGCACGTCAAGCCGTTCGTTCCCGATCACGCCGACGTAGAGTTCTCGGCCGTCGATGAACTGCTCGGCGATCGCGGCCGTGCCGAGGTTTTCGTGGATGAACGCCACGCGGCGTGCCAGCTGATCCATGTTTTCAACGACGGAGGCCTGTGAGATGCCGGCCGACGCCTCGAAGAACAGCGATTTGACAATCAGCGGGAACCGAAGGCGGTTGGACACGGCCACCTTCCGTCCTGGCCGGACCACGGTGAACTCGGGCACGCGAATGCGGTGGTAGGCGAGGAGCTTTTTCGAGAGGGCCTTGTCTCGCGCCAGAATCAGGCCGCGGGGATTGCACCCGGTGTAGGGCAGCCTGAGGAGCTCGAGATAGCTCACGACGTTCTGGTCGAAGGTCGGAATGCCGGCAAACGCCTCCATCAGATTGAACACGATGTGCGGCCTGTAGACGCCCGCCATCGGACGGATGTTGCCGAGGTTGTCGCTGATACCGAGCACGCGGACGTCGTGACCGATCTCGCGCAGGGTCTCGATCACGTCGTACTCCATCTTCCACTCGGCCTCGAGAATGTCGACGCCCGTCGTGTCCTCAGGGGGAACGAGATGGTCGTGGACGAGGGCGAGAATGCGGAGTTTCTTCACAGGAACAGTCGATGACCGCCGCTGTGCAGGTAGTTCATGGCCTGCACGGTGAGGAGGACTGTGAACTCCTGTCGCGCCTGGTCTTCCGGGCCGGCAAGGCGCAGCTTCAACTCGCGGCAGCGGGCAATCATGTCTTCGAGAACCTGGTCGATCGTGTACTGGTAGATCCCGGTCCACCCGGCGACCGCGCGGCGGACGGGGCGCCTGATGCGTGAGATGAATTGCGCCGCAGTGACGTGGCCGGCCGCTTCGGGGGCGTCTGAGAACAAGCGACGGAGGTCGCGGTCGTAGAAGTTGGGATAGTCGATGCCGTAGTGGCGCCGTTTGTTCCGGTAGTGTTGGCGGAGTGTGGTGCGCAGGTTCGAGAGCCGGTCCACTTCGTCCTGATTCGCGATCCCGGGCTGCACGCCACGCAGGGTTCCCATCAGCGTGTCCATGTACTCGAGCTTGGCCAGCGCCTTCCACCCCACGTATCGCTGGCGCCACTCGCTGTTCGGTGTCAGCCAGACGGCGAACGTTTCGGCGAAGTCCTCATCCGGATGGCTCTGCGCGTACCAGGAATCCAGGTGCAAGACGAAGCTCTTGCTGTACGGCCGGGGCGTGTAGAACTCCGGGTACGGCTGGGAGGGGGAACCGAAGATCTCCCGGCGCTTCCGGCGTCGCCGGAGCTGGTACGCGTTGTCGATCGCGTGACCGGCCTCGTGGCGGAGGATGCGCATGCACCAGTCGTGCTCGCCGCCTTCGACCTCGAGCATCTGCGCCTCTTCGAGTCTTTCGAGGCGGTGGTGCGCCAGGTAGAACGGGACGGCGATGGCCGTCACGCCGTCCGGTGTGAACCATTCATCGGACAAGTAGAAATGCAGGGGAAAGGCGAGCCCCCTCGCCAGCAGCTCCTGACGCAGTTGCTCAATGCGCGCCGCGAGACTACCCTCGATCACCAGGGGCAGGTCCGACAGCCGGAGGTCCAGCAACTGGTCGTCGTTGCATTCCTGCCACGAATCGCGGAGGGAGGATCGGCGCATAGGCTGGTGTCGGTGGGACCAATATAGAGTACAGGTTACCTAGACCTGGCTCGCAGCTGGTAGGAGGGGTGCCCTCCGGGGGTGGAGATGGCTGTAGCGCTGACATTCAGGGTATTGGCGGGGATGTGCCTCGTGGTGATGGGTATGACGGTATTGACGACAGGGCAGGAGCGCGACCGTGCGAAGGTCGCCGAGGAATATACCTGGAATCTGGCGGATGTCTATCCGACCGACTCGGCCTGGCGCGCACAGAAGGAGACGATCACGGCAGAGATCCCGCGGCTCCGGGGCTTTCAGGGGAAGCTCGGGTCGGCGCCGGGCACCCTGGCCGACGCGTTGGAGCTGATGTCGCGGCTCGACAAAGAGCTGTCGCGGCTCTATGTCTACGCGAGCATGACGTCGGACCAGGACACGCGCGTCGCCGGACCCCAGGGTATGCAGCAGGAGATGCAGCAGATCCACGCGACCTTCGGTGCGCAGGCGTCGTATATCGAGCCCGAAGTCCTGAAGATCGGGAGCGCGGCGATTGAACAGGCGATCGCGGCTGAGCCTCGCCTCGCGCCCTACACGTTCTACCTGCGGGACGTGGCCAGGCGCGCACCCCACACGTTGTCGGACGCCGAGGAGAAGATCCTCGCCGACGTGGCGCCGCTCGCCGCGTCGCCGTCCAACATCTTCACGATTCTGGCCAACGCGGACTTCCCGTATCCGGTCATCACGATCGCGGATGGTCGGAGCGTGAAGGTTGACCAGGCCGGGTACGCCGAGCTTCGCACGTCCTCGAACCGCGCCGACCGGCAGGAGGCGATGTCCGCGTTCTTCAGCGCGCTCGGCGCTTTCAGCCGCACGCTCGGCGTCACGATGAACTCCAGCGTGCAGAAGGCGCTGTTCTACGCTCGATCCCGGAAGTATCAGTCCAACCTGGAAGCGTCGTTGAACGGGCCGAACATCTCCGTGTCCGTCTACGCGAGGCTGGTCGACGGCGTGAACCGGCATCTGCCGACGTTCCACCGCTACCTCCGACTGCGGAAGCGGATGATGGGGCTCACCGACGACCTGCGCTACCCCGACCTGTACGCGCCACTGGTTGCCTCGATCGACCTTCGCTACACACCCGAAGAGGCGCAGGCACTCGTCATGGCCGCCATGGCGCCGCTCGGAAGCGACTACACCGGGGTGCTCCAGCGCGCGTTTCGTGAGCGATGGCTCGACTGGTATCCGACGGAAGGGAAGCTGTCCGGCGCCTACTCGAATGGTGGCGCCTACGACGTCCATCCGTACATGTTGCTCAACTACCTCGGGCAGTACAACGACGTCAGCACACTCGCGCACGAGCTCGGCCACACGATGCAGAGCTACTACTCGAACAGGGTGCAGCCGTATCCCACCGCCGGGTATCCGACGTTTGTTGCGGAAGTGGCGTCGACGTTCAACGAGGCGCTCCTCATCGATTACATGTTGAAGCGGATCAAGGACACGCCAACGCGGCTGTCATTGCTCGGCAACTACCTCGAGGGGATCAAGGCCACGGTGTTCCGGCAAACACAGTTCGCCGAATTCGAACTACGGATGCACGAGATGGGCCAGCGGGGCGAGCCGATAACCGGCGACGCGTTGGCGAAGGTCTATCTGGACATCACGCGGAAGTACTACGGGCACGATCAGAGGGTGACGATCGTGGACGACTACATCGCCCACGAGTGGAGCTACATTCCGCACTTCTATCGCGACTTCTACGTCTTCCAGTACGCGACGTCGTTCACGGCGGCCGAAGCCCTGTCGGCGAAGGTCCTGGCGGGCGATCGCGCGGCGACCGCGCGCTACCTCACGTTCCTGTCGGCCGGCGGGTCGAAGTATCCGATCGATCTGCTGAAGGAGGCCGGCGTCGACATGACTACCGACGAGCCGCTGGATCTGACGATCGAGCGGATGAACGAGGTGATGGACGAGATGGAGACGCTGCTGGCGGGGAAGTAGACCCCACCGATTTCCGCATACCGTGTCGGATCCGGGACGGTCGGATTACTGCCGCTCGAGATACTCGGCTGCGCGAACGGCCGTGGCGCGCCCATCGCTGATGCAGTCGGGGATACCGATGGCCCTGAACCCACTGCCGGTGACGAAGAGCCCTGGAAGCGATTCAAGCCGCTGTTCGATGCCGGCGACGCGCTGCAGGTGACCGACCTCGTACTGCGGACTCTGTTGCGTCCATCTGAAGATCCGCGTCAAGACCGCGTCTCCTGTGATGCCGAGGAGATCGCGCAATTCACGACGGGCCGTCTCGATGAGGTCAGTGTCACTCGCCTCGAGCCGGTTCGGGTCACGCCCACCACCGAGGAAGCCGCGTAGAAGCACGTGTCCTTCTGGGGCCCTGGCCGGCCACTTCGACGACACCCACGTCCCGGCGAGCAGCGCGTGAGGCTCGACGCGTGGCACGACGAAGCCGGTGCCGCGCAGTGGGTGGGCAACCTGCTCGCGGCGGTAGCCGAGGAACACCGTCGCGGTGGAGGCGTAGGGCACCGCGCGGCACTGGTCGGCCAGCCGGGTGTCGAGCGGGCGCAGGAGTGCGCCAGCCGCGTAAGCAGGCACGGCCATCACGACGCTGCGAGCGTGTATCAGCCCGCCGCTCCACTCGATCGAGTAGCCGCTCGTCCTGCGCACCGAGACGACGGGTGCATCGCAGATGACCGTGTCCGGACCGAGTCCAGACACCAGGGCCTCCACCAACTCGCCGGTCCCTCCCAGGAGCGAGACGAACGCGCCATCCGGCGACGGTCGCACACGCAACGCCCGCAGTGCGCGGATTACACTGCCGGATCGCCGCTCTGCTTCGACGAGTCTGGGAAAGAGCGCCCGCATCGACAGCCGATCCACATCCCCGGCATGAATGCCCGCCAGCAAGGGTTCTGCGAGGTAGTGGACCGCTTCACGACCGAAGCGCCGGCCCACGAACGCCCCGATTGACTCGTCCTCATCGTCGCGTCGTCTCGGTGTGACGACCTCGAGCGCCATGCGCAGCTTGCCGGCCGCGGAGAACAGCCTCGATTGCGCGAGTGAGGCAAGCGTGAGGGGAAAACCAAGGAACGACCCTTCGGGCAGCGGGTGTAGGTGACCCTCGCGGACGACAAAGGCGGTGCGCGGCGTGAGCGTCGGGACGAGTCGATTGGCGATGCCGAGTTCACGGCAGAGGTCGACGGCCGCGGGCTTCTGGACGAGCAATGAGTCGGGCCCACCGTCGAGGACCCAGCCTCCCGTTCGCTCGGTGGTGATGACTCCGCCCGGGCGAGAGGCCGCTTCGAGGACCCGCACGGCAAGGCCGCGTTTCCGCAACCCGTACGCGGCGGCGAGGCCCGCAATGCCTCCGCCGACGATCGCGACGTCGATAGCGTCAGAACCGATGGCGTTCACGCTTCTTTGTTCTCAGATCCTCGGTTCGTCTCAGGGTTCGCGGTTCCCGATCGCGAACCCGACCAACGAACATCGCACAGCAGACGTCAGCGAAGGCGTCGGGACGCCGTGTGGACATAGTGGGCGAGCATTTGCACGTGCTCGACAGGCGTCGACGGAAGAATGCCGTGGCCGAGGTTGAAGATGTGGCCCGCTCGGCCTCCCACTCGACCGAGCAACGCGTCGGTCTGTTGAAACATGCGCGCAGGCGGTCCGAGCAGCAGCGTTGGATCGAGGTTGCCCTGCACCGCGCGATCGTGGCCGATCCGCGCCCAGGCCTCGTCGAGAGGGATGCGCCAGTCGACGCCGATGACATCCCCGCCCGCGTCCCGGAGTTCCTCGAGGATGGTTGCCGTGCCGGTTCCAAAGTGAATCGTTGGGACGCGGCCGCCGATCCTGTCGAAGATGGCGCGCGTGTGGGGCAGCACGAACTCGCGATAGTCGGACGCGTCGAGTGCGCCCACCCAGGAGTCGAACACCTGCAGGGCATCGACTCCGGCCTCGATCTGCGCCAGCAGGAAGTCGCCGACCACCGCCGACAGCGTTTCACAGAGACGATGCCACGCGTCCGGGTGCGCGTACATCAAGGACTTGGTCTTGGCGAAGTTGTTCGAATGACCACCTTCGATGGCGTAGGAGGCGAGGGTGAATGGCGCACCGGCAAACCCGATGAGCGGCACGTGGCCGTCGAGTTCCTCCTGTACCTGGCGGATGGCGTCAAGGACGTGTGACAGCGCGTCACGCGGTTCGAACGGCCGCAACCGATCGATGTCTGCGGGGGTCTCGATTGGCCTCTCGATCTGGGGGCCTTCGCCCTTGATGAAGTCGAACGGGAGGCCGAGCGGGTCGAGCGGCAGGAGAAGGTCGGAAAAGATGATCGCCGCGTCCACCGAGAGGCGCCGCACCGGTTGAAGGGTCACTTCGGTTGCCAGATCCGGCGTGCGGCAGATCTCCAGCAAGGAATACCGCTGGCGAAGCGCCCGGTACTCGTCCATGTACCGCCCGGCCTGGCGCATGAACCAGACCGGCGTCATATCCACGGGCTCCCGGCGACAGGCTTTGAGAAAGCGGGAGTTGGAGACTCCAGTCTTCGGCCTGGGGACTCGACCGGGGTCAGTCACGAACGGGGGTTTGGAGCATCTCGCGGGCCAGCGTGACGAGCTCGTCGAGCCACAGTGGCTTGAACCGGATTTCCGCGCCAAGCGCCCGCACCTCATGGGCCTGCGCGTCGGCGGGATAGTAGTCCCCTGTGACGATCGTGATCGGCGTTTCCCGCAGTCCGGGGAGCGCCCGAAGCGCTCGGAGGGCGACGAGCCCGCGCGAGAGGGGCATGCGGAGGTCCAGGATGACCGCGTGCGGACGATGAATCGTTGCCAGGTCTAGCCCTTCATTCGCCGAACCAGCGGCCCAGACTTCGAAGCCATCGAGACGAAGGATCCTCGAAAACAACTCCGTCACGCTGAGATCGTCGGCGACGATGAGCACTCGCGCAGGAGGAGCGACGGTGTCCGGCGGAGACACTGGCCCATTGTCACGCCCCCCTTGGAGATGCGTCAAGTGCACCGAACGGTCAAAGAGGTTATTGAGGTGCTTTCGTGCTATATTCTGGCGCTTCTGTCGGCGTGCGCCGACAAACCTGGACCTTCCGTCCGGCACGCCTGCGGCGAGGGTCTTCAGCCCTGTCCCCGCGTCGGAGGTCAGTTGAGTCCCATCCTCGTGCGGCCCGTGCGCGAGCAGCTCGAGCACGATCGGGTAATTCGCCTGCTCCAGGCGAAGTACAAGAGGAAGTGCGACGTTGCCATCAATCCTGGTAACGAGCGCACGGCGCCGGTCGGGCCCGCCGCGGCCCCCTGGTATCCGGATCTGGTGTTGCACGCCAGCGGGCGGAGCCAGAGACTGGCCGGGGTCGTCGAGGTGGAGACCGCCGAGTCGCTGAACAACCTGGAGGCGATGTCGCAGTGGGCGGCCTTCGCCAAGCTGCGCGTTGCATTCCATCTCTACGTCCCGATTTCTGGCGTCGATGCCGCCCGTCGGCTGTGCTCGGACTTACAGATCCAGCCAGCGGAGCTCTGGGCCTACCACACCGTTGGCGACCAGATTCGCTTCACCGCCGTGGTCCGTTCCCAACCTCCCGGCGAACGGTCCCGAGGGGAGGGGGCAGTTCGTCGCCCGCAAGCCGACACCGGGCGACGGCGAACCGCACAGCCGACTGGAACGCGGTCGGCGCGCCGCGCGGCAGTCGGTGCCGCGTCGAAGTCTCGGGGCTCCGCCGCGAAGAAGAATGCTGCGGCCGGTGCTGCCCGAGGCGGGAAACGCGCGGCGCCAAGCCGGTCTGCCGGCGCCCGGCCACGCAAGCGCAAGTAAGGCGTTGTGCCCTTCCTGCGTGTAATCCGTGACAAGCGGGGGTACGAGACCACGTACCTCATGCACCTGTATCGCGAAGGGCATCGACAACGCTCGCGCATCCTCTACGTGTTCCGGTCGCCCGGCGGTGTGCGGGTCGGTCGGAGTTCGCTCGATCCAGACGTTCTCCAGGAGATTGAGGCCCAGCATCCCGACATCGCGTTCGACTGGAAGGAGGTTCGCCAGAGCCAGTTGCATGTCGAGATGTCAGGGGAACCGCGCCGGCGCCGGCCGCCCAGTCGTGACGAAGCCCCAGCCGCGCCCGCGCCGCCCGAGCCGACCGTGGTGCCGCAGGCACTGGTCTCACGCGCGCTGCCGCCGCTCGTCGTACCCTCGGTTGTCGCGGGAGCCACCCCGGACGAACAGATCGCGTTTCTCACGGAGTGGTATGCGCGCATTCGGGACCGCATTCCGATCCGTACCGCGGACCCGGCTCGGCAACAGGCGCTCCTGGCGCTGGCCGAGCGCCTCAATCCCGCCGCGTGGACCGATGCCGACCAGATCGCCGCGGGACTGCAGCAGGCATCGTCGGCGCTCGAACGGCTGTCGAGAGTCTTCGCGGCGCGACGCCGTCGCTCGCGTCGCCGCACAGCCGAAGTTCGCGCCCCGAGTGTCGATACGCCACCGCCCATCGAGTCGTGAATCGACGGGCTGTCGCGGAACGGGCAGGGCCGGCCGCGACGAAGTGAATCAGTCAGCGCGAGCGATGGAGCGCTTCTCGAGGGCTAGAATCTTGTCGAGTCGGCGCTGGTGCCGCGGTTCCTTTGAGAAGCGTGCACCCAGGAACGCGGTCACGATCTCGAACGCAAGCGCGGATCCCACGACCCGCGCCCCGATGCACAGGACGTTCATATCGTCGTGTTCGACGGCCTGGTGCGCGGTGTACGTGTCGTGGCAGACCGCGGCACGAATCCCGGCAAACTTGTTGGCGGCAATCGATACACCCGCGCCGCTCCCGCAGAAGATCACGCCTCGCTCCGCCTCGCCATGCGTCAGGGCCTCGGCCACGGCCTGAGCCGCGTCCGGGTAGTCCACGGGCGAGGTGGAATGGGTCCCAAGGTCTTGCACGTCATGGCCCTGACGGCTCATCAGCGCGCGGATTTCTTCCTTCAGTGGGTAGCCGGCATGGTCGGCGCTCACAGCAATTCTCATGGCAGGTCAGGATATCGCGGGACCGGGAGCCTCGGGTATACTTTCGCACATGGGAAAATCCGCTAAGTTCTTGGCGCTCGCCGTGTTCGGTGCCTTGGCCGTGGCGTCGATCCCCGCTCACGAGACTTTTGCGCAGGGGCAGGACCCGGCGCCTGGACAACCGGGCGCGTCAGCGCCGCAGCAGCCAACGTTCCGCGTCAGCGTCGATCTGGTCACGACTGACGTGATCGTGCGCGATCGGCGGAACGACCAGTTCGTCGCCGACATCAAGCCGGAAGAGTTCGAGGTCTATGAGGATGGAGTCCTGCAGGAGATCGTGTCGCTGACGCTGACGCACGGCGGGCGAGTGTTCAACGTGCAGACGCCGCCGCCGGCACCCGTGCAAGAAGGCATCATTCTGCCGACGAACCGGCCGACCAACGACGCGGCGGGACGTGTCTTCCTCATCTTCATCGACGATCTGCACCTGAGCTTTCAGGCCACGCCACGGACCCGGGAACTGATCAAGAAGATGCTCCGCCTGTTGATCCACGAGGGCGACATGTTCGGCATCGTGACCACCGGGTATTCCTCGATTTCCGAACAGCTGACCTACGACCGCCAGGTCCTCGATTCGGCGGTGTCTCGAATCACGGGGGGCGGGTTGAAGGCGAAGGAGATCATCGAGGGGATGCAGGGCTCGCAGGGCCCTACCGAGCTGCGTCACCGCGCGCACGTCGCGTTTTCGACGGCCTATGACTTGATGAGGAATCTGGAGAAGCTGCAGAACCGGCGAAAGGCCGTCATCTACATCAGCAGTGGTTACGACTTCAATCCTTTTGAAACCTCGAGGCTCGAGGAACAGGCCAGGCGCATGCACGCCGAGTCGTCCGACCTGCAAAGCGATCCGTTCTTCCAAGTGCAGCAGAGTTCGCAGTTGCTGTCGGAGGCGGATCTGATTCGCGAGCTGTCGGAGTTGACCCGCGCCGCCAACCGCGCCAACGCGACGCTGTACACGATCGATCCACGAGGACTCGTGGCCGGGCAGGACATGGACGACGAAGTGCCGACGCAGGAGTGGAACGCGTACGTGCGCGACACCCAGGACAGCCTGCGCGTGTTGGCCGAGGAGACCGGCGGCATCGCGGTCGTGAACCAGAACGACTTCGACAAGGCGCTGAAGCGAATCGACAACGAGACGAGCGATTACTACGTGCTGGGGTACTACTCGTCGAACCCGGACCCGTTGAAGCGGACGCGCCGCATCGAGGTCAGGGCCAAGCGACCCGATTTGAACGTGTGGTCCCGCGCGGAGTACTCGCTGCGTCCGCTGCCTGTGGCGACTCCGCGCTGATCCGGCCGCGCTCGGTGGCGTGGCAGCCGCTTACTTCTTCGGGCTGGGTCGGACGGCCGCCTGGAGTCGTGGTCTCAGCGTTTCGAACACCCGCATCACCTCGGTCACGGCGCGTGGTAGCCGGCCCATCTTCGGGTACAGCCAGCCTGTCTGGCGGGTGAGCGAGACGCCGAAGATCCGGCTGCTGAAGAGTTGATTGGTCGCGACATCGGTTGCCGCCGCTTGCCAGGGAACGATGGCGATGCCCAGCCCGCTGCGCACCATCGCCTTGATGATCTCGACGTTTTCGGTTTCCATGATCACTCGCGGGGCGATCCGCTCCCGGGCAAAGAATTCCTCCACGATGCGACGGGTCACCGAGCCGGCCTCGAAGAGCACGAACGGCTGCCTATCGAGGTCGGCCGGGACGATGCGCTTCCCTGCCGCCAGCGGGTGAGCCGGGTAGGTCACGAGCAGAAGTTCTTCCTCCAGCAGAGGCACTGATACCAGGTCCGACGCTTCGATTGGCAGCGTCAGCAAACCCAGGTCGCCGGCGCCGGATCTGACCATCTCGATCGAACGCTGGGTGCTGCCGACAGTGACCCGCATGTCGAGGTTCGGGTGAATCCGCCTCACCTCGGCCAGCAGCGTGGGAAAGACGTAGAGACAGACCGTCATGCCCCCGACCAGCCCGATCGTTCCTCGCAGTGATTCACGTGTGTCGCTGATGGCCGAAATCGTTTCCTGCAGGTCCCGGAACACGCGGTGGCTGAGCTGGAGCAGCGATTCGCCGGCCGGCGTGATCCGGATGCGCCGTCCGATGCGATGAAACACCGGCTCGCCGAGCTCGTCCTCGAGGAGCAGGATCTGCCGGCTGATGGCCGACTGGGAGACGTGCAGTTTCTGGCCGGCCGCCGTGAACGACCCGGTTTCGGCGATGGCCCGCACGATCTCGAGCTGTCTGAGATCCATGGCTCAGATCAAGGTGCTGGCCGCCGCCAGAGCAGCCTTCGTGCGCTCGACGGCTTCGTCCAGGTAACCCTTGTCCATCTCGATCCCGATGAAGCTCAGGCCGAGCTGGGCGCAGGCCACGGCGGTTGAACCCAGGCCGAGAAACGGGTCGACGACCAGCCGCGTGCGCCCCAGACCATTGAGCTTGAGGCACATCTCGGGCAGTTTCGGCGGGAACGTGGCGGGGTGGGGCCGCTCCTTTTCCCGGCTCTGAATGGTCTGGTACGGGATGAACCAGGTGTTACCCCGGCACCGTACTCCGCCCGAGGCTGCCTGCCATCTGCCGACGTTGGAACCGTCCTGGTACCGTACGCCGACGGCCTTCCGGTCCAGTACGGTCTGTCCCCGGGTCGTGAAGTGGAAGATGAACTCGTGGCAGTCGTTCAAGAACCGGAGGCTGTTGATGGGCTTGTAGTGCCCGATGGCCAGCCCGTCCCGGAGCCCTGCCCGGGCTCCAGCGGGAGACTTGTCGATCGCGATCGACTTGATCCAATGGATGGTGTTCTGGAGGTGGAGAAACGGCCTGGCGGCCAGGGCGACGTCGATCGCCGTCCACGGATCAGTGGGCTTGGCCCCGACGTTGAGAAACAGCGAGCCGTCCTCGGAGAGCACCCGCGCGGCCTGCTGGATCCACTCGCCTGTCCAGTGGAGGTAGGCGCTGCGCGGGATCGTGTCGTCGTAGCTGCGGTAGCGGACGCCCAGATTGTAGGGCGGGGAGGTCACGATCGCATCGACGGTGCCGGCGTCGAGGCGCTCCAGGATGTCAAGGCAGTCGCCGAGATAGAAGCGAAGAGTCGCCTGGCCTGACGTCAGGCACGCGTGGGCTTTGGGGGGCGAAGGCACCAGGGGGATTGTACCCGTGGGCTTCCCCGGAAGACTGCGGAGAGATCAGGACGCCTTGGCTGACAGCGAGACAACCGGTCGTGGGGCCAAGCGAGGGAGGATCGTGTGATTTCGCCGATGGCCGTGGAGCACGCAGTCGGCCCCCTTCTCCTCCACATAGGAGACTTCCCGGCCGGTGGCCAGTTCGCGGTAGAGTCCCACCACGCAGCCACACTCAAGTGTTCGAAATCCCAGGAGTCGCACCAGACTCATGTCGGTCACCCTTCGCCGGAAAGCTAGCAAGTCATGTGCCCAGTCTGTTTGTTGAACGCTTTCACCAGCGTTTCGGAAGGAATTGGGGAAAACTGTAGCGACTGCTCGCGAGGCGAGGCGAGACGAAGAGCTGGAACTGTGTCGTTTCCACACACGTGAGCTTCAAAATCGGCACTCGTTGGATCGTGTTCCAAACGATTGGAGCTACTTTCAAGAGATGCCGCCGGCCTGCCAGGGGATCGATGATCCCATGTGCCGGCCGGCCGCGACCATTCCCTCGCGACCGGCTGCTCACGACCGGCCGCGGGACTTCATTGCGCGGTAGCTCTCAAGCTCCACGGCACGCTGGCGCCCTGCCGCACCCCGAGCCCGTACCAGTCGAACCAGCAGCGCCACGTGGAGCGACGCCGTCACGCCAAGCTCAACGGGGGTGGGTGAAGCCATGAGGCCGGGGACGAGGTTGACCGCGACGGCGCAGGCAAACAGGACCGTGAACAGGGGATCAACGCCGCCGCCCGGCAGGGCCGTCCCAGACGCCATGGTAGTGGTCTCCCACCTGGGGCCGTCGCCATCGGCCTCGTAGAAGACTTGCAGGTACCGTCCGATCCGCTCGACGCCGACGTGCAGGGCGTGGATGGCTTCAAACCCTGCCGCCAGCACGACCAACGAGATGAGCGCTGCGAGAGTGGGGTCGCCGTGGAGGGACTCGGTGCCCATGACGGTGGCCCAGCCGAGCAAGGTCAACGGGCACAGGATCACGCGAGCGGTACCGCGGGTCGCGATTGTCTGGCGCAGAACTGTGAACTCGGGTTCAGTGAGGTTCATGCAGGCAGGGGCCTTTCCTGGAATGACTGTGCACGCACAAGGTTGTTGCGAACTGGAGCGGATTTGTTAGAATGCCGATACATTCTGTAACCACTTGTCTCCAAATGGGTTGTTTGTGACCTTTCCCCGCGCGGTCAGGACCACTGGCTCGTTGAGCGCCCTGATGGTCGCGGCCTGCCTCGGCCTGTGGGCCGACACGGCAGCAGCCGCGCAAACGAAGCCGAAGGCGACCCCCAAAGCGACCACTTCTTCGTCGAGAGCTGCGCGGACTCGGCGCGCGCGGAACCGCGCCGCCGCCCGGGCTCAAGCGCTTCGCGAGGCTCAGCAGCCCCGGTTCAAGATCGACGACTTGGGAGCGCTCGTTCCCGACATCCGCGCTGAAGCCGCCATTGTCTACAATTCTGAGAACGGCGAGGTCTTGTGGGAGTCGAACTCCCAGGATCTGCGCTCGATCGCCAGCATCACGAAGGTCATGACGGCCACGGTCTTCTTGGAGGAGTGGCCAGATTTGTCCGAACCTGTCGTGGTGCAGCGCAGCGACGTGCGTGCGGCCTCGACGACCTACCTGCGAGCCGGCTACAAGGTGACCAAGGGTGATCTCCTGCACCTGCTGCTGATGGCGTCCGACAACGCCGCGGCGCGGGCACTGGCCCGCGTGTCGAGCTACGGGTCCACCGACTTTGTCGTGCGCATGAACGCCGTGGCTGCCGAGCTCGGGCTGACGAGCACGAGCTACGCGGATCCGTCGGGGCTGCTGTCGGCCAACGTCTCGTCCGCCTATGACATGGCCAGGCTGATTACGTACGTATCCGGGGATGAGCGGATAGCGGGGATCATGCGGAAGCAGACGCATGCCGTGGCAACCGGGCGCCGTGCGATCACCATTCGCTCGACCAATCAGCTCGTCATGAACGGAGACGTGGACGTCCAGGCGGGGAAGACCGGCTTCATCACCAAGGCGGGCTATTGCCTCGCGACGCTGTTGCGCCTGCCGCAGGGCGGCCCGCAGGTTGCCGTCGTGGTCCTGGGCGCCAAATCGAACGCCGGGCGGTTCTGGGAAACGCGTCACCTGTTCAACTGGATCGCTGGTCAAGCCGAAAACCTCTTCGGCACCGCACTCCAGGCCGCCACGCCGGCCTCGAACTAAAACCCCCTCAGGACGAGGAATACCCGCGCTGAATGGCTGCTGCGTCGAGCGGCAGCGTGGCCACGCCGTCGACGACCGGCATCACGGGTCGCCTCGAGCGGCGGCCATCGTACGCCTTCAAGTACCGGTGGCAGACGTCGCACGCGTAGACGCGGTACTGGCCGTCTGGCGTTGCAAACGACGTGATCCTGGTTCGGTCGCGATTGAGACAGAACGGGCAGTCGAGCGGCTCCCACTTCCACCGAAGCCCGCAACGCCCGCAGATGAGGTGTCGTTCTGCTGACGAGGTAATGACCGACAGGTCGGGCTCGCCGCCGCAGAGCGCGCAGTGAGCGTGCGTCCAGATCGAGAGCTCCGGACGCTGCTGCACGACTTCGGCGCAGCGCAGAAGGAACGGGCGCATCGCGAGCGTGAGCACCTCTCCGAGGACGCCACTCCCGCCGGTGGCCGCTAGATTGGCAGCAGTCGCGGCGCCACCATTGGTGACGGGCCGGTCGCCGGTGGACCGAAACCACCGTTCGGCCTCCGCCAGAAGCGTTGCGCCACGGCCGAGCGTCTGGACGATCTGGTAATCCGCGTCCTCGAGCGTTCCGTGCCGGCGAAGCACATCGGCGGTCTGGCGCACCATCAGCCGGAGGTCGGTCAGTTCCAGAGGGACGATCTCGAAACGAAGCAGCGGTGTCGCCGCGGCGTTGTGCCGTTGCACGAGACCAGCCGTGAGTTCGAGAGAGGGCAGAGGGACGCGGCCCTGTATCCGTCGCTGAAGCTCCAGCAGCTCGACGTGCAGGTCCACCGCACCGGCGAGTTCCGGGTGACGTGAGCTGACGGCGCGCAACTCGGTGACTTCGCGCGACTCGGGACGAGGGCTTCTGGTCGAAGGGGTCCCGGAGTGAGTCACCGTGCCATGATACCAAGGGTGCGGATTCTGATGGTCGCGTCCGAACGTCGCCCCTTTGCCATGACGGGAGGACTGGCGGACGTGATCGGGGCGCTGCCCCGTGCGCTCGTGAGGCTCGGACACGAAGTTGACGTGATCATGCCGCGATACCGGGGCGTCGCCGCGGGCTCGTCGGTGGGACGGATGACCGTCAATCTGGGCGAACAGGTCGATGACGTCGAGGTGACCTCGGTTGTCGAGGACGGCGTGCGAACGGTCTTTGTCGCCCACGCGCGCTACTTCGATCGCGAGTACCTGTACGGCACCTCCTTCCGCGACTATCCCGACAATCCTGAACGGTTTGCCTTTCTCTCAGCGGCTGCACTGACGTGGGCCAGCTCGAATGAGCATCCATACGACATTCTTCACGCTCACGACTGGCAGGCCGGGCTCGTGCCGCTCCTGGCTGGACGCGCGGCTCGGGCCTCTGAGCCAGCCTCCCGGCCGGCGACAGTGTTCACGATTCACAACCTGGCGTATCAGGGGGTATTTGATGCGAGCTGGCTTCCACGCCTGGGGTTGGACTGGGACCTGATGCGCGTGGACGGCCTGGAGTACTGGGGTCGGATGAGTTTTCTGAAGGCGGGCATCGTCTTCAGCGAGGTGGTGACGACAGTCAGTCCGCGGTATGCGGCCGAAATCCAGACCCCTGCGCTGGGGTTTGGTTTCGACGGAATCCTCAGGGAGCGCTCGGCTGACCTGGTCGGCATTCTGAACGGAATCGATTACGATGAATGGGATCCGGAGCGTGACCTGAATCTTCCCGTGCCGTTTGGTGCGTCCAAAATGGCGGGGAAGGCCACGGCAAAGCGAAGGGTTCTCGAAGCCTTCGGCTTGCCTCGCACGCTTGAAGCTCGCCGGAGGCCGCTCGTTGGGATGATATCGCGCATGGTCGACCAAAAAGGGTTCGACCTACTCGGCGAGCTTGCGGACGTGTTGCCGACACTGCCGGCAAGTTTCGTCCTGCTTGGAACGGGTGAACCGCGTTACGAGGATCAGTGGCGGGCCCTGGCAGCGCGCCACCCAACACGGATCGGGGTGAAGATAGGATTCGACGACCAACTGGCGCATCTCATCGAGGGTGGGGCGGACCTGTTCCTCATGCCATCACGCTTTGAACCGTGCGGGTTGAACCAGATGTACAGCCTGCGGTACGGCACGGTCCCGGTGGTGCATGCAACCGGGGGGCTCGTCGACACGGTGCACGACGTTGATGCCCAGACTGGCCGGGGCACAGGGTTTACTTTCGGAGAACACTCGGCGGGCGCCCTACTGGCGGCGTTGGGCCGGGCGCTCGAGATGTTCAAGAACCGCCCGGCGTGGCGACGAATTCAGAAGGCGGGCATGCGCGAGGATCTTTCGTGGGGCGCCTCCGCGCGGGCGTACGTCAACGTGTACGAGCAGGCCGTGGCACGCCGCGGGCGGAGGCAGGACCAGACACGTTCCGGCACAGCGGGCGATCGTTCTGGAGGAGAGAGGAGCCGATGGCATCCGACAAAGTGAAGACGTTTACCGACGGCAACTTCGATGAAGAGACG
>Ga0209640_10000405_pt1 | contig 32780 bp, 27 predicted proteins | sample RifCSP10_1_FD_184018 | JGI IMG/M metagenome (GOLD analysis project Ga0209640, IMG submission 184018) | Soil microbial communities from Rifle, Colorado - Rifle CSP2_sed 10_1 (SPAdes) (version 2) | ecosystem: Environmental > Terrestrial > Deep subsurface > Rock core/Sediment | place: Rifle... | reverse complement strand
AGTCAGGGAGATCGGCCGCGGTGCGATGGGAACGGTCTATCTCGGGAAGGATACCGTGGGCCGCCGGAACGTCGCGGTGAAAACGCTCAAGCCCGAGGGGATCGATTCCCAGGAGATCGAGGACATGAAGGCGCGTTTTTTCCGCGAAGCCGAATCGGCCAAGCAGTTGGCCCATCCCGCGGTCGTCAGAGTCTACGACGCGGGCGAGGAACGCGGGACGGCCTATTTTGCGATGGAACTTCTGGACGGCGCCACGCTCAGGGAATTTTGCGCCAAGCGCGGGCTTCTTGCCGTGAAACGCGCGGTTGAGATCACCGCATTTGTGGCGGATGCGCTGGCCTATGCCCACGCGAAAAACGTGGTGCACCGGGACGTCAAGCCGGAAAACATCATGATCCTCGCGAACGGCGACATCAAGATCACGGATTTTGGAGTTGCCAAGCTGATGGATGCCACGCAAACGCAGTCGGGCGTGGTGCTCGGCACGCCGAACTACATGTCTCCGGAACAGTTGATCGGCCAGAAAGTGGACGGACGCTCGGATCTCTTCTCGCTTGGGGTGGTGTTCTATGAACTACTGACCGGCGTCAGGCCGTTTCAGGCCAATAACATCTCCGAGATGCTCCGCCTGCACGACGCGCACACGCCGCCGGCTCCGTCGACGATTCGCGCCGAAGTGCCGCCATCCGTTGATGCGATCGCCCTGCGCACATTGCAACGGGATCTGACGGAGCGGTACCAGAACGGGGAGCAGATGGCGAAGGACCTCCGTGCCGTCATGCACGGGTTGTAGCGCACGGGGACTTGATGCCAAAGTTGCGGCTGAAATTTAGCGGGATGGTGCTGAAGGATTTTCCATTGGACAAGCCCCAGTTGACCATTGGACGCAAGATGGATAACGACATTGTCATCGACAACCTGGCGGTGTCCGGCCATCATGCGCGGGTGGTCGAGGAGAATGGAACGCATTATATCGAAGATACGGGGAGCACCAACGGGACGTTCATCAATGACATGAAGATCGCCAAGCAGCGGTTGCAGCCTGGCGACCAGATACGCGTCGGCAAGCACCTGCTGGTCTATGAGGATGAGACAGCGACGTCAAAGCCCAAGCCGTCTGCGGCAGTCGTGCCGGTTGGGGACAAAACGATTCTGTCCCCTCCGCCGCGCCCCGGCGACCAAACGCTCCGGCCTGCCGAGGAGTCAAGAGACGCCCTGCCTGGCGGGAGAATGGGCGTGCTGCTGGTCGTGGCAGGCCAGACGGATAAAAACGAGTACAAGCTCCCGGACCGTGTCTCCGTCATCGGATCGCAGGATGGGGCCGCGGTGAAACTGACCGGATGGTTCGCCCCGAAAGTCGCTGCGCTGATCAGCCGCAACGAAACCACCTACTTCATCAGCTCTTCCGAGGAAGGCAAGAAGATTCTTGTGAACGGCGTTTCCGTCCAGGGCCGCAGCGATCTCAAGGATGGAGACTTGATCGAGGTTGCCGGAGTCAAAATGTATTTTTATCTCCGGCATCCGGCCTCCTGAATGCCCTTGCTGGTGCCCGACGCTCCCGCACGGTCCCATATCCACATCCATCTGCCGACAGGCTCCGAGCCTCAGGTTCTGCGCGAACGCGGACGTCAATGTGCTGACGATTAAGGGGATCGGCTGAACATGGCGCGAGTCTGGCTCGGCAAGACACGGGATGTGCAGAAACTGGGCTTGCTCCTCGCGGGCTGCCTCACTGTGGCTGTCGGGTTGCTGGCCCTGATCGAACCTGACCTGCTCGTCGCTCCGTTCCGGCTGATCGAAAACGCGACCATCGACCTTCGCTTCAGAGTGTTCCGGGGGCCGCGCCCCGCCACGCCGGAGGTCGTGATCGTCGCGGTCGACGAGCGGAGCATCAGGGAAATAGGCCGCTGGCCGTGGTCGCGCACGATGCAGGCGCGGGTGGTCGACGGCATTGCGCGCGGCGGCGCCAAGGTGATCGGCCTCGACGTGATCTATTCCGAACCGGAAGTGACGGAGCTGAAACGGAGCCTGCAGGAGATCCGCGCGGGCGCGCCGGCATCCGTCCATGGATTGCTCGATCGCAAGCTGAAGGAGTCCGATACCGACGCGCAGTTCGAGCGGAGCGTCACGCAGGCCGGCAACGTCGTCCTGGCGCTGCCGCTGGTGGTGCCGGTCTCCGTTTCATGCCAGCCGGTCGAGAAAGCCCCTCCCGGCTATATCACCAGCTCGCAGTTCATGATGGTGAAGCAGGCCAGCAGCGGGGCCGCCCTGGAACCTCAGTGTGCCACCAGCGCCGTGCCGCCGCTCCGCCAGTTTGCGCGTGCCGCCGCCAGCCTGGGGCATGTCTACACCATTCCCGACCGCGACGGGGTGACCCGCTACGAATATCTGGCCGTGCGGTACGGGGACGATCGGGACTACTACCCGTCCCTGGGTCTCGAAATCGCCCGGATCTATCTCGATATTCCGCGCGACCATGTGTCCCTGACGCTGGGCGAGGGGGTGCGTCTCGGCAACATTCTCATTCCTACCGATCAGAAAGCCCGGATGCTGATCAACCACGTGGGAAAAGAGCAGAGCTTCCGGTATGTCTCGGCAACGGACGTCATTCATGGCCGGGTGGAGCCGGACGCGTTCGCCGGCAAGGCGGTCTTTGTCGGCACGGCGGCGCTGGGAACGTACGATCAGAAGGCCACGCCGTTCTCGGCCAACTTTCCCGGCGTCGAAAAGAATGCGACGGTGGCGGAGAATATCATCACGCAGCAGTTTCTCGCGCAGAGCGTCTACGACAAGCTGATCGACCTGATGCTGATTCTCTTGTTCGGTTTCGGGCTCGGGGTCCTGTTGCCGAAGATGCGGGCGCTGCCGGGCGCCACGATGGCTGCCGCCGCTTTTCTCGGGTACGCCGCCGTCGCGCAGTTTCTGTTCGTCCATCAGGGGCTCCTGCTGGCCGTGGTGTACCCGCTGTTCACGATCATGGTGGTGTTCGTCTCGGTGACGGTGTTGCGGTTTATGACGGAGGAGAAGCAGGCCAAGGAAGTGCGCGCCATGTTCTCCAGCTATGTCAACCCGCTCATCGTCGAAGAGCTCATCAAGGACCCGGCCAAGGCCAAGCTCGGCGGCCAGCGCAAGGAACTGACGATGCTGTTCTCCGACGTCAAGGGGTTCACCACCTTCTGCGAGCAGCATTCCCCGGAAGAAGTGGTGCCGTTGCTCAACGAATATCTGACGGCCATGACCGAGGTGGTCTTTCGCTGGAACGGCACGCTGGACAAGTTCATCGGCGATGCGGTGGTGGCCTTCTGGGGAGCCCCCCTGGATCAGCCCGACCACGTCACCCTGGCGCTCAAATGTGCGCTGCACATGCGCAAGCGCCTGGCGGAATTGCAGGAGAACTGGAAGGCCCGTGGCCTCCCGGCACTGGACAGCGGGATCGGCATCAACACCGGCGAAGTGCTGGTCGGAAACATCGGAGCCGAAGGCAAGAAGATGGACTATACGATGATCGGCGACCACGTGAACCTGGCCGCCAGGGCGGAGGGCCTCACGCGCAAGTTCGACGTGCCCGTCGTCATCACGGAATATACCGCGCAACGGTTGAAGGCCATACTGGATAAACCCCGATCCACCGGGATGCGTTCCGATGTGACGCACGGCATGGGGCGAGTGGATTTGCGGCGGTTGAGCACCGTCAAGGTCAAGGGGAAAGCGCAACCGGTCGCCATGTACGGGATCGCGTCCCGCCAGCACGGGGAGTCATCCGTCGTGACGGAAGATGCGGCGACGGCTGAAGTGCTCGAGATGACCGACAAATGACCGACGTTGATGACTTGCCTGAACCTTCACACCAGCCGAACGCCGGACACCCCGGGAAGAACGCATCGAGCCGGCCTGCTCACCAGCATGGCGCTCGGAGTCTGTCTGGTCTGTGCAGGCTTGACGTTCCATGCACCCTCCGCGGCTGCCCAAGAACCGCTTGATCCACAAGCGTACGACCTCAGCCTCGCCAAAGGCCTCATTCGATTCAGCAGCGGGCAGTATAGCGACGCCGAGCGGCTGTTTCAGGCCGCCCTGGACGCCAACCCCGGCGACAGCCGCGCGAGTTTCTACCTGGGGCAAACGCTCATTCGCCTGAAGCGTCCGGAAGCCGCGCAGGACATTTTCCAGAAGTTGCTGCGGAAGAACCCGGACGACGGACGCGCGTGGCTCGGCCTCGGCATGGCGCAATACAACCGGGGACAGTACGCCGAGGCGCTCGTCAGCCTGGATACCGCCGAAAAGCACCTGCCGTCCGATCCCCTGATATTCTATTATCAGGGGCTGACCTATCACCAGAAAGGGGCCTTTGATCTGTCGCCGGGCCGGTTTCTCAGGGCGAGAACCCTGAGCAAGGATTTGGCTGCACCGAGCCATTATTACAGCGGGATTGCCTACTATCAGCGGGGGCTCCTGGATGAGGCCCGCGAAGAGTTCAACGAAGCGGTGAAGGCCGGCGAGCCGGATTCCGAATTGGTCAAGTCGGCGCGGCTGTTCCTGGAACAGGCGGGCGGAGGGGAGGCTGCGGGGCCGAAACGGTGGGATTTGAGCATGACCGTCATGTCCCAGTTCGACAGCAACGTCGTGCTGCTGCCGCTCGGGACGTCACCGCCCGGCGGAACCAGCGGGATTTCGCAGAAAGAAGACTATCGCACGGCCATGTTTGCCCGGGCGGAATACCGGCCCCTGCAAACCGAGACCTGGCTGGGTGGCGCCAGCTACGGATTCTACCAGAGTTTTCATCACACGCTGAGCGGGTTTGATGTTGAAAACCATACTCCCGCGGTGTTTCTCCAACGCCAACTGGGCGCCTTTCAGGCGCGCCTGCAGTACTCTTTCGATTACATCAAGGTCGGACGGTCTCCCTTTCTGGTCTCGCATTCGATCCAGCCGATGTTCACCCTGTCGGAAGGCTATCACGCGTTCACGCAGGTGCAGTTCCGGTATCAGAACAAGGACTTCCGTGACGGGCGCTTTGCCGGCAATTCCTTCCGCGATGGGAAGAACTGGCTCGCTGGAGTGACCCAGTATGTCCTGTTCGCGGACAATACAGGGAATTTCCGTCTGGGATATGCCTTCGATGCGGATCGGACCGGAGGCGGTTCGCCGTCGATCGCCGTGATTGGAGACCAGACCAACGCCGATTGGGCCTATTCGGGGCATCGGTTCTCCGCCGGCGTCGGATTGCCGGCGGTCCTGACCTACAAGGTCGATCTGGATTTCAACTACTACCGGCAGCAGTACCTGAATCCGAATTCGTTCGCCGAAGGATTCGTCGGCGACGTGACGACGTTCAAGCGGAAGGATCACATTTATACATTTTCAGCGACCCTTGGACGGGACTTTACGGAGTGGTTGTCCGCGTCGCTCCAGTATGCGTACACGCGGGATCAATCCAACGTGTCGTCCTTCGACTACAACCGCAACGTTTATTCATTGATGATCACGGGACGGTTCTAGCATGGCCACGCTGCGCGGGAACATCCGGAAGTTATTGCTGGTGGCGGGATTCTTCCTGGGAAGCGCAGCCTCGGCCTGGGCGCAGCAGGGACCGGATACGATCGGCGAGATCACGGCCATTCAGAAAACCGTCTCCGTGATGCGCGCGGAGTCATCGGCCCCGCTGCGATTGGCCATCCGGCAGCCTCTCCTTGTCGGGGACACGCTCAGCACGGGCGAGCGGTCAAGGGCGCAAGCCCTGTTTCGAGACGATACCATGTTGACTCTGGGGCCGCAGACACAGTTGGAAGTGTCGGAATATATCCATGATCCCGACCAGCATGTCCGCCGCATGACGGTGAAACTGTCGCGTGGCCTGGTGCGGGCGTTGGTGGGGCGCGTCTTCCAGGGATTGGGGTCCACATTTGTCGTGCACGCCGGAACGGCGAGTGTCATTCTCGGGACGGCCTATTGCGCGGTATGGAACAATGAGCAGGAAACGGGCGTGGTGAACATCGGCACAAGCGGAGCGGTCAGTTTTGCGGCCGCCGGCCGTGTCGTCATGGTTGAGCCAGGCTTCTACGCGATCGCGCGAGCCGGCAAGCCGCCGGGTGCGGCGGAACCGATGAGCGCCAAGGCGCCGCCGGCCGTGCGGGAAGCCATCGGCGAAACCGAGATTGGCGATGATCCTGGCGCGACGGTCAAGGAACTGGCTGAGCAGAAGATCGAAGAGGAGCTTCGCGCCTGTCCGCCCGGAAGCCCCCCCGGCGGTATCTGCCCGCGCAAACCGCCGCCTGTCGTCATGTCCCCGGCGACGCCCCCTGCCGTCACGTCAGGCGCGGTGCGAAAATGAACAGGGATGAATGGCGTGTATAAGATCAAAAAGTGTGCGGCACCGGCTGCCAAGCCAACCGCGTTGTACAACATCATTGAAGACTACAGCGAATTCGACCCTCCGGGGAACCTCTGGGTCTGTGCGATGACGGAAGCAGAAGATGTGGGGACGCATGCGCGTGTTCTCGCGGAAAGTCATGCGCTTCCCATCGAGGACATGCGCCGGCTGTTGCTTCACGGCGGGTTGTACGTGTATCCGCAGGAGGGTCTGCTGGTCACACGCGGGGCTTTTGCCTGCCGGCTCGACCCGGACGACGTCATGCCGAAACTCACCTGGGGGCTGGATGTCGAGCAATATGCCGAGGCGGAACAGATGAAGCGAGCCTGCGGCGCGACATTGGAAGAGGCCGCGTGGCGTGTGTTTCAGCGCACGCTCGCTCCGGAACTCAAGGATAAGCTCCGGCAGCGAAACCTTGGTCTGGATTATGCCAAGCTGGACCGTGCCATCGCCAAGGGCGGGGATATCAAGTACATTGATTTCAGGAAGGACTGGTCTCCGCACTTTAAACGCCTGTGCATCATGCCGGATGGGCGATTGGTCGAAACCAGTGGAATCGACGAGTTTGCGAAGCTACACGCGATTACAGAGAAGCAGGCTCGAGAGCTGATCGAACGGGGCGGGATTCTGGAGGTGGGCGAGGAGGTGCTGGCATGCCAGATTGTCAACGGGCAACCGTCAGTGGCCCGGTTCAATCAGGCACAATATGCCAGGGCAAAAGAACTGGCCGTCCGAAAGGGCAGCCATATTATTGATGCGCTCAGCGAGGTGGGCTTGAGCGATCCGGGCATGATGCGGGCACTGAAGCGGCTGGAGCAGCCCTATTCGTGAACGAACCGGCCGCCCTGTCCGCTATCTTGAAGCTCTCGACGGAGACGTCGTCAGTTGCGCGACGATCTCGGGAGGGATCGGGTAGACGTCCGGCTCTTCGCCGATGCCTTTGAGGTTGACGACTTTGGGGGGGAGATCTTCCGGAAGGACGCCCTGCTTGCGGGCAAGCGCATAGGTGCGGCGGGCTAAAAGAATTCCCCCAGGCTCCGCGGCGCTTTCCAAGCGCTGCGCCTTATTGACCTCCGGGCCGATCACCGTATAGTCCATCAGATATTCCGTTCCCAGGTTTCCGACCGTGACTATGCCCGTATTGATGCCGATCCGTATCATGTGAGGTTCCTGCCCGAGGCTCATCCAGCTGGCGTTCAACTCGGCCATTTTCGTTTGCATGGCGAGTGCGGCGCGTACGGCGCTGGCGGCGTTGCGCTCGACCCGGTTTTCTTCCACCGTTTCGCCTCCTCCTTCCGGTTCGGCATCGCCGAAGAAGGCCATGATCCCGTCTCCCATGTACTTGTCGAGCGTGCCGCCGTGTTCCAGGATGACCGCGGTCATGGCCGTGAGGTAGTCGCGCAGCACCCGCTGAATCTGGAGCGCGTCGGCTTTCTTGCAGTAGACCGAGAATCCCTTGATGTCGGCAAACAGGATGACCAGTTCACGGCTGCGGCCGGCCAGCAGTGTCGCCACTAGTCCCGGACTGTCCTTGATGATCTTGAGCGTGTGGGGAGGCAGGCAGGTGCCCAGCACCGATTGAAACCGCACCCGCTCGCGATCCACGATGAAGAAACGCGTCAGGAGCAGGAACACCATTCCGAGCACGAGGGACAACAATGGTCCAATGGCGGGCAGGACGGCCGATTGGGTCGTGAACATATGCTGCAGCACGAGCAGGTATGCGCCTAATGCAATGACGAACGTGGGAATGATAACCATCGGGCCGCCGACCATGGCGGATGCGGTCAGGACCGTGATGGGGAGGCTGTAACAGGTCACGAGTTCACCCGTGGTGGCATTACGCAGGAACTGCTTGGTCAGGAGCATGTTCAGGATATGCAGGTAGGCTTCGCTGGTGGGAAACTCGTTTTCAAAGGGAGTGGCGATCACGTCGCTGCCTGAAACGGTCGTCAGATTTGACAACAACACGTGCTTGTTTTTGAAGAGGCGCAGCACCCGCTCCCGGTGCGCCGGCGATTTCATTTGAGCCATGACCCAGCTATAGGGGTAATGAACAAATCGCTTGCTCCATTCGCCTGCATAATTGATCCAGACACGTCCCTCGCGGTTGATCGGGATCGAAATTTCTTCGGACAGTCTCGGCTTGAGATAGATTGCCTGGCCACGTTCGATCCGGATCGAGGTGGGGTCGACTTCAAGGTCCTTGAGTGCCGCAACGAGAGCCATGGAGGGGACGAATCCCCCCTTGGTGGCATAGAGCAAGGGGGTCCGTCGCATCGCCCCGCTCGTGGTAGTGCTTTGGATATGTCCCAGCCCTGCAGCGGCCTCGATCAGCCCGGGCAGGGGGAGGATCAATTCGCCGACGCCGGGAATATCGCCAAACCCCTCCACTTCGGCGTGAACCAGGTGACGCGACGCTTTTATGAAGAACTCTTCCGTACCGGGTCCATCGGTTTCGGTGAAGACGACAGGAAAGATGACGTTGCCGGCACGGCGCGTGGCCTCGATCATGGCCTTGTCTTCAGCGGGATCCTTAACGGGATAGTCGAAGACGATATCGACCAGGACCGACCGTGCGCCGGCCTGTTTCAGCATGTCGAACACCTGGGCATGGACGCGACGGTCCCAGGGCCAGCGGCCGAGTCCGAGTTCGCCCGCTGCCTTGGAATCGTAGTCGAGGGCGACGATCGCGTTCGAGACGGTTTGTGCGGAGCCATCGGGGGAGGGGACCGGTTCGAGGACGGCTGCAAGCGGCCGTCGCTTGAAGCGCATGTCGACAGCCTTGAATTCGATCGGTTCAAGCAGTTCCGGCCAATAGGACTCGATCACAATCGGGATCAGAAGCGCGACGACACCGCACGCCACCAGTGCGACAAGATGCGGCCAATGCCATGTCTGTTTCTTGAACAGCATGAACCCTCAGAAAGCCCTGAACCGCCTGATGGGCTGATTAACCGCCTGATCCACCGATCGCAGGGGGCTTGGACGGAAGCGGGATGGGAGAAAGGAAGACGTCCTCTGTCGGAGGTTTCGATTCGGTATGAGGCTTTGGCGATTTTTTCGATTTTTTATCAGAAGCCGCGCGTGATTTTTTCTCTTTTTTGGGCTGGTCTGCCTCAGCCAGTGCCTTGTCATGCTCGGTCTTTTTCATCTCCGGTTCCGGCTGCTTGGCCACGCCTGCCGCCGGTGCGGCTTGAGGCGTCGGCTTCTGCGAGGGTGCCTGCTGGGGCGGCTCTGCCGCAGCGCTGGATGGATGCGACACATCGGCCTTCTTCGTTGTTGCGGCTGGTTTCAAGACGGGTTTGGTCGCTTGAACCGGGCGATTTTCACGCGCAGGAGCGACAGGCGCAGGCTCTACGGCTTGTGCCGGCGGGGAAGACTCGCCGGTATTCGCCTGTTTTCCCATTAACTGATCGAGTTGTGCGCAACCGGGAAGGAGAAACAGGAAGGAGATTCCCAGAAAGCCAGCGACCCCTTGGTGGGGTGATCGATATTGCCACACAGTAGAACTGGCTCCCTGTCTTGGCCTATCCATTGACCGCGCTCCTGAACTACAGCGTTGATGATACTCCCCGGGTAGGCTGACGTCCAGTGCTTTGTTATTTCAACGTGTTACAGCCTTCCGTGCATCTGTTTCGTCATCTCCTCGATCAGCCCCCTGCACCGCCAAACGTGGGCGGTTTGAGAGGGGGCGGAGGGGCGAACGTATCCGTTTTAGGTTCCTCCGGTTTCTTGATGGGATTTTTTTCAATCACCACAGGTGATTTTTTTTCTTTCTGAGCGGGCGGCTTCTTTTCGACAGACTTTGTCTTGTCCGATTGTTCCATGCGAGACGGCTGCCCTGTATCAGGTGTGGCATGCTTCTCCACGCCCGGCGATTTCGAAGGTGTGGACGTGTGTTCCGCAGTCTGATGGATGCATCCGACTGCTTGCATCATGAAGCAGGTCGTTGCAAAAATACGAAGGTTTGAGAGGTACCACTGGCGGAGAGGGATACGGGGAGATTCCTGGGGCGGATGCAGGTGCTGGTGCATGGCCGCGTTGTTCACAATAAAATTATCATACTCTCCGAGAGGAGGGGCGTCTAGCCAAATGACTCTAGCCGGAATGGACTGCGATGATTGGCGCGCCCGACAGGACTTGAACCTGTAGCCCCCAGATCCGTAGTCTGGTGCTCTATCCATTGAGCTACGGGCGCGTAGGCGTGAATGATACCAAAACTAAAAACACTTGTGGGTTTTCTCCGCCGGCTCAATCACGAGACATCCTGAATAGCCGGCGGCTCACACGAAGCGTGGTATAGCGGATCCGTCATTTTGCATTGCAAGATGGCGTGATCTCGCCACAATTTGCCACGCAAATTATGGCGGAGAGGGCGGGCATTTGAAGTCGCACTCGCAACGAGCGCTCCCACTGAGGGGGCCAGCCCCCTCGTGTCTCCCCACGCGGGGGCGCCTCTCCCCCGCGACCCCCCTCGTTCAAATCCCGCCCTCCTTTGCGTGGTCGTTCGTGGCCAAACCGTTCCACGGAATTCCAAACGGACACATGGTGTTTTGGCGGAGAGGGCGGGATTTGAACCCGCGACAAGGCTTTTGGCCCTGTGACGGTTTAGCAAACCGTTGCCTTCGGCCACTCGGCCACCTCTCCGCAGAGCGTGCTTGGCGGGCATGTTCGATTTATATGCCCGCAAAAACCTCCAGTGATCGTCAGTTTCAGTGGACGCACGTTGTTTACATAGCGTGCCCGCAAAGCCTCCGGTTATCTGTTGCCGCCGCTTTCATTGCAGGTGCAGGTATTCAATGCCATATCTGCCTTTCAACCTGCAATGACTTCTTGCATCTCACAGGCAGGCGTGTTTCAATCTGCCATCCGTCACACCGCAATACCGAACCGACGACCTTATCCCGCCTTCAGGAGGGGTGGCTGAGCGGCCGAAAGCGCTGGTCTTGAAAACCAGAGTTCGGGTAACCGGACCGTGGGTTCAAATCCCACCCCCTCCGCCACAATTTGCCATGCAAATTATGGCGAGATCGCGTCATTTCGCAACGCGAAATGACGGATCCGCCATGCCGGCCTTCGGCTGAGCTGGCGGCTCTTGTGCGATTTATCGTAACTGACACCCTCGGAGAAAATCCTTAATCTGACTTCATCAGCTTTTCGCAATCCGTTCTGCTCCACCCATATACGGCCGCAGTACCGGAGGGATTGTAACAGAGCCGTCCGGCTGTTGGTAATTTTCAAGAATGGCGACCAGTGTCCTGCCGACTGCCAGGCCTGAGCCATTCAGCGTGTGCAGGAAGTCCGTTTTCCCGTCCTTCCGTCTGTACCGGATGCCGGCCCGGCGTGCCTGGAATGCCTCGAAGTTGCTGCAGGATGAAATTTCCCTGAACGTGTTCTGCGACGGCAGCCAGACCTCTATATCGTATGTCTTGGCGGCCGAAAATCCCATGTCGCCGGTGCACAGCGTGACCACGCGATAGGGCAGCGCCAGTTCCTGCAGCACCGCTTCTGCGTGGCCGGTGAGACGTTCGAGTTCCTGATAGGAATCCTCCGGTCGGGAAAAGACAACCAGCTCCACCTTGTTGAACTGGTGTTGCCGGATCAACCCGCGCGTATCCTTGCCGTAGGAGCCGGCTTCGCGGCGGAAGCACGGCGTGTAGGCGGCATACCGGATCGGAATCCGGTCATCCGGGACAATTTCCTCCCGCAGCAGATTGGTCACCGGCACCTCGGCGGTCGGAATCAGGAAGTAATCGTCATCGCGGAGCTTAAAGAGATCGTCCTCGAATTTCGGCAACTGGCCGGTGCCCGTCATGGCGGCGCGGTTGACCATGAAGGGAGGGAGGACCTCCCGATAGCCGTGCCGGGTCGTGTGCAGATCGAGCATGAAGTTGATGAGCGCACGCTCCAGTCTGGCGCCGAGTCCTGTGAGCACGGCAAACCTGGCGCCGGCAATCTTCGCGGCCCGCTCAAAATCGAGAATGCCGAGCGCTTCGCCGAGGTCCCAATGCGCTTGTGGTGTAAAAGTGAAAGCATGCGCGCTGCCCCATTGCCGCACTTCCTGATTGTCGGCCGGATCCTTCCCGGCCGGCACGGAACCATGCGGCAGGTTGGGGATGCGGAGCGCCATATCCTGGGCCCGCTCTTCGGTGGATCGGAGGGTGTCTTCCGCGACTTGAATCCGGTCGCCCAGCGCTTTCATCTGCGCCATCGCGGCATCGGCCGGCTGCTTCTCGCGTTTGAGTCTTGCGACGTCCTCCGAGCCCTTTTTCAGTTCGTGCCGGAGTCCGTCCACCATGACCGTCAGCGAGCGGCGCGCCTCGATCAGCGCTCGCAGGTCGTCCCAGGCCACGTCCCTGCCGCGGGAACCGAGTTGGTCTTTAATGGCATCCAAATTGTCGCGGAGTGAACGTAGATCGTACATGGTTGTGTGCAAACGGCTGGCAATCTAGCATCTGACATGTGGCGAGTCAATGAAGACACCTGCCGGCGGGAAATAAGAAATAGCTGATCGCAGAGGGAAATTCGGCAGTTAAATGCAAACGGGCTAGAGCCGGTATCGGCTCCAGCCCGTTGCAGTGAATACAGTCGATGTTTACTTTGCGTCCTTCGCGCAGCGGATGCCGATATACACGCGCCGTTCCGTGGGAACGTGCTTATTGCGATTCGATGCATGCAGCATGTCGGCCGTATTCCGCCAGGATCCGCCGCGGATGACCCGGCCTTCTCCCTTTTCTGGTCCTTTCGGATTTTTCGCAGGGCTGCTCTTGTAGTAATTTTCATCGTACCAGTCCTGCACCCACTCCCAGACGTTCCCAGCCATCTCGAGGGCGCCGTAAGGGCTCGTGCCGAATTCATATTGATTCCTCTTGGCGAGGGAGGCGGGACCTTCCCACATGGACACAGGGTCAAAACTGTAGTTCGCCCGGTTTCCGGAGGGGGGGTCGTTGCCCCAGGGGTAGATCCGGCCGTCCGTACCGCGGGCAGCCTTTTCCCATTCCGCTTCGGTCGGCAGCCGGGCGCCGCCCCATCTGCAGAAGGCGGTGGCGTCGTCCCAGCTGACATTGATGACCGGCAGTTTTTCCACGTCGGGCGGCAGGAGGTCGCCTTTCCAGATGTTGTACCTGGGATCGCAGCAGTTTTCAGGCAACCGGTGTCCCGTTGCTTTGACGAAAGCATGATACTGCGCGTTGGTAACTTCATATGTCCCGATCAGAAACGCGTCCAGCCATACTTTGTGTTTAGGCCCTTCGTCGGCGGTTGAATGACCGCCTTCACCGCCCATTTCGAACTCGCCTTCCGGGACGGGTACCCACTCCAGCGGGCTTTCCCTGGCGGCCTGTGTTTTGGCGAGCTGCGCCAGCATTTTGCCGCGCTCCGGGTGAGTTTGCGGTGCGAGCTTGAGCCACTTCATGACGGTTTCCTTGCCCTCGGGACGTCCCAACTCCGTCTCGCAGATTCCCTTGATCCGGACGAGCATCTCGTCGTCATGCAGTTCCTTCATGGCTTCCGCAACTTCGACCATGGCGTTGCGGCATTGGCCTTGGTTGGCCATGTTGGCGGCCAGGACGGCACGGTCTTTCGCCGATAGCCCGGCAATCGGCGTATAGTCGTCGGCCTGCGCGGACGCTGCGCCCAGCAGGGCCAGGCCGATCACGATTACGAGCGGAGTTGAGCGGGGAGAAGTCACCATCGGTCTCATGCAGCCTCCTCGAACAGCGGACATTATTTGTTGAGTTTGTCGAATTCCTTGATGACCTGCTCCGTCAGATCGATGGTCTCTTTGTTGTAGATCACGATTCTGATGGTGGCATCGCTGCCCTTGTCCACCACGAGCGACACGCCACCTTTGTCCGCGACGGCTTTGGTGGCAACCTGGATTTTCTTCATGTACTCGTCCACCAGTTCCTTTTGCTTGACGGCCAGTTCCTGATTAAAGTCCTGGACGCGCTTCTGGTAGTCCTGAATTTTCGTGCGGAACTGGGCCTGCTTTTCACGCTTTTTGGATTCGCTCATCCCGGCTTCCTGATCCTTGAGCTGACTTTCAAGCTTCTTGAGTTCTTCTTCGTCTTTCGCCAGCTGTTTTTGTCTGGACGTCGCATGCTCCTTGAGCCCGTCCAAAGCACGGCGGCCGGCCTTGGATTTTTCCAGGACGGCCTGGGGATCAACGACGCCCATTTTAAAGGCTTCCGCAGCCCAGCCGGTTTCAGCGAGCGCGGCGCCTATTCCGCAGGTGACCAGCGCGGCAAGGGCCAGGACGGTCATCCGCGTGCGTGTATAGAGCATTGCCAGGTTCTCCTTTCTCACTGTGGGGCGCCGGAGTCTCTCCGGCTGTTGTAAAGTCGGGCGAGAATAGCGGTTGTGACTGCGTGTGTCAAGGTTCTTGCCGCTGCGGCTTCGCCTTGACATTCCACAAGCCCCACCGCTATATCCCGCCCATTGGTCGTGGTGCGGTGCCGGAGGGCCTGTGCGTCGGTTTTGTGTTTTCCTCGTGCAATTGATCGGGGGATGCATGCTCTGGGCGGGCATGGCGTCTGCTTATGCCGGGGAAGTCGCACCTGCCGCGGCTGAGGAGAAGGATGCGAGCGACTGGCATTACGGCGGCTTCGTGGATTCCGCCTACCTCGTCGATTTCAACTTTCCCGACAATCATAACTTCCGCAGCCGGTCGACAACCCGGAAGGTCAATCAGTTCGCCCTCAACATGGCACAGGCCTATGTGCGCAAGGACCTCTCGGAACAGTCTCCGTGGGGCATGGAATTCGGCGTGCAGGCCGGCTACGACGCCAATGAATTTGCGTTTCTGCAGGGCGAGCAGAAAGTCGACGGCTCCGACACGCTCAAGCATTTCTCCCGCGCCAACGTATCCTACCTAGCGCCGGTCGGGCGCGGGCTGACGGTCACCGCGGGGCTGTTCAACAGCCTGATCGGCTACGAGTCCCTCTATGCGAGAGACAACTTCAATTACACCCGCTCCTGGATTGCCGACTACACGCCCTATATGATGTTCGGGGCGAAGGTCAGTTATCCGATCAGCGATGAATTCACTGCCACGCTGTTCGCGATCAATAGTTACTTTCATCTGTCCCATCCGAACGACCAGCCCAGCTACGGTTTCCAGGGAGCGTGGAAACCGACCTCGCGGTTCACGCTGACCGAGACGTTTTATGCCGGTCCGGACCAGACCGACACCGCATTGCGGTTTTGGCGACTGTTTCTCAATAATATCGCCGAGTGGAAGGGGGAGGCGGTCACAATTGCGCTTTCGTATGACATCGGCACCGAGCAGATCGCCGGGCGGCCCGGCGATCCCCGCGCGTTTGTCATGGGCGGTTCGCTGTTCACGAGGTGGAACGTGTCGGGGCCCTGGAGCCTGGCGGTCCGGCCGGAGTTTTATTGGGACCGCAATGGTCGCTGGACCGGCAACGAGCAGTTCGTCAAGGCCGTCACCTCCACCGCGGAGTATAAACTGTCCCTGGAGAAAACTACCGCGCTGTTTCGATTGGAGCACCGGTTTGATGAATCCACCGGTGCGGCGGGCGGTTTCTTTAAACGGGGTGATGTGAGTCCCGGTGTTCCCGGGCTGACTGGCAGCCAGCATCTGTTGCTGCTCTCGCTGATTCTATCGTTCGATTCGTGAGGTGAACATGGCACCGAAACAGTCTCTCATGCACCATCAATTTGTTCATGCGTTGCAGCATGAGCCCATACCGTGCGCAACCGCAGGATGCCACGGACCTGTCGAGGTGCACGATCTGTCCCAGGTTCGCGACCGGGTCAAGGTCTTTGAAGCCCGGTGCCCGGAATGCGGATGGCAGGCCCGGTTGAGCGGGCGGGAGCAGGTGAGCCCTCCCTGGGACGATGCGGCGATTCTGGTCATGGCCGACGAGCACCTGATGCACCAGCAGCCAAGCTGCCCGTTCGACGGGACGCCGGTCGTTTTTACCTCGCTGCCCAATCCACGCCGTAAGGCGAAATACCGGCTATCCTGCTACTACTGCGGCCGGCAGGTGGAGATGGACTGGCCGCCTGCTGAAGCGCGGCGGTGACGGCCGACCGTATAATTGGCATGAGTCCGCACGCCTCTCGGTCTTCGGCAGTTCCTCTGATCATCTGCTTCGGCGACAGTCTCACGGTCGGTTACCAGTCTCCCACGCCGGACCGGCCGCAACTTCTCGAAACGCCCTATGGAGAGTTCCTGCAGGCACGGCTCGGTGCGTCCGCAACCATTGCCGTCAGCGGCAACTGCGGCGAACTGACCGGTGACATGGTCCGGCGGTTTCCGCGCGACGTGCTGGCGCAGAAGCCGGCGAGCGTCGTTATCCTGGGAGGCACGAACGATCTGGGCTGGCAGGCTGCGCCGGATGTCATTCTGCGCAACCTGCAGACCATGTATGACCTGGCCCTCACCGCACAGGTGCGTCCGGTGGCCGTCACGGTGCCCTCTCTCCGTGTCGAAGGCGAGATTGGCGAGGGCGACGGCCGGCTGTGGCTCGAAGGGCACATCCGGCGTCGCCGCGAACTGAATGGCATGATTCAGCGCGCATGTCTTGAACGGCGGATCACCTGCGTCGATCTCTTTTCGGCAACGCAGGAGCAGGACAGCAGCCTGCTGGCCAGGCCGTACTCGAACGATGGCCTGCATTTGACGACGGAAGGGTACCGCCGGCTTGCAGAACTGCTGTACGAGGAAGTGTTCAGCCGTCAGGAATGGCGCGAGGGCGCAGCACGATGATTCGCGCGGTCACCGATCGGGAATTCGACCAGGCGATCGAGCGCGCCGGCAAGCCGGTGCTGGTGGAACTCTGGCAGCCCGGCTGCGGCGGGTGCCGTGCGTTGCTGAACGAGCTTGAACTGGTGCAGGCCGAGACGAGTGGACGGCTGCTCATCCTTGCGATGAACGTCCAGGAAAATTTTCAAATACCGGCCGAGCTTGAAGTCTCGTCGCTGCCGGCCCTGGCGCTGTATCGTGACGGACGGTTCGAGCGGTTTGTCGGCGGGCTCGGGAAGAAAGACGAGATTCTGAAGCAGCTCGCGTTGTCGTGAACCGTCAGAGGACGCGCCAGGACCGTCCGTCGTTCTGAATCAGCCGGTCCGCCTCGACGGGTCCCGCGCTTCCCGCCGTATATTCAGGCAGCCACTTGGTGCCGTGTTCGTTCCAGCCGTCCAGAATGCCCGTGATCCACGCCCAGGAGGCTTCGACGGCATCGCGCCGCATGAACAGAGAGGCGTCGCCGGCCATGACGTCGAGCAGCAGCCGCTCATAAGCCTCGGGAGAAGGCGCGCCGAAGACTTCGCCGTATTTGAAGTTCATCTCGACTGGATGCGTCTGCGTGCGTGACCCGGGCTGCTTGGACATGATCCGGAGCGAGAGCCCTTCCTCCGGCTGGATTCGTAAAGTGAGCACATTCGGCGCCTGCGGAGCGCCCGGATTGACGTTGAAGAGAATCTGCGGGATGTCCTTGAGCTGGACGGCAATCTCGCTGGCCCGTTTCGTCATCGCCTTGCCGGTGCGTAGATAGAACGGCACGCCGGCCCACCGCCAGTTCTCCACGAACAGCTTGAGCGCCACGTAGGTTTCGACCGTCGAATCGGGGCGGACGCCCGCTTCGCGCCGATAGCCCGGCGCCTCCGTGCCGTGAATTTTGCCGTTCGAATATTGCGCCCGGACGACAAACTTCTCGACATCCTTCCCGGCGATCGGTTTCAGGCAGCGCAGGACGTCGATGCGCGCGTTGCGCACGACGTCGGGATCCAGCGAGTAGGGAGGCTCCATGGCGACGAGGCACATGAGCTGGAGGATGTGGTTCTGCACCATGTCCCGCAGGGCGCCGGCCTCCTCGTAGTAGGTGGCGCGGGTGCCGACGCCTTCCGCCTCGCTGACCGTGATCTGCACGTGGTCGATGTACTTGTGGTTCCAGATCGGCTCGAAAATGCTGTTGGCAAAACGGATGACCAGCAGGTTTTGGACCGTCTCTTTTCCGAGATAGTGGTCGATGCGGAAGATCTGGGACTCGTGGAACACCCGCCCCACGGTGCTGTTGATCTCACGGGCCGAGGCCAGGTCGTGGCCGATCGGCTTTTCCACGATGACGCGGGAAAAAGGCGCCTTGCTGCCGATGGACTGGATCAGGCCGGCTTGTTTCAGTCCCTCGCAGGCAGGAGCAAACGACGTGGGAGGGATGGCCAGGTAGAAAATGCGGTTGCCGGGAAGATTGAGTTCCGCTTCGATCTTTTCGCAGCGGGTTTTAATGTCCTGATAGGTCTGCGGTTCATCAATGCTGCCGGACAGGTAGAAGAGGCGCCGCTCGAAATCCGCCCATTTCTCGTTCGCCAGTTTTTGCCGCGAGTATTTGGTGATGCCGTCGCGCGAACTGGCGCGGAACTCCTCATCGCTGAGTGGTTTTCTCCCGAGCCCGAGGATGGCGTAGTTGGGCGGAAGCACGCCGTCGAGGAGCAGATTGTAGACTGCCGGGACGAGCTTGCGCTTGGCAAGGTCGCCCGATCCGCCGAAGATGACCAGCGTGCAGGGCTCCGCAGCGAAACTGCGGCCCGGTTCAGACGATGGTCCCTGTCCCGTGGGGCTCATAGCAAGATCTATTGGAGCCGTGTTTACCGCTTCCGAACCGAGTGCCCGCCGAAGGCATTGCGCAATGCCGCGAGCATTTTTTCCGCGAACGATTCTTCCTGGCGTGAACGGAATCGCGTGAACAGGGCGGTGGTCAGTGTGGGGACCGGCACGTCCTTGTCAATGGCATCCGCAATCATCCAGCGGCCTTCTCCGGAATCCTGCACGTAACCCTTCAGATTCTCGAGACGCGGGTCCTGCGACAATGCTCCGGCCGCCAGTTCGAGGAGCCAGGAACGCACCACGCTGCCATGCATCCAGAGGTCGGCGATTTTCGCCAGGTCGAGCTTGTACTCGCTCTTGGCCATCAACTCGAACCCTTCCGCGTACCCCTGCATCATGCTGTACTCGATCCCGTTGTGCACCATCTTGACGTAGTGCCCGGCCCCGGGTCCGCCCATGTGCGCCCACCCGTTTTCCGGCGCCAATGTTTTGAAAACAGGCTCCAGGCGCTTCACCGGTTCCTTTTCTCCGCCGACCATCAGACAATAGCCGATCGTGAGGCCCCAGATCCCTCCGCTGGTGCCGGCATCCACATAGTCGATCTTTTTTTTCTTGAGCTCGGCGGCGCGGCGCACATCGTCAACGAATCGGGTGTTCCCGCCGTCGATGATCGTATCGCCTGGCTGGAGGAGCGCGGCAACAGCAGTGACCGTTTCTTCCGTCGGAGCGCCGGAGGGCACCATGATCCAGACCGCACGCGGGGCTTTGAGTTTTAAGATCAGATCGGCAAGGGAAGACGAGCTCACGCAACCCTGGCTCTCGGCTTGTTTCACCAGCTCGGCCGTGCGGTCGTAGACCACCACACGATGTTTGTCACGCTGGAGGCGCGTGACCATGTTCATCCCCATCTTGCCTAATCCGATGAATCCGATCTCCATGTGACATCCTTTCCGATTCGGCCGTGACGGTGACGCTGCGCGTCACGGCGCATTGAGAGGGCTCTTACGGGGGCGATTCTAGCACAACAGGCTCAAAATCTTAATAAATCATCACTTCACATTAAACGACTGCAATCTGATCTTTATGGGAGGAATAGTTCCAATGAGAAGGATCCAGGGATCGGAGAATCTGGTAACGGTGCAGAAAAGACAAAAATTTGTCACTAGGGAATAGTCTGGATGGGAATTCAGGGGGAGATTCTTTGACAGTAGGGCCCCTTCCAACTATAATTTGATCGTCCGTTTCAGCGCCTTTTAGGAAAACACATATCATGCGGCTTTGCATGATAGTTGCGAAGTTAGATAAGAAACAGGATACGCGACAGCACCTAAACGCTAGCGAGAGCAAAAAATGGAACAGCGTCATTATCACATGATCGCTAGTTACCAGCGCCTCGTGGTTGGAGGTGCCGTCCTGCTTCTGACAGTCACCGCGGCCTGGGCGGACAACCCTCCCACTGCTACAGATCAGGACATCGGCATCTTTACGACCGTGGAAGGGAAGGTGGCTGTCACCCATCCAAACCTTCAAAAGCCCATTCCTGCAAAAATCCAGGACGGCGTGCTGTTCAAGGATGTCATCGAAACGGACAAGGAGTCCCGCACCAAAGCGCTGTTGAATGACGACAGCATCCTGACCGTCGGCGAACATAGCCGTGTCGAAATCACCGAGCATATCTACGACCCCAACAAGGGCATCCGCAGCGTCGTGCTCAACCTGGTCAAGGGCAGGGTACGTGCCCTCGTCGGCAAGGCCTTTACGGGATCCGGCTCCAAGTTTGAAATTCACACGCCGACCGCTGTGGCTGCCGCCCGGGGAACGTATTTCGTCGTGTTCCATATCAACGGGGTGAGCGGAATCACCAATATCGGGACGCACGGCCATGTTGATTTTTCGTCAGGCGGGCGCACCGTGCCAGTTCCGCCCGGGCACTTCTCAATCACCCCGCCCGGCGGAGGAGCTCCTGCTCCACCTGCGGTCAGCACAGGGGGTAATGTTCCGTCGCAAGTGGCCAACGCGGTTCATGGGACGGAGGTCAAGGACAGTCCGAAAGAGGAAAGTCCCAAACAAATGGCGATGGCATCAGGTGGAACGGCGCCCGTGCCGAGCAATCCGTCAAATCTGTCCGCTCCTGGTTCTGGCGGCTCAGGTGGGAGTGGAGGTGGCAGCAGTGGCTCAGGGGGGGGCAGCGGAGGGGGATCGGGTTCTCCGTCGCTCGGTCCGCCCGTTCCGACTGTAGCTGGAACCGGCACACCGACTGTCATAATTCCAATTGTCACGGCTGCTCCTGAGATAATCGAGCAGACAAATCCGCAACCGCCTCCGCCACCCCAAACGCCGCCTCCTACGCCAACGCCGACACCGCCGCCTCCTCCGGCAGAGCCACCACCTGTTGATATATCGAAAACATTTACAGAGCTAACTAATACGTATACGGAGAAGACCGAAAAATCAATTGAAACGTTTACGACACTCATTGAGCAACCGGGCGGTGGAGAGAGCGCTCACGCGCATGCCACAAATGTGATCACTCAAGTCTATAATGCGGGCGCTACCTATCTGGAAAGTGTCACGGCATTGAATCCGCCGCAAGAGCTACGCGCAAGTGCGGAAACGCTGGTGACCAATACCCAGACCCAGACAGTGGAAACGGTCATCGCTGCCGGGTTTACTGTCACGCCAGTACCACCTCCTGGATATCCGATTGTGGTGGCATCGTCCTCACCACCGCCTCCGACGGCAACACCGACACCACCGCCACCCCCGGCACCTGCGCCACCGACGGGGTCCATAGGGGAGTGGTTTTTAGAAATGCTTGCTCGGTTGTCTGAGCAATTCAACGAGTTCATTGCGAAAATCGACAAGCAGGAAGGTCGGACGTTTGTCAAAGCTGAATCAGAATACGAAAAGCGTCTGCGCAGTGCCGACGCCGAGGAACAGAAGAGGATAGAACAGGCGTTGAAGGAAGAAGCTGAGCTTATTGCGAAAGCGCAAAACGAGTACGAGAAGGCAATTAAGAAAGCAGAGGGCACGGATATCGAAAAAGCCCAGGCTAAACTTCAAGCCGATCTAGCCAGAGCTGCGGAAATCAGGGCTGCAGAGGTCAAACGCGCGCAAGAGATCGAGGCGGCGAAAATCGCCAAGGCCGCATTAATTCAGGAAGCACGCATTGTCCGGGCGCAAGTCTTGGAATCGGCCAAGGTCGACCGGTCTGGAGCAAAGTATATCCAGCGCGTCTCCAGGACTGGCGATCAATATCTCATCAAGCTGAGGGATGCCGGTGCTACGACCCCTGAGTTGGAGGAGGCTCGCAGACAGATTAATGAGAAGATTGCCGAGGCTGAGAATCGAGTGAAGCTGGCTCAGCAGGCGGCCGTTCAGGACGATGTTGTTCGCAGAACGGCTCGTCTTGGCGAGGAACGCGAGTTCATGAGAAAATTCGGGCGGTTAACCGACGAACACGAATATGTTCAGCGACGGAACCGGTTGGCAGACCGGCATCGGGTGGAAGAGCATGAGTTCATCCAGAGGAGAAACCGGTTGAGGGACCTGCCGCACGTCGAAGATCACGAATTTTTCAAAAAGAAGCGCTGACAAGAATCAGCTCATTACAGCCCTCCGGTCCCATCAAGGATCGGAGGGCTTTTTATTTTTTGGTCCCGGGTTTCTTGTATTACTTCCGCGGACTCCATATAATGCGCCACTTGATATGGAGTCCTTATGATAGCGAAAGTATGGGGCGCAGCGTTGGTCGGCCTCGACGCCCACCTGGTCGAGGTCGAGGTGGATATCAGCGGCGGACTGCCCCAGTTTTCCGTCGTCGGTTTACCGGATGCGACGGTCCGGGAGAGCCGGGACCGCGTCCGGGCAGCGCTCAAGAACAACGGGTTTGCCTTCCCGGTCAAAAAAGTTACCGTGAATCTGGCACCGGCCGATCTCAAGAAGGAGGGATCCGGATTGGATCTGGCCATCGCGATCGGTATTCTGGCTGCGCAGGAAGTCCTGCCGGCCGAGTCGGTAAAGGATCACGTGATGGTGGGTGAGCTGTCATTGGACGGCTGCATCAAGCCCGTCGCCGGGGCACTATCCATCGGGGTTGCCTGCCGGAAGAAACATCCGCTGCTTGTGCCCGCGGAGAATGCAATGGAGGCAGCGGTCGTTGAGGGCGTTCGGGCCTATCCGGTTCATACCCTCACGGAAGCGGTCGAGTATTTCCGTGGCGCATGCCCCATTCAGGCCGTCACAGTGGACCGGCAAATGACATTCGCCGCGCCTGCGTCGGATGACGAGGATTTCAGCGACGTCAAGGGGCAGGAACACGCCAAGCGGGCGCTCGAGGTGGCGGCGGCTGGCGGACACAATATACTGATGATCGGTCCACCCGGGGCCGGGAAAACCATGTTGGCCCGTCGTCTGCCAGGGGTGCTTCCCCCGATGGAGCCGGAGGAGGCCATCGATGCCACCCGCGTGCATAGCGTGGCCGGGTTGCTGATGAAAGGCACTCCGGTGCTGACCGTCCGGCCCTTTCGCGCTCCCCACCACGGGATTTCGGACGCCGGCCTGGTGGGGGGCGGGGCTGTCCCGCGTCCGGGTGAAGTGTCGCTTGCTCATCACGGTGTCCTGTTCCTGGACGAGATTCTGGAGTTTAAGCGCCATGTACTGGAAGGCCTGCGTCAGCCGCTGGAAGATGGAACCGTGACCGTCACCCGCGCCAGCGCGTCCATCCGTTATCCTGCCCGGTTCATGCTCGTGGCGGCGATGAATCCCTGTCCCTGCGGCTATTATGGAGACCGCACGCGGGAGTGCCGGTGCACGCCGCACCAGGTGCGCCGGTATCGCGCGCGACTGTCCGGGCCGCTGCTGGACCGGCTGGACATTCACCTCGAAGTGCCTCCGGTGCCGGTGCGCGAGTTGGGAGGAGAAGGCGGGCAGGAGCCCTCCGCCACCATCCGGGCGCGAGTGACTGCGGCGCGGGCGCGTCAAACGGCCCGTTACCGGCACGAGCGGATCTATTGCAACGCCCAGTTGAAGCCCCGCCACATCAAGAAGTACTGCGCCGTCGGCGGGGCATCGAAGGACTTGCTGGAACAGGCCATGACGCGACTGGGCTTGTCGGCCCGAGCCTACGGCCGCATCCTGCGGGTTGCGCGGACCATTGCCGATCTGGCAGACTCTGAGCCGATAGAGCCGGCGCACGTCGCGGAAGCCATCCAGTACCGGAGTCTCGACCGGCAGAGCGACCTGCCCTAACCGGGTGCACACATGGAATCGTTTCGGATCTTTGCCTGGTGGTTCATCGTCGGTTCGGTGATGGCCTTGTCGGTGATCATGCTCCAGGGGGGCATCCGGGAAGTGCTGCAGGCACAGGGTCCGCTCTGGGAAGTCAAGCTGGCGGAACTGCTGACCGCGATTGCCGGAGGCGGGTTGCTGGCCGGATGCGTCGCGTTGATTCTGAACCGTATCAAGAAACCGTAGGGCAGGAGGAGGGCGGCGGCACGGCACATGATGGATTTGGAAATCGGCTCAAATATCTATCGCAACACCGATGGAACGGTCGAGGTCGAGGGTGTGCCTCAACTGACGGTGACATTAAAACGCCCCGACGGCCCGCCCATCGTGAATTTCGTCACGTTCGACGCCTCCGGGCGGATGACGTCCAAGATGGTGGAGAGCACCCTGCAGTTCAACGAACGGCGGGCGCTCGAACTGGCCAAAACGCCGACCGGCCTGAAGCTGACCCATGCGGAGTCGGACAAGGTGGTGCTGCATGTCGAAGTGCAAGCGCCCGGCCATGTCGTGATCAAGCAGGCCAGTTTCGTCACCGCCAAGGGGCACACGATGGATATTTCCCTGGTCGAGTGGAAGGTCGAGAAGCGCCGGATGAGCGGAAGCACGACTGATGTCAAGGGAGGCGCCGTCGCGATCGGGTAGTTGCGCGGTCAGGAGCGGGGCGCTCGGGCTGCCGGCACCACCACCAGTTGTTCGTTCTTCGTGTCCACGCTCACCGTATCTCCATCCCGCAGTTCGCCTTTCACCAGCAGCCGCGCAATCGGCGTTTCCACTTCCTGCTGAATCAACCGCTTGAGCGGTCGCGCGCCGTACACGGCATCGTATCCCCGCGTGGCCAGATTGGCGACAGCGGCCGAAGTCAGCGTCAGCGGAATGCGGCGCTCCAGCAGGCGCTCGCGCAGCCGTGTCAGCTGGATGTCCACGATCGTGCTCAGATGCTCGGCTGCCAGCGGGTGGAACACGACCGTTTCGTCGACCCGGTTCAGAAACTCCGGCCGGAAGTGCTGCCGCAATTCAGCGATGACCAGACTTCGCATCTCGTCGTAGGAGGCATGCCGGTTCTGCGCCTCCAGAATCTCCTGGCTTCCGACGTTCGACGTCATGATCAGCACCGTGTTCTTGAAATCCACCGTCCGCCCCTGCGAATCCGTCAGGCGGCCGTCATCGAGCACTTGCAGCAGGACATTGAACACATCGTGGTGCGCCTTTTCCATCTCGTCGAACAGGATCACGGCGAAGGGATGCCGGCGCACGGCTTCAGTCAGCTGCCCGCCTTCGTCGTAGCCGATGTAACCGGGCGGCGCGCCGATCAGGCGGGCGACGGTGTGTTTTTCCATGTATTCCGACATGTCGATCCGGATGAGATTGCCCTCGTCGTCGAACAGCGTCGCTGCCAGTGCCCGTGCCAGTTCCGTCTTGCCGACGCCGGTGGGACCCAGGAAGAGAAACGAGCCGATCGGACGGTTGGGATCCTTGATGCCGGAACGGGCACGGAGGACGGCATCGGAGACGGCCTTGACGGCTTCGTTCTGCCCCACGACGCGGCGGTGCAACAGTTCCTCCAGCCGGAGCAGCTTTTCCAGTTCGCCCTCTAAGAGACGCGTCACGGGGATTCCTGTCCACCGGCTAACCACCAGCGCAATGTCCTCCTCGTCCACTTCCTCCTTCAGCAGTCTGCTCTCTCCCTGTTTTTTGACCAGGTGCCGCTCTTCCGCGGCCAGTTCCCGCTCCAGGCGGGGAAGTTCGCCGTAGCGAAGCTCGGCGACACGATTCAAATCATAGGCCCGTTCCGCCTGCTCGATCTGCTGTTTGACCTGCTCGATCTGCTGCCGGATGTTTCTGAGGCGCCCGACGGAAGCCTTTTCGGTCTCCCAACGCGACTTGAGGGCGTCGCGCGCGCTGGATTTTTCAGTCAGTTCAGCTTCCAGCGTGTGGAGCCGCGCGCGGCTGGCCTGGTCGGTTTCCTTTTTCAGCGCTTCGCGCTCGATTTCCAATTGCATCACCTTGCGGGAGACTTCATCAAGCTCGGCCGGCAGGCTGTCAATTTCGGTGCGTAGGCGGGCGGCGGCTTCATCCACCAGATCGATCGCTTTGTCGGGCAGGAATCGGTCACTGATATACCGATGCGAGAGCTTGGCGGCCGCGACCAGTGCGGCATCCTTGATGCGGACGCCATGGTGCACTTCGTAGCGCTCCTTCAGGCCGCGCAGGATCGAAATGGTATTTTCCACGGACGGCTGATCCACCAGGACCGGCTGAAAGCGACGTTCCAGCGCGGCATCCTTTTCGATGTGTTTCCGGTATTCATCCAGAGTCGTGGCGCCGATCATGTGGAGCTCGCCCCGGGCCAGCATGGGCTTCAGGAGATTGGCCGCATCCATGGCCCCCTCGGCGGCGCCGGCCCCCACGACCGTATGCAGCTCGTCAATGAAGAGCAGGACCTGCCCCTGCGCGGCTTGGATCTCCTTGAGGACGGCCTTGAGCCGTTCTTCGAACTCGCCGCGGAACTTCGCGCCGGCGACCAGCGCGCCCATATCGAGCACGACGACACGTTTCTGCTTCAGGCCCTCCGGGACGTCGCCCTTGACGATGCGCTGCGCCAGCCCCTCGACGATGGCGGTTTTTCCGACTCCGGGCTCGCCGATCAGAACAGGGTTGTTTTTGGTTCGCCGGGACAGAATCTGAATCGTCCGGCGGATTTCGTCATCGCGTCCGATGACCGGATCCAGCTTGCCCTGTGAAGCGAGTTTGGTCAGGTCTCGGCCGTATTTTTCCAGCGACTGGTAGGTGCCTTCGGGATCCTGGCTGGTGACGCGCTGATTCCCGCGAACCTGTTGCAAGGCGGGGAGCAGCTTGTTGCGCGTCAGGCCCAGCTTGCGAAAGATGCCTCCCTCGTCAACCATGGCCAGGAGGACATGCTCGACGCTGAGGTACTCGTCTTTGAGCGCCTGCATTTCCTGTTCGGCCTGGGTGAGGATGCGGGACAGGCGGTTGGCGACATGAATCTGGCCCGGAGCGGCGCCGGATCCCTGGACCTGCGGCATCTTGGCCAGGGCCTGCTCCGCGGCATTCTTAACAGCCGCGGCAGTCACACCTGCACGCTCGAGCAGGGGGGCAGTCACTCCGTCGGATTGATCCAGCAGCGCCAGCAGCAGGTGCTCCACGTCGATGCCCTGATGGCTTCGACGCATTGCCTGGGCGGACGCGGCTTGCAGAGCTTCCTGAAGTTTGAGAGTCATCCGGTTAAGATCCATAACCGCTGTTATTCCTTGTGATTAAGCGTTCTAGGGTGCATGAAAGGTTGAATAAACATCATTGCGGGGAAGTCAACCTGGCGGCAGGAGAACTATTCGCTCACTGAGAACCGTGGAGGAAGTGCCTAATGAGGCGACGGTTCGGACGAAGTGAAGAATCTAAGCCTACTGGAGGCAAAGTACCACTCCGCCGCGATTTGATTGAACGCGGCGGATCACACGAAGTGCGGTATGGAGCTGGCGAGAGAAATCGAACCGTCCAACCGTCACCGAGTCGGCCCTGAAGCTTGCCTCTCGGCTCCTACAAGGGGGCCAAGCCCCCTCGTATGCGCCCCACGAAGGGGGCACACCCCCTTCGGAACCCCCGGTTGGAGGTTCGATGATGGCCTCCATACTGCTAAAAGAGAGCGTCGTGGTGTGGAGCTGGCGAGAGGAATCGAACCTCCAACCAGCGGTTTACAAAACCGCTGCTCTGCCATTGAGCTACGCCAGCCCGGCAAAATATTCACACATTTCTTCCCGTCGAGCAAGTGATAGCGGCGTGCAGGTCCTCTTCGAACGAAGGGACCGTGACACATCCGATGGAGCACGGCGAGCCGAGCGATGTTCCATCAGGCCAAACTCGGCCGGCAACTTCTGGAAAAACCCGACTGATCAGGCGCAAGCGAAAAATTAACAGGCCCGTAACACCGCGTTTATTGACTCGCAACCTTCGCTTGGTATTCGTACATGCGGAATTCAAGTAACCCATGTAATCCAACCGGAGGGGATAACAGATGAGGCGCACAAAGACCATTAAGCGGACTCTAACACCTGTCGTGAGTAGCAGGTCTCTGCTCGGAATGGGGACGATACTCGCCCTGCTGATCACGGCTCCACTCGCACAGGCCGAATCGCCCGGCTACTCCGGCGCCAGGCCGCCTGTGCATCCTGAATTGGCCTCGTACGAACCTCAGTCCGAACTGTCCGGGCAGTTGACGATAGCCGGTTCAGAGACGATGCAGCCCATGCTTGCCAAACTGGGGGCGGCATTTACACGCCAGCACCCCCAAGTCAACTTCACAATTGAGGCGCTCGGATCAACCCAAGGGATCAGAGAGTTCGCGCTTGGTTTATCCCTGCAACGACGTGGCGACAAGTCCCGCGATGGCCACGGAGGGGGCGGTGCCGCCGATCTTCTCGCAAGTTCCCGTCCGCTGTCCCCGGAAGAATTAAAGGTCTTCGTGTCTCATCACGGGAACGAACCGCTTGAGTTCCCCATCGCCATGGATGCGGTGACCGTCTACGTCAACACGCAAAACCCCATCCCGGGACTTACGCTGGAGCAGCTCGATGCGGTGTTCGGCAGCACACGTAAGCGCGGTTATCCGTCCGATATCACCTCTTGGGGACAACTCGGACTGGCAGGCGGGTGGGAAAAGACGGAGATTCATACTTACGGCCGCAATAACACTTCGGGCACACGCGAGTTTTTCATTAAGGCGGTGTTGAAGGGCGGCGAGCTCAAGGAGGGGATTCGCGAGCAGTCCGGCACGGCCTCGGAAATACTGGCGATCGCGCGTGATCCCAACGGAATCGGCTATGCTGGAACTGGATACCGGACCTCCTTCGTGCATATCGTGCCGGTCGCTGAGCAGGCCGGGCGTCCCTATGTCATGCCAACCGTGGACACTGTTGCCGACGGCACGTACCCCTTGAACCGGTCACTCTACCTGTACGTGAAGAAGGGGGCGAAAGATAAATTTGATCCGGCCGTCCTGGAATTTCTTAAGTTTGCCAACAGCCGGGAAGGACAGCAAACTGTTGTCCAAGCCGGCTTCTTCCCGCTCACGAGCGCGATGGTGGCCAGGAACCTGACGCAGTTGAGCAGCCGGTCGATCACGGCCAGTGTGGTGCCGGCTAAACACTAGGTCGTCGGAAGATGTAACGGTGGGAGCGCGTCCGGAAGGCCGGACGCGCTCTTTTTTTGACCGTAAGGCACGTGATGGGGATTTACCGGACGAAGATGATCGTGTACAGTGGCCCGTCGGAAACCGCCATTCGAGCTTGGCAAGTATGACGATGAAATCAGCCATGGGCGGCATGCTCCTCTGTATGTTCGCGTGCCTGGATGCGTGCACGAACGTTCCGCCTCCCCGGACCGTGTATCAGGACGTCCGCACGGCGGTTCAGTTACGGGTGGACCCGCAGGCGGGAACCGGCCATAGCCATCCGGCACACCTTCAAGTCGAGCAAATGGTCCGCATTTTGTCAGGCATCCGTGTTCAACCGGACCGGCGGACGGCGTATCGGATACTGGCGGGTGAGGCAGAGACCGCCCCGGCGTTCACGGTTGCCGAAGCCCTGGCGCTGGCGCCGCATCTGGTCAAGGCGTTGTCCGCCGCGAAGCCGGATGAATTAGTGACGTTTTACCGAAGGATCTCGGATTCTTCAACCGGACTGGCCTACACCACCGGCGGGCTGTTCATGCGGGAGGGGCACCTCTATCTGGTCCTGGCGAACTATCGGCAATCTCCTTCGGACGCAATGAGCCTCGGCATCCCCGCATACGAAATCGATCCCTACGATACCCCGTTGATGTCACTCAAGCGGGCAGGGTATACCGTGACATTTGTACCGCAGGAAGCCGAGGTCCATCCCGTCGATAACCAATGGAAGTGGGAGTTTCCTGATCGAGGCAAGCTCATCGTCATCGACCCATTGCTCGTCTTTCGAAGCTCCGGTTCTTCTTCATCAAAGGACCCGACAGACCCAAAGCCTGTCCGGTGAAGACCCGTACGGCGGTGCCGCCCCATCACCGCACGCGCTTATTCATCAATACAACCGATCGATCATCTTCAATTGAAGAACCATTGCGCCTGGAACCGGAGCATGTTGCCCGTAAATTCCGATTGTGGCGCGCTGTTCGTCAACGCAACGTTTGGGCTCGTCGACGAAGAATGGAGCCCGTCTTTGTACATCCATTCGGTGACGAAACGCCAGTGGGTATCCGGCTCCCACACGAGGCCGAAATTGATCATTCTCGACCTTCCGTCCACCGCATTGATGGACTTGATCCCCCCATAATACTCGCCCCATCGAAAATATCCGGTGAGCATGCCGACGTCCGAGTATCGCCACGTATAGTACGGCTGCACGTATCCACCATAGAGGTGGGTTTCACGGATAAATCCCTGTGCGTCCCGCTTCGGCCCGCGCCCAAGCGTGTACTCCGTCAACAGTCCCCATGGTTGTGGCGGGGTCCAGATGTATCCGGTCAACCGCTCATCACGAACTTGACAGCCCGTGGATTTGCCATCCTGCTTGTGCGTGGCGATGGGGCAGCGTGATACGGTTCCTGGATCCACCACGAACTGCCCGCGGTACGCGAACATGCCGGCCTCAACCAATCGTCCGTTCGGTAGTTCCCAAGGATGCGCCAATCGAAGACCCACGTGCTTGTCATAATTCAGTTCAGGCTTGTTTCGTCCCTGACCGTTCCAGACCATGACAGCTACGTCACCGTAATCACCAGGGCCATTGTGATAAATGGCTAATTGTTCATAACGGGCTTGTGACACTTTCGGGCTCCAGTAATAGGCAATTCCCAAGTCACGTTCGCCTGGCGCACCGCTCTGGATGGACTCATGCCGATCCAGCTCTTGGCGGTTGCTGCTGGACCGGTAGGTGTCGAAGGAGTTCGGAGTCCGGTGCTGCCCGAAACGAATCCGGTGCTCTTTATCCTTGGTGACAAAAAAGTCTGCAAATGCGTCAACGACTTCAAGATTGGATAGCGCCTGCCCGTTCCCTTCGAACGCAGGCTGGAAGTAGAACGCGAGGCGGTCCGAAATCTGTCCCTGGAGTACCAGGCGGATCCTCCTGATGTAAAACGTGTTCGGATCGCTGGTCGCAACCTTATCGCCTAGCGGGATGTCCATCATGGGATTATCAAGCAAGGCATAGCGAAACTGCGTGTAGCCGTTGATCCTGATCCGTTCGTACCACCGGGGACTGGTGATCATGCCCATCTCAGCCGATTGCGTCAACGCCTTCTGCTCTTCCTGGGCTTTGATCCGGATCCAATCGTCCATCGTGATGAGCCCCTTTTCAAGAAGCACATCTTCGAGGGGAGTAGGCTCAGCCGCCTTCATGAACCCACCGGACTGCTTGGGTGAGCCTGTCTGAGATGGACCGGCGACAGGCGTAATGACGGGTTTCTCGACGACGGACGTCGGTGCCGGGTTTATCGCCGCAGGTCGCTCCTGGGCCAGGGCCGTCCCTTCTCCGCCGCCGGACACAAGTAGAAGCACTGCAACAGCCTGAGCCAGCACACAGATCCTCCATGCATTCATGCGTGACCTCCACCTGGGTTGGGCGATTCCTAGTAGTTCATCCGCCGCAAGCCTAGCTGGAGGCTGTGACGTGCCAGTCACCGCTTTGTTACAGGATTGTTAATATTGTTGAAAAAATCGCCGACAATTAACCGTGCTGCTATCTTCCATTGACGATGCCACAATATCCGCCCGCTAGAGTACTGGCGGTTGAAGATGACGGGGAACGAACGATACAGAGAAGGGAGGGATGCGGAAAACCGATGAGTCTCGAAATTATTCAAATCATCGAAGACGATCATCTGCAGGCCAGCCTGATTGACCGTGAAGTCCGCAAAGCCGGCTTTCGCACGAACGTCGCCTATGACGGCAAGACCGGCCTGGCCGACGTCCGCCGCTTGCGGCCGTCGTTGGTCCTGCTGGACATCATGCTGCCCGAACTGGACGGCCATGACGTCTGCCGGCGCCTGTGTGAAGATCAGTAGACCCAGGCGATTCCCATCATCATGATGTCGGCATTGGGCACGGAAGAGCACAAGACCACGGGGCTCGAGCTGGGGGCCGACGATTACATGGTCAAACCCTTCGGGCTGGCCGAGTTGATTTCGCGCATCCGCGCCGTGCTGCGTCGCAGCCTCGCGCACGCGCATGAGCAGGCCGGCCGGCAGGGCGATGACCTGCATCTGGAAGGGGATCAGTATGTGGCCCTGTTCAGGGGGCAGAAGGTCACACTGACAGGAATGGAATGGAAAATTCTCCGACGACTCGCCGGTTCAGCGGGGCGGGTGGTGATGCGGGAGGAACTGGTGCGCGAGATCTGGGGCAGGGACGGTTTGATCCACGATCATGAGCTGGAGAGGCACGTCAGGGCGCTCCGCCGGAAGCTCGGTGACGATCCGGCCACTCCGACGATCATCGGACCGGCCGCCACCGGCTACGTGCTCACCGAGCGCAGGCCGTGAATGTCCTGATCGGCCATGAAATCT
>Ga0209640_10000404_pt1 | contig 32810 bp, 32 predicted proteins | sample RifCSP10_1_FD_184018 | JGI IMG/M metagenome (GOLD analysis project Ga0209640, IMG submission 184018) | Soil microbial communities from Rifle, Colorado - Rifle CSP2_sed 10_1 (SPAdes) (version 2) | ecosystem: Environmental > Terrestrial > Deep subsurface > Rock core/Sediment | place: Rifle... | reverse complement strand
CGGACCGCCCCGCCGTTCCCCTCCCCTGTCGAGACGAACAGGATGTGGATCGGCCGCTCCACGATCGTATGCGCCGGAATATGGACGCAGGCGCCGTCGGCGAACAACGCCGTGTTCAACGCCACGAACGCCTGCCGCTCGAACGGGGCGACGCGCGCGAGGTGCCGGTCGATGCTCTCGCCCCCTCCGGGCCCTGACGAGGCCAGGCTCTCCACGCGCGAGCCGCGCGGGAGCGCGCCGGGCGACGACAGCGCCGGTGCGTAATGCCCGTCGACAAAGACCAGCTCGGCCCCGAACAGGCCCGAGAGGCGGAACGGCACGACCTCGACGTGTGACGGCCCGGCCGCCGCCTTCCGTCCGAGCACGAAGGCCTGGTCGGCAATCGGGGCGACGCTCGTGAACCGCCATTCCTCATCGCGCGTGGTCGGGAACCCCAGCGCGAGAAATCGCGCGAGCGCGTCCTCGCGTGCCTGCGCCAGACGGGCGGGCTCCCCTTGCGGGCGCGCCTGCCGTGCCTTCTCGAATTCGATTTCGTATCCGTGCAGCGACTTTGCCATTACCCCACCGGCGCTTCCAGCCAGCCGTATCCTCTGTCCTCGAGCTCGAGGGCGAGCTCCTTGCCGCCGGAGCGGACGATGCGGCCGTCCGCCAGCACGTGCACCACGTCGGGCACGATGTAATCGAGCAGCCGCTGGTAGTGGGTGACGAGCAGGAACGCGCGGTCCGCGCGGCGCATCGCGGTCACGCCCTTCGCCACAATCTTCAGCGCGTCGATGTCGAGGCCGGAGTCGGTCTCGTCGAGGATGCCCAGCTTCGGCTCGAGCACCGCCATCTGGAAGATCTCGTTCCGCTTCTTTTCGCCGCCGGAGAATCCCTCGTTCACGGGGCGGTTCAGGAGCGTTTCGTCCATGTCGAGCTCCTGCATGCGCCCGCGGACGAGCGTCATGAACTCCATGGCGTCGAGCTCCTCTTCGCCGCGGTGCTTCCGGATCGTGTTCATCGCCGCTTTCAGGAAGTACGCGTTGTTGACGCCGGGAATCTCGACCGGATACTGGAACGCCATGAACACCCCGGCGCGGGCGCGCATCTCCGGATCCATCGCCAGCAGATCTTCGCCCTCGTAGAGGACCTCGCCGGCGGTCACCTCGTACTCCGGATGCCCCGCCAGCACGCGGGCCAGCGTGCTCTTGCCCGAGCCGTTCGGCCCCATGATGGCGTGGACTTGACCGGCGTCGAGCGACAGATCGATGCCGCGAAGAATGTCCCGGCCCGCGACGCGCGCGTGAAGGTTCTTGACTCTCAACATCTGGTTTACCCGACGCTCCCCTCAAGGCTGATACTGAGCAGCTTCTGCGCCTCGACGGCGAATTCCATCGGCAGATGGCGGAACACTTCCCTGCAGAAGCCGCTGACAATGATGTTCACGGCGTCTTCGGCCGACAGGCCGCGCTGCCGGCAATAGAAGATCTGGTCCTCGCCAATCTTCGAGGTCGAGGCCTCGTGCTCGACCCTGGCGGTGCTGTTCTTGATCTCGAGATACGGGAACGTGTGGGCGCCGCACCGATCGCCGATGAGCAGCGAATCGCACTGCGAGTAGTTGTGCGCGCCGCGCGCCCCCTTCGCGATCTTCACGAGCCCGCGGTACGTGTTCTGCCCGTGGCCGGCCGAAATCCCCTTCGAGACGATCGTGCTCTTCGTGTTCTTGCCGAGGTGAATCATCTTCGTCCCGGTGTCGGCCTGCTGCCGGTTGTTGGTCGTCGCCACCGAGTAGAACTCGCCGATCGAGTTGTCTCCCTGGAGGATGCAGCCGGGGTACTTCCACGTGATGGCCGATCCCGTCTCGACCTGCGTCCACGTGATCTTGGAGTTGACGCCCTGGCACTTGCCGCGCTTGGTGACGAAGTTGTAGATGCCGCCCTTCCCCTCCTTGTCGCCGGGGTACCAGTTCTGCACCGTCGAGTACTTGATCGTCGCGTTGTCGAGGGCCACCAGCTCGACCACCGCGGCGTGGAGCTGGTGCTCGTCGCGCATCGGCGCCGTACACCCCTCCAGATAGCTCACGTACGAGCCCTCGTCGGCAATGATGAGCGTCCGCTCGAACTGGCCGGTCTCCTTCGCGTTGATGCGGAAGTAGGTGGACAGTTCCATCGGGCACCGCACCCCTTTCGGGATGTAGGCAAACGACCCGTCGGTGAAGACCGCCGAGTTCAGCGTGGCGAAGAAGTTGTCCGAGTAGGGCACGACGGTGCCCAGGTACTTCCTGACCAGCTCGGGATGGTGCCGCACCGCGTCGGAGAAGGAACAGAAGATGATGCCAAGCTCGGCCAGCTTCTCCTTGAACGTGGTGGCCACCGAGACGCTGTCGAAGACCGCATCGACCGCCACGCCGGAGAGCAGCTTCTGCTCGTCGAGCGGAATGCCCAGCTTCTCGAACGTCCGGCGGACTTCCGGATCGACCTCGTCCAGGCTCTGCAGCGTGGGCTTCTTCTTCGGCGCCGAGTAATAGAACGTGTTCTGGTAGTCGATGGGCCCGTACGTCACGTTGGCCCACGTCGGCTCCTTCATCGTCAGCCAGACGCGATAGGCGGTCAGGCGCCAGTCGAGCAGCCACTGCGGCTCCTGCTTCTTGGCCGAGATCAACCGGACGATGTCCTCGTTGATCCCGCGCGGCACCGATTCCTGCTCGATGTCGGTGACGAAGCCGTACTTGTACTCGCGGCTCGCCAGCTGTTCGATGGTTTCTGTGGACGTGCTCATGTCTCTGACCCTCGGTCCGCCTGAAGCCGGACACTACGTCGCTACGCGCTGAACGACACGCCGCAGCCGCAGGTGCCCTTGGCGTTCGGATTGTTCAGCACAAACCCTTTGCTCAGCAGGCTCGTGTCGTAATCGAGCACGGTGCCGTCCAGCAGGCGCAGGCTCTTCGGATCCACGAACACCCTGGCGCCGTCCGGCGTCTCAAAGACCGCATCGGTCGGCCTGCCTTCCGCCTCCCACGCGAACGTGTATTCGTACCCGGAGCAGCCGCCCGCCTTGACGCCGACGCGAAGGCCGCGCTCCCCCTGCCGGCGCTTCTCGAGCATCTTGCGAATGTGCGTCGCGGCGTTTTCGCTGATCTCGATCATCGCGCGTCAACCGGGACGCTCCGTCCCGCCTCGCTCTTACTCAGCACAACCGGAAACGTGCCGTCCTCGTCGACCATCTCCGCAAGCGTCATCGCCTGCAGAACCGAGAGGATCCGTTCGGTGACGCGCGACAGCGGATCGCGGATCGTGCAGTTGTCGAACTGCACGCACCGATCGTCCCGCCGCCCGCACGCGGTCATGGCGAGCGGACCGTCGAATGCCTGAACGACCTCCGCCAGCGAAATCGACGCGGCCGGCCGCGCGAGGTGGTATCCACCGTGCGCGCCCTTCTGCGCCGCCACCAGTCCCCGCCGCGCCAGCCGCTGGAGCACCTTGGCCAGGATCTCAACGGGAATGTCGTGACGCTCCGCAATGGCTCGGGCGCTGGCGACCCCTGAGGGCGCTTCCGCGGCCAGATACTGCAGCGCCAGCAGGCCGTAATCCGTCTTTTTCGAGAGCCTTAGCATGTCGTCCTTAACTCCGACCCAATTGGTCCTATATTAACGCGGATCCGCCACGTGCGCCAGTTCTCTTCGGAGGCCCCGGTCGAGGTTGGCTGGTGGCGGCTAACCATTTGAAGCTCGCGAGCTTATGGCCCTCGGCCGGGTGCGCGAATTGCAGCGTATGCGGTGGGCGCCCGTTACAGGGGGGCGGCTGAGAATTCGGTTACCGACATGCTGCGGAAGGAAGACGGCCTCTTCGAGCTGATCGAGCACGTGGTGAAGGGCGTCCGCGTCAACGCGCGGGGGCGCCGCAACAATCGAGTCCTGCCACGGCCGCTCGACCGCATCGACGATGCCTCGGCCCGGCGCCGCACGCCGGCAAAGGCACGAAAACCCAAACGGCGATAGATTCAGTCGCGGAGCACGTCTGTGAGCGCGCGCCGCGCCGCGAAGTATCCGCACATGCCGTGTACGCCGACACCGGGCGGCGTTGACGCCGAGCAGATATACAGCCCTCGAACCGGCGTCGAGTAGGTACGCCAGGTCGGCCGCAGGAAAAACTGCCTCAAGTCGCTCACGCCGGACGCGATGTCGCCGCCGACGAAGTTCGCATTGTGGCGCTCGACATCGGCCGGCCCCATCACCGCCCGGGCGAGGACGCGGTCGCGAAAGCCGGGAGCGAACCGCTCGATCTGGCGCTCGATGCGCGGCAGCATGTCGACGCTCGAGCCGTGCGGCACATGACAGTAGGTCCACGCGACGTGCCGCCCCTGCGGGGCGCGCGACGGATCGGACAGCGTCGGCTGCGCGAGCAGGACGAAGGGGCGCTCCGCGTGCACGCCGTTCCACGCGTCGCGCTCGGAGGACGCAATCTCGTCCAGCGTGCCGCCGACGTGCACGGTGCCCGCGAGCGCGCACTCGGGATTGCGCCACGGAATCGGGCCGTCGAGCGCCCAATCCACCTTGTACACGCCCATGCCGTAGCGATATCGCTGCAGCGCTTTCCTGAATCGCGATGGAAAACGGTGACCGGCAATCCGCAGGAGCGGCTTCGGCGACAGGTCGCACAGGATGGCTTTCGCCGCCGGCAGCTCGTCGATGGAGGTGACGGTCGTTCGCGTGACGATCTCGCCGCCAAGCGATCGCAGGTACCCGGCCAGGGCGTTCGAGAGGCGCTGCGCGCCTCCCTTGGGCATCGACCATCCAGCCACATGGGCCACCAGGTTGAGGGCCAGCGCCGCACCCGCCGTCAGCCGCCTGTCGAGCGGCAGCATGGTATGGGCGGCAATGCCCGCGAACGCGGCGCGCGCGGGCTCGCCCGTGTAGAGACGCCGCGCCTCCGCGTCCGCCGGCCGCAACGCCCGCAGGCCGAATCGGGCCAGCGCGATGGGGTGGCGCGGCCAGCGCAGCGGTCCGAGCACCGACTCCTCGATGTTCGGCCACGCCGTGACGAGCGCCCGAAACAGCCTCGCGTACGCCGTCCCATCCGCTCCGAGGCCCTGCGCCGTACGGTCCACCGAACGATAGACACACGCGGCTCTGCCGTTGTCGAGTGGATGCGCGAGCATGGCCGGCGGCTCGACCCATTCGAGCCCGTGCCCGGCCAGCGGCAGCGTGCGGAAGAACGGCGACGCGATCGCAAACGGGTGCACGGCCGAGCAGATGTCGTGCACGAAGCCCGGCAGCGTCAGCTCCGCCGAGCGACACCCGCCGCCAACGGTCTCGCCCGACTCGAGGACCACGACCTTGCGGCCGGCCTGCGCGATGAGGATGGCCGCAGCGAGGCCGTTCGGGCCGGAGCCCACCACAACGGCATCGAACTCACTCATGGATCGACATCGAGCATAGGCGTTGCTTCTCGCAGGCGCAAAGATATTCCTGAAGGGTGACCTGCGCTGAACTGTCAGGTACGCGAGCGGACGCACGCAGCAGGTCCCGGCAGACTCGCTGCGTGGCTCGTGTGCTATCTCGGCCCGGCCGTCGTGTTAGACAGAATTGTCGCGGTTGGCCGGCATCGGGACAGAAACGTGCGAGGGCTGCAGCGGGATAGTGATAACCAGATCGCGGCCGGTGCGGATGACCGTACGCCTGGCCGTCCACTTCAGGAAGCCGGCGTCTGCCAGCGCGTCGAGCACGTGGCGGCAGTCGTCGACGCCCAGGTTCCAGAAACGTCCGGCCTGCGCCACGGTCAGCTCGAGCCCCGGCATTTCGACAAAGTCCGCACGCGCCCGTTCCAGTACTGTGGCGAAGCTCATGGCCGCCTGAACAGCAACCTCCACGCCATCATGAGGTGGCGGCGTTAGTGCTGCGTCAGCGCTGACATCTCCTTTGTTCCGTATGCGTTGGGCCGTGTCCCGTGCGCCGCGTAGGTCTTTTCCACGTTCTACATATTCGTCGTCTCGCTCAATGAGGGCTACCAAACTGTGGGATTGGCCATCGACAGGGCACGATGACGCGGCAGGATCTCGCGAAACACATCACGGGCCGCGACTGTATATAACGTAGGCACCGACGCCTGAGGCGGAGGAGCGTATGAAGCACACTTTGACCGGCCTCCTGATCGCGGGCACAACGCTGTCCGCCGTCATGTTCCTCACCAGGGACGTCAGCAGCCAGGACGTCCAGGTGCCGCTGCCGCCGGTGGCCGTGGCGCCGGCGGGCAACCCGACGACGCCCGCGAAAGTCGCGCTGGGACGGCTGCTCTTCTGGGATCCGGTTCTCTCGGGACCCAGGGATGTCGCCTGCGCCACCTGCCATCATCCTCAGTTCGGCTACGCGGAGAATCGGGACCTCTCGGTCGGTGTCACCGGCACCGGCCTGGGCCATCGCCGGCGCCTGGCCCCGGGAAGCTCCATTCCCCTCGTCAAACGCAACAGCCAGACAATTCTGAACGTCGCGTTCAACGGCATTGGCGAGGACGCGAGCTACGACCCGCTACGGGCGCCGATGTTCTGGGATGTTCGCGCCCGCAGCCTCGAATCCCAGGCCCTCGAGCCGCTCAAGGCGCTCGAGGAGATGCGCGGGCGCACGTATCCCGAGGAGAAGGCCGTGGAATCGGTCGTCGCACGGCTCGACGCCATCCCGGAGTACCGGCGGCTGTTTGCCGGCGCGTTCGGGAGCGAGCGCGCGGTCAGCGCCGACAACCTCGGGAAGGCGCTTGCGGCGTTCCAGCGATCGCTTGTCGCGAACAACTCGCCCGTCGACCGGTACATGCGGGGCGACGGCGACGCGATGTCGGCGGCGGCCGTCAACGGGATGCGCCGCTTCGAACGCATCGGCTGCATCAACTGTCACAAGGGTCCGATGTTCTCGGACTACCAGCTGCACGTGCTCGGCGTGCCCGACAACCCGGCACTCCCCGTCTCGGATGCGGGCGCCGGGGAGCGCGGAACCGGCGAGCGCTACGCGTTCCGGACCGCCTCGCTGCGCAACCTGGCCTTCACCGCACCGTACATGCACAGCGGCATCTTCGAGACGCTCGAGGACGTCCTCGAGTTCTATGACGACGTCGACTCGCGGCGCGGAAACGACCGCAATCCCAACGTCAGCCGCGAGGAGCTGGACCCCCTCCTGCGGCGCCTGCGCGGCGTCGACGAAGACGATGAGGATCTCCTGGCGTTTCTCGACGCGCTGAGCGACGGCTCGTTCGATCGCACGGTGCCGGCGCGCGTGCCGAGCGGCCTGCCGGCCGGTGGACGAATTCAGTAGACGCGCATTCGACGCGCAGATGTCACTTGGCGAACGCGCCGCGATACGGCTTGAGGCCGTGCTGGAGCCGTTCGAGGCCGTCCTGAACCCCTTCCCAGCACGCGCTCTCCAGCATCTGGTATCCCGGTTCCGCATTGCGCCGCCATCCGAAGGCCATCGTCCAGGGGCGCGCGTAGACTTTCGGATCGTCGATGGTCGCCTGATAGTGCATGACGTCCGGATGAAACATCGTCCAGCGTTCGACGACGTGGACGGACTCGCTGAAGAAATTGCCGACGTGGTCGAGCCACACCCGGTCCTTCAGGTTCGTGACGTCGATGACGAGCGTGTTGCCCTCCCACCGGCCTCGCGAGTCGCCCATGAAGAGGTGCAGGGATGCCGGGACGTGCGGCCGCTCCTCGGTCGGGATCACGCGGTAGGTACGGAGTTGTTCCGTCATGAAGAACACGTAGCCGGGCGTCTGAACGATCTGAAAGCTGCCGGCGGTGTACGCCTGCTTCGGCGGCGAGTCCGGCATGCACTGCTGGACCGGATTCCAGTAGGTGGCAAAGTGAGTCTCCACCTTCGCCGCCGCCCACGGCTGGTACGGAATCCTGCCGTCCTGCGGGTCGACGATGAGGCTCTTTCCGCCCGAGCCATCCATCCCCTGAGGATGCTCCTCGATGTTCTCCGCGTTGCGCGCGCCAATGCGGAACCAGAAGCCCTGGAAGTCGGGGCGACCATCCGGCGTCCGCGGCGGGGTGAAGGTCTTTGCCGCCTCCAGCGCGCACCTGTGCAGGACGGCGGGCTCCTCGGAGCAGCCACCTGACTGACCGTAGGGCGCCATGGGCGTCGGGCCCGAGCCCGGCGGGGGCGTCACGTAATACGGGCGCTGCCCGGCGGCCGGCTGCTGCAGCGCCGACACGAGCACAACCAGAACAATCAGCGGCATCATCCAGCCGGAGCACCGGTTGTTCATGTCAACGTCTCCTTCTGACAGCGGAGTCTACTACCATCCCGCCGCCAGCAGTCATTCCGGCCGGTCAGTCACTTCCCGTCGAGACGTGCCCGTCCGAAGCGCTCGCGGCGGACCGCATCTCCTCGCTCACGCGGGTGCCGACCTCGGTCGCCTCACGCGTCTCGAAGGCGACACCCGAGCCCGTCATGGCACTCATGTACCCCAGGCGAGCGTATTCGCGGTACATGGAGTCCTCGTCGACGATGTCACGTCGTTCGGCGACCTCCACCGCGTGCTGCAGCTCGTGCCCCACCATCCCCAGTTGTTGAACATCCGATGGCAGCGGCGTCAGGCGGATCACCATGTATCGCGTGTCGCCGACGACCGAGAGCAGCGTCGTACGGCCGGCGAACGCCGGCGAGCCAAAGGGGTCCGGCTGCAGGTACACCACGACGTCGGACGCTTCGAGACGCGACACGAGCGCCCGAAGCGTGGGAGAGTCGCGCAACCCTTCCTCGAACAGCGTCCGGAGGTGCCGATCGAGAATCCGCACGTGCGCCTGACGCGTATCCGGTATGGGATCGGCGGTGGCAACCGGCGCGGAGATGAAGAGCAGGAGCAGCAGCGCGGGAACAACGCGAATGAGTGTCATGGTGCGCACGACCATCGCAAGCACCGCGGCACACACACGGCGTCCTGCCGACTGGGAAAATTTTCAGCTCCTGGGAGTGACGAGGCTCGTCAGGCTGCGAAAGCGGACTGGAAAGCTCCTGTGTACGACTCCCTATTAGTTCATCAACGACAGAATGATGGGCCGGCAGCGATATTCCGGCTTTCCCGGTAGGATAGCAAATGACTCACCGCTCGCCTATCGCATAATGCGCCGCCCACGGCCGCGGGTCGGTCGGATTCCAATAACCGGGATCCCCGGGGATCCGTTCGTCGAGGATGCCGTCCGGCCGTGCGTAGACGTTGCTCGACGGTCCGTTCGTATCCGTGCAGGTGCTGTACACCATCCGATCTTCAGTGTTGGGAGTGAAGCGCAGGCGCGCGTGCAACGGATAGAGGAACGCCGCCGGGTCGTACAACGTGATCTCGCCCACGATCTCGTTTCCGACGCGCTCGTAGCGCTCGACGGCCGTCAGCTGGTCGCTCCACTCGAACAGCGAGTGCGTGGCATTCCATTGCCTGATCTGATTGGTGTGGATGACGAGCGCGGCGCCGTCCCAGAAGCCGATCGACTCGCCGAGCCACTGCGAAAACTGCTGGCCGTCGGGCCGATGCCCTTTATCGGTGTGCACCCACCGCACCTGGGTGGAGATCAGCGTGTCGGTGAGCAGCAGGACCTGAGTCGGCCGGGTCACGAACTGCTGGGGACTCCGCGAGACGCCGCGAACGAACCCCTCCGGCAGGCAGAACGACGCCGCCCACCAGTGGCGGCCTTCGGCTTCGGCTTTGACCTGCTGGACGTAGTACGCGCGATACGGCGGCGTCAGTGCCGCCGCCATCGTGCTCGCCTGGATGTCGTTGCTGTCGAGCCACGACGGCCGGACGGTCCACACGCCATCCCAGTTCGGCAGCGTCGCCATCGTATGCCTGGTCCCGCCGTTCGCCTTCTTGAGCCACGCCTGGTAGTGCTCCCAGGAGGTCGTAAAGGGGTACGGGCTCCTGATGTCGTACGTGTCGGCGCCCGATCCCTTCTGGCCGAAGCGGTTCTCGACCTGCATGTCGGTGAGCTGGCGAGCCGTGTTGTAGAGGTAGTACGCCGGGTCGGTCCAGCGCGCCTGATCCTGGCGATAATCTTTCGTCGAAAACAGCGTCGTCTGCGCGGCCAGCGGAGCCGCCAGCCACAGGCTTGCGGCAAGCGACAGGCCGATCGCTTTGCATCCGACGCGTACCGATCTCCTCATGACTGACTCCCTGGGGGCGAAGAATACACCACGGTCGGTTATCGTCTGGACCGGCTTGACGCCATGCGGCCCCTGTAGCAGGCTTAGGCCCTCCAACGGTCGGACACGCCCGGTGCGGGCGTCGTGCGCGACCACATCAAGGCAACCCATGAGACGAACAGATACGAATACGGTCGTGAGGATCGCTCGATTCGGCATCCGGTGGGTGTTCTGACCGTTCGCACCGGTGGGTGGATCGCGGCGCTGGTCGCCGGCATCTGGCTGATGCCGGCGCCGGCGGCCGGCCAGGCGCTCTTTTCGCGAGACGCGCCGAAAGACCCCGGTGCGCGGAGCTGGGCCCTCGAACGCGCAAAGCTGCCGCCGTTCGTGCCCCCACAGACGGCGGACGGCGTGCCCGACCTCCGCGGACGCTGGGCGGGTACGCCCGGCGGCGACGACATCGAAGAGCATGAGTACGTCGACATCAGCTCGCCGCCCGAAGAAACGTTCATCGCCGATCCTCCGGGCGGCAGGATTCCGTACCAGCCGTGGGCCCTGGCCAGGCGCAACGAGCACCGGGCGGGCCTGTCGCGCGGATGGCCGGGCGAGACAGGCCAGCGCTTGTATGCGGATCCGCAGACGTACTGCCTGTATGCCACCCCGCGCGCGACCTACCGCGGCGGATTCGAGATTCAGCAGGGTCGCGGCTACGTGCTCATCGCGTTCAACTTCGGCCACTACTCTCGGCTCATTCCAACCGACGGGCGTCCGCGCCGCGTCGGCGACCGCGTCAAGCTGTGGATGGGCATCTCCCGCGGCACCTGGGAGGGCCACACGCTCGTCGTCGACGTCAGGAATCTCAACGCCAGGAACTGGCTCGACCAGGTGGGCAACTTCTTCAGCGACAACGTGCACCTGGTCGAGCGTTTCACGCTCGTCGATGCGAACACGATTGATTACCAGGTGACGATCGACGATCCGAAGGTGTTCACCCGGCCGTGGACGATTCGTCTGCCGTTCAGGCGCGCGGGCGGCGCGGCCAACGACCGCTACGTGAACGAGATGTGGGAGCACGCCTGCCACGAAGGCAACAAGGCCCCCGAAGACATGCATGGGCTGGGGTTCAAATGGTTCGGCGGGGTCGTCCCGCCGAACTGAGCGGCGGCCGGTGCCGAAATACCGCGGTCCGGCTAAAGCCGGACACGACGTACGGTCTACTGCACGTCGATCAGTTCCACGTCGAACACGAGCGTCGAGTTGGGAGGGATGCCGGCAGTCCCCTGCGAGCCGTAGGCGAGCTCGGGCGGAATGACCAGGCGGCGCAGGCCCCCCACCCGCATCCCGGGCACGCCCCTGTCCCACCCTTGAATGACCCGGCCGGCGCCCAGGACGAACGTGAACGGCGCGCGGCCGGCGGAGCTGTCGAACTGCTGCCCCTTCTGCTCGGGCTGCGTGGGCGAATAGAACCAGCCGGTGTAGTGCACGGTGAGCGAGCGGCCCGCCACCGCCTCGGCACCGGTGCCAACCCGCACGTCGGTCTGCGAGAACGGCGCGCCAGGCTGCGACGGCGACGAAGGGCTGTCGCTTCCTCCTCCGCACGCGGCGCAGAGAAGCGCGATGGAGAGGAGTACGGTTCGGGGCGCGTAGGGCGCGGCTTTACGGCGCGCCAGGGTGCGTCTACCCATGCGAGTGAGGATCCTTCTCGTGCTGGTGCGTGTGGGTGTGCCGGTGCGGACCGTCGTGGCCGTGGTCGTGGAGCTCGTGCCCGTGATCGTGGTCGTGCATGAGCTCTTTCGGCACGTCGGGGAACATCTCGCGCGAGGTGAGCGCCCGGCCGCCGGCCCACTCCACGCCGCCCTTCTTGCGCGCGGCCGATAGCAGATCGTCCCACGACAGCTTCGCCGGATCGCGCGCGACCTCGAGGCGCTGGGCCAGCGCCGCCAGCACCAGCTTGCGGATGCGCCGGCCGTCCCATCCTTCGCAGAGCGCCGCCAGCTCGGACAGCCGCGCCCCGTCCTGCGCAAGCGGCAGGAGCACCGGCCACTGCACCGCCAGCTCGCCCAGCGCGTGCGCGAGGATGCGCTCGACCGTGTCGCGATCGGGCAGCGAGAAGCGCATCACCAGGTCGGCGCGCGAGAGGAACGCCTCGTCCACCGCCTCGATGAAATTGGTCGTGGTGAGAAACAGCACCGACGGCAGGTTCCTCGCGATCTCGTCGATGCCGAGGAGCACCGCGTCGGTGGCGCGGTGGACGTCCACGGGATTCGCCTCGAACGAGGCCGCCGAGCGGCGCACCGCGAAGCTCTCCACTTCGTCGATCAGCACCACCGTGAACGGACGCCGCGCGGCGATCTCGGGCACCGTCTCGGTGAGCAGGCGCGTCACGTTGCGCTGGCTCTCGCCCAGCATGTCACTGGGAAAGGCGTGCGGGTTGATCTCCATCAGCATCGTCGCGCCCTGGCGCGCGAGCGCCAGCGCCGCCACCTGCGCCAGCCCCCGCGCCATCGTCGTCTTGCCGGTGCCCGGCGGGCCGGCGAGCACGATGAGCCCGTGCGGCAGGCCCGAGAGCATCGAGAGCTGGCGGCCGTGCTGCAGCACGAGCAGCGCCTGGGCGAGCAGCCGCTCCTTCACCTCGCGCGGGACGATGATGGCGTCCCAGTCGCGGTCGTGGTGCTCGGCCGGCAGCACGTGCATGGAGAGCACGCCCGGAGGGAGCGCCGATCGCGGGCGCTCCATCACGCGTCGGGCCGCGTGTCGTCCGGCCACTGGATCTGCGACAGCTCCTGCGTCGAGAGCAGCGTGTCTTCCGCTTCCTCGAACAGCACCATCGGATCCATCAGCGTGCGCATCGTCTCGAGGAGCGAGTCGAACATGTGGACGCGCACGAGCCGGCACTGGTTGACCGGGTCGTCGTTGAAGTGCTGATGCCACAGGAAGTGATCGACGATGATGAGGTCGCCCTTCTTCCAGCGGTGGTGCTGGCCGTTGTCGGGCGCGATGCCCATGAAGCTGTGGCCGTGGCCCTCCACCACGTAGAGCCACGCCTCGCCCGGGTGGCGGTGGATCGACTGCGTCTTGCCCGGCGCGAACTGAATCATCACCTGCGTGAGGCCGGACGCCTCGTTGCCGATGGCGCGGTCGTTGAGGAACTTGGTGCGCGTGCCGCGCGGCGTCGCGAGGATCTGCTGCTCGTCGTAGGGCGTGTGGATACGGCCCGAGCGGCGCTTCCTGGTTTCCTGCGCGAGGCGGCGCAGGCGCCGCGCGTACGGATCGTCGCCGGCGATGCCGCCCGAGAACGCCGGGCGCGGCGGGAGCGTCGCGAAGGGCTCGTGGCCGGCATCCTCGATGAGGCTCATGCCGAGCGTCCACAGCGTGGGCTCCGACGAATAGCTCATGAAGCGGCCGGGGCGGGTGCCGTCGTTGCCGTGCCGGTGCCAGCTCCACGCGGGCAGGTGAATCGCGTCCCACGCCTTCCAGTCGAAGCGCACGCCATCCACCTCGGTCCAGCCGCTGCCGTCGACCATGAACAGCACGGCGTCCCATGAATGGCGGTGAATGGTCGTGGTGGTGCCCGGATCGACTTCGTGCGCGAGCGCATCCAGGCAGCGCGTGGGACGGTCGCCGTCCCAGCCCATGTAGACGCCGGTGCGCAGCCCGCGCGCGGTGGGCACAAGCGTGACGTCCTCCTCGCGGATCACCGTCTGGCGGTACTTGCGCCACTCTTCGATGAATTCCGCGCGCCGTTTCTTCTGGATGTGGTAGTGCGTGGTGATGGTGTGGGTTTTGGTGGACATGAAATACCGGGGGAACGAGGAATTGCCTCGTCGCCGGAGTTAAACATAGAATCGCCGGACCGTCAATTTCCGACGACGCATGCTCACGCTCGCGCGCGGCCTCCTGTGTTCGCTTCTGCTGGTGCCTGTCGTCCTCGCGCAGGCCCCGGCCGGCAACGACGCCATCTTCCGGTATCGCGGCGCCGACCGCGACGCCCGCCTCGTCGAGCGCGCCAGGCGCGAGGGGCGCGTGGTCCTCTACACGTCGCTCGCCCCCACCGAGTCGTCGCCGCTGGCCGGCGCGTTCGAGAAGAAGTACGGCATCAAGGTGGAGCTGTGGCGCGCGCTGTCGGACAAGGTGGTGCAGCGCGTCATCGCCGAAGCGCGGGCCAGGCGGCATTCGGTCGACGCCATCGAGACCAACGGCCCTGAAATGGAGATGCTGGCGCGCGAGAAGGTGCTGGCCGAGTTCCATTCGCCGCACCTGGCGGACCTCCCCGCCGCCGCCATTCCCACGCACCGCAGCTGGTTTCCCGATCGCCTGAACTCGTACGTCGTCGGGTTCAACACCACGAAGGTGCGGCGATCGGAGATTCCGGCCACCTACGACGGCTTCGCCGACCCGAAGTGGAAGGGGCGCATCGGCGTAGAGGCCACCGACGTCGAGTGGATGGCGACGATCATCAAGACCTGGGGCGAGGGCAAAGGGATGGACTACTTCCGCCGGCTCTCGGCGCTGCGGCCCGACGTGCGCGAGGGACACATCCTGCTGGCGACGCTCGTGGCCGCGGGTGAGATCCCGGTCGGGCTCACGATGTACGACAGCAACATCGTGACGCTCAAGCGCAAAGGCGCGCCCATCGACTTCGTGCCGGTGCAGCCCGTCGTCACGCGCCCGCAGGGGATTGGCGTGGCGAGGAACGCGCCGCACCCGCACGCGGCGCTGCTCTTTGCCGACTACGTGTTATCGCCGGAAGGCCAGAAGCTGCTCGAATCGATGGGTCGCACGCCCGCGAGCACGCGGGTCAAGAGCGCGCTCAACAACTTCCCCTTCACGCTCATCGAGCCCGCCACCGTCCTGGACGAGGCGGACAAGTGGGAGAAGGTCTGGAACGGGTTCTTTCTGAGAAAGTAGCGCGCGGCTACTTTTTTTCCTGATCGGGGCGCGCAAACGGGTGCGTGTGCCCGCCCGCAATGCCGAACTGGTTGTTCTCCTGACAGAAATTCTCCATCAGCTCGTCGCCGGGCGGGGCCAGCCGCGCGTTGAACGTCGCGGTAAACGGCCTGGAGTACGCACCCGGGTCGTCAATCGTGATGGCGTTGACGAGGGTGCCTCTGTTGATGCGCGTCCACCGCTCGATCGTGTGCAGCTGCGTGGTATGCGGCGTCCCTTTCCGGTCGAACCAGAACTTGTCGTTGTAGCCGACCGTATCGACGACGAGGGTGTCCTTCTCCCATGCGCCGATCGAGTGGCCGAACCATGACGGATCGAGCTCCGCCGGATGCGTGCGTCCATCCATGAAGATCTGGCGGTAGGTGTGAATGATCGCTTCGTGCAGAATGAACATGTGCGTCGGCTTGATGGTGTAGTTCTGCACGAAACGCCACGGATAGGGCGTGACGCGCGGGACGCCCATCGGCAGACACCAGTAGTACGGATCGTCGTTCGGCCGCTTCGCGCGTTCCTCCATGAGCGCCTTCGCCCACGGAAGGAGGGGGAGGGACTCGCCCTTCGGCAGCCCGGACTCCATGTCGCCGGGTCCGCCGCCAATCCACAGACCGTCCCCGAGATCGATCGTTCCGTCCGGGAGCCGCGGGGGCGGACCCGTCGGGGGCGCCGGCCGGCGGATGTCCTGGCCGAGCGCATTGACCGGTCCGAGCACACCGCGGTCTTCGCCACCGCCCCCTTCCCCCGACACGCGCCCCTGCGCGAACAGCGGATCCGCACACACAACGGCGAAGACGATCACGAGCAACGTGCGCATGTCAGGACCTCCGTTCTCCGCCCTCCGTCACCGCTGCAGGTGATGGTCGTCGTTCAACAGCTTGGCGCCGTCGGTCTCGACGCACTTGGGCGACTCTTCCAGAGACTCGGTCGACGGCCTGACCAGTCGCGGCGGCATCACCCACGGCGCCGCCAGCACGACCGGATCCTCCACCGTCGCCTGCCAGACCATGTTGTCGCCGACCTTCCAGAGGCGCTCGGTCACCCGCAGCTCGGCGCTGTGAAAGTAGCCGTCCTCGCCGATCCACGTGTCGTCCACGAAATTCCTGGCGTCGACGACAAAGACCTGGCCCTCCCACCTGCCGACCGAGTCGCCGTAGTGCGACGGGTTCGCGTTGACGCGGTGCGGGCGGCCGTCGGTCGGAACGATGCGGTAGGGGTCGCCGGAGATGTCCTCGTAGAAGAAGATCGTCTCCGCCGGCAACTGCACGATCTTGCGCGGAGGACCGATCCGCGGCACGCCGGGCTTGCCGCAGTAGAAGACCGGGTCCAGCTTGCTTTCATTGTCGAAGAGGTGCTTCACCTTCGCCTGGTGCTCCGGCTTGTACGACGGCGCCGGTGTGGACGGCCGTGCGCCAGGCACCGCGGTGGCGTCCCCGTGACGCGCGCTCTGGTCGATCTTCTGAATCGTCACCACCCCGTTCACCGTCTTCTTCAGGGCGGCTGGCGCGCGATCGATGGCGTAGCTCCATGCCCCGCTGAGGTCCGGGTGGGCCTGTTGCGCCAGCACCACCGCCGGAACCAGCATCGCCCACGCGAAGCTGCTCACGTATCGTTTCAGCATGTCTCACCCCTGCTACTTCGAATCCGCGCTGTTGATCAATTCCAGCGACGTGCCGTCCGGCAGCGTGATCTTCTGCATATAGCCGAACAGCGAGCGATCCCTGGCGCGCACGCCCTCGACCGTGACCGTCTGGCCAATCACCTTGGCGAAGTCGGCCCGGGCCAGGCCGACGCTGCGATACCACGACGGAGGGTTGCTCTCAAACGTCCAGCGCTCGAGGCTCCCGCCGCTGCCTTTCGCGTCCATGGCAATGACGATGTGCGGGTTGATCCAGTCGATCTTGGTGAGCGTGCCCGTCACCGAGATGCGGGTGCTCATGTCGAAAATGGCCGACGGCGAATGGTGCGCCCCGACGGACGTAACCGTGGACACCAGCAGAAAGGCGCCCGCCCACGCCGAAATCGTCTGCCTCACTATGGCCTCCTTGTTCGGCCTCCTTGTTCGGCCTCCTTGTTCGGCCTCCTTGTTCGGCCTCCTTGTTCGACGCCACGCGCAGTATAGCCCTCTACCGCTGCGCCGTGCGCGGCTCGGCCGCCGGCTGTCGCAGCAGCAGCTTCTGCACCCGCCAGTTGGCCGTCTCGGCGATATAGATCTCGTTCTCGGACGGGCAGGCAATCCCGTGCGCGCCGGAGAACTGCTTGAGGAGACGGCCCGAGCGGCCGATGACGCCGAGCACCGTGCCGTCAAGCGACACCTTGAAGATCCGGCCCGGGAAGGTGGATTCGCCGACAAACATCACCTGGCTCTGGCCCGGGGTGATGCAGATCGAATTCGGCGCGCCGACGACCGCCGCCAGGCGAGCGCCCGTGGGGGTATTGCCGTAGACGGCGCGCGTGCGCGGATCCGGCGGCACGTCGATGGTGAACATCCGCAGAAAGCGGCCGTCGGCATCGAACACCTGAATGCGGCGGTTCGACCGGTCGCCGACGTAGACGTTGTTGTTGCGATCGACCGCGATGGCGTGCGGGAGGTGGAACTGCCCGGGACCGGTGCCCGGCTCGCCCCACGACTTCACCCAGTCGCCGTTTCTGTCGTACTTGGCGACGCGCGAGTTGACGTAGCCGTCGGAGATGTAAATGTTGCCGCTCGAGTCCCAGGCGACGTCGGTCGGCTGGCGGAAGAGCCCGTCCACGGGCGGCAGCCGAGGCTCCACCTCCTCCCACGCTTTCGTGTCGATGTCGGCGGATTCCTTCCGGCGGCCGAACACCATCACGATCTGGCCCGCCGGATTGAACCGGACCACCATGTCGGAGCCCTTGTCGATGGCCCAAATGTTGTCGTCTCTGTCAATGCGCACGGTGTGCGCGAACGCCCACGCGTAGAGGCCCCGGCCGACCTCGCGCACGAACTCGCCCTTGGGCCCGAACTCGACGAGCTGCGCCGCCGCCGGCGCATATGCCGGGCCGCCGGCGCTGTTCGACCGGGTGAAGACGAAGACGTGGCCCTTCGAATTGACCGCCACGCCCGACACTTCGCCGAAGTTCATCCCCGCGGGAAGCTTGAAGAAGTCCGGCACCGAGTCGAACGGAATCTCGGGTACGGTCTGCTGCGCCGGCGCCGGCGCCGCCAGCAGCAGGACGAACAGCGTGAACGCGAATACCACTCTCATGATGGCCTCCAGGGCTTAGCGTGTCTGAGCGCTCGACGGCACGAAGGCCGGCATCGAGTCTTCCCAGCGACTTCGTGTCAGCGCCCGCTGATTCGAACCATCGGCGTTCATGATGAAGATCTGCGCGAAGGGCTGGAACGCGTTGTCGTAGAGCGCCGCCTCGTCCTTGAAGCCGTAGCGGCCGCTCGTCCACAGAATGGATGTTCCGTCAGGCGACCACGACTGGTGACTGTCGTTGCCTGGCGCGGTCGTCAGCTGCCTGACGCCGGTCCCGTCCGGCTTCATCGTGAAGATATCGTAGTCGTAGTCGACGCCACGGGAACGCCGGGTGAAGGCAATCAGATCGCCGGCCGGCGACCAGGACGGAAAGTTGTCCTGTTCGGTTGTCAGCGTCTTCACCGAGCCGTCGGCCAGATTCATCACGCGGATGCCGTAGTCGCGCCTGCCGCCGGATTCGCCCCACACGCGGTACGCGATCCGCACGCCGTCGGGCGAGAAGCTGGGGAATCCGCTGTTGGGCATCCCCTTCGTCAGATCCCTGGGCTCGGAACCGTCGGCCCGCACCATCATGACCTTGGCCGGCCGCGTATCGCGCGCGCCGAAGAACGCGCCGAAGCCGAACGCGATCCACTGGCCGTCGGGCGACCACGTGGGGACGAAGGCGGTGCCCGACGGATCCGAGAAGAGCACCTTCCGGTTGGAGCCGTCCGCGTCCATCACGGAGATGGAGGCATTTGGCGCCGCCAGATTCCTCAGGTCGCTGATCGCCAGTCGTCCGTCCCGGGAAAACTGCGGAAACACGTCGGTGTACCGCACGTCGGTCGTGGCGTCCCAGCTGTAGAGCGGCTGATTCTGCGGGCGCGCGGCGAAGTTGGCCTTGTGATAGACGACGCGCATCCCGTCAGGGGACCACGAGGGATTCCGAAACGCGCCGCGCGCGGCCACGCCGCCGCCGGCGAAGGCCAGGCCGGCCTGGCCCGCCTGGGGCGCCGCCTTGAGGAGATACCCGATGCGATCGGCGCTCAGAAACTGCGGCGAGACTTTCAGCCCCGGCCCCGAGGTGTGCTCGGTTCGGGCGCCCGTGGCCACGTCGACCGACACAATCTGCGAGGTGACCCGGTCCTGCCCGAACACGCGCGCCGCAAACGTCAGCGCGGTCGGCAGCTCGTAAAAGACGACGCGCCTGCCGTCGGGCGACCATCTGGGCGAGCCGGCGGTGATGCCCGCGGGCGTCAACCGGCGAAAACCGCGGCCATCGGGCTGAATGACGTAGACGCTCAACTCCTGCGGATGCTCCCAGGCCGGCGACGGCTCGACGTGCGGCTTGAACGGAAAATTGCGGTCCGAGGTGAATGCGATCCATGTGCCGTCGGGCGACCACGACGGCCTGAAGAAGCCGTTCATCCTGCCGGCGTCCGCCTGGAGCGCGCGCGCGCCGGTGAGACTGCGCGCGCGGCGGGTTTTCACATCGAGGATCCAGATGCTGGCGGTGTGCGACCCGCGCGTCGAGACAAACGCGACCTGGCTCCCGTCGGGAGAGATCGCCGCCTGGTCGTCCAGGTCCGGGTCGTCGGTCAGACGCTCGACACCCGAACCGTCCGGATGCACGCGGTAGATGTCGGCCTGGCCCGAGCCGCTGCGCTCCGAGGTAAAGACGATCCACTGGCGGTCGGGGGAAAACGAGGCGTTGTAGTCGAACCCCGACACGTCAAACAGCGGCCGCTCGCCCGAGCCATCCGCATTGGCCACGTAGAGCACCATCTGGGACGGTCCCAGCCGGTTCATGAGCAGGGTCTGCCTCGTCTGAGCCAGCGGCGACAGGACCGCGGTGCAACCCAGCAGCGCTGTGAAAACCAGTTTCGCTTTCATGAGCGGGCCTCCACGGGCACGTTTATACACCCGCCTTCTCGAATACGCGATGATCTTTGCTGGTGCTCCGCCTTCGACAGCCTGAGGTGAGGCGTTAATTCCTGGCGTACTTCGTGATGCCCCTCACGGTCGCCTCGGCCGTGAACAGATTGCCGGCGGCGTCGAGCGCGATGCCTTCGCCCATCGCGCCTTCGGGCGCATCCGTCTTATGGGGCGGCACGAACATCGTCACGTTCCCGTCCTTGAGACTCCCGATGCGGATCCCCTTGAGCCAGCCCGGATGCCGCCGCGCGTCTGATTCGGAATCGGCCGCGTAAATCGTGTCGTTGCGGTCGATGGCCAGGCCGCTCACGCGGCTGAACTCCCGGTATTCGCGAATGAACTTGCCCTGCTTGGTCAGGATCTGGATGCGGTGGTTGTGACGGTCGGCAACGATGAGCCTGCCCTGCGAGTCGAACACGAGCGCGTGCGGCGTGCGGAACTCGCCCGGTCCGGTCCCGGTCTTCCCGATCGTGCGGAGAAACTTCCCGTTCCGGTCGAACACCGAGATGCGCCCGACGAGATTCGGATCCTCGACGTTGGTATGGCTCTCCGCGACGTAGATGTCGCCGTTCTGATCCGTGATGACGTTGGTGGGGTCGGTCAACGCAGCCGGCGGATTGCCGGCAACGCCGGGCGTGCCGAGCGTCATCAGTACTTTCCCGTCGGGGCTGAACTTGATGACGACGCTGCCCTTGTTTTTCTCTCCAGGGAACTTCTTGAGATTCTCCGGCGTCGTGTGGCCCGAGTCGGCCACCCAGATGTTGCCATCGCGGTCGACATGGAGGCCGTGCGGCCAGACGAACATCCCGCCGCCAAAGCTGCTGATCCGCGTCCCCGACTCATCGAACTTGTGAACAGGGTCCGCGCGGGAACCCAAACAGCCCGGCGCCGTCCCCGGCGAGCATCGGTCGACCGCCCAGACCGACGTGCCGTCCCGGTCGATGGCCACGCCGTTGGAGCCGCCCCATGGCCGGTCGGGCAGCTTTCCCCAGTCGCGGATCGTGCGGTACGGATTGGCGCCGCTGTTCACGGGTTGAATGTCCTGCGTGGAAACCCCGCCCCAGAGCAGGACCATCCACACGACGATCGGCGCGGCCAGCCGGAATCTCGCGATACGTGACAGAGACATCGCAGGGCTCCTTTCCATAAAGACATGTGAATTATCTGTTACGGCGCCGCCGATCGCATCTCGGCCGGCTCCCGGCGCAGCGCACCGACCAGGCCGCTCGTGACATCGCCGGCGCGACGAACCTGGCTGCCGAGCCGACTGGCGGCCAGGCCGCCGAGAAACGTGACGGCGGCGCACCCCATCAGATACGCGGCAGGCGCCGCGGCCGTCCCCAGGGTCGCGATCAACGCGGTGGCGATAAGCGGCGTCGTGCCACCGAATGCAGACTGCGTGGTGTTCTGCGCCACGGCGATGCCGCTGAACCTGACCCGCGTGGCAAAGAGGTCCGCGGTCACGAACGCGAAGGTCGCATTCACCAGGGCCCCTCCGGCCGCAGCCACGGTCATGAGCAGGATCAGGTCCGCCGGGCGGCTGGCGAGTGCGACATAGAAGGGGTAGGCGCCAACGGCCAGCATCACCGCTCCGACCCGCAGCAGCAGGTGCGGCGCCACGCGCAGGGCGAGCCAGCCGGCCGCGAGAATCAGCATGGCGTGCACCACCACGCCGTAGGTCTGCGCGAACACGGCCGCCTGCTGGTCGTACCCGAGCACGCCGGTCAGGTACGCCGGCATGTGCGCGAAGAACAGGCCGTTGAAGCCCGCCGTCGAGCACTGCACCGCCATGGCGGCGGCAATCTGCCAACGGTGCGTGCGTATGAGCTCGCGGAAGGGCTGCGTCGAGACCGCCTTGATCCGCTTGAGCTCCGCAAATTCGGCCGACTCCTCAAAGGAACGGCGCAGCCAGTAGCCGGCCAGCCCCATGATGCCGCCGGCGACGAATGCGATGCGCCATCCGTACTGCACCGCCTCCTCGGGACTCAGCACGCGGCCCACGACGAGCGCGATGCCGGTCGCGATCGCCACGCCGGCGGTCACGCACGAATAGACGACGCTGCAGACAAATGGCGCCACGCGCGGCGCCGACTCGACGACGTAGGTGACGGCGCCGGGCAGCTCTCCCCCGAGGCAGAACCCCTGGACGATGCGCAGCGCCACGACCGTGATGCTGGCCGCGATGCCCCACGACGCGTAGGTCGGCACCAGCCCGATGGCCAGCGTGGCGGCGGAGGTGATGAAGATCGAGGCGAGGAACACGCCGCGCCGGCCGAACCTGTCCCCGAGACTGCCAAGGATGACGCCGCCAATCGGCCTCGCCAGGTACCCCACGGCGAACGTGGTGAAGGCCAGCATGAGCGACACGAGCGGATCGCCGCTCGGGAACACGGCCTGGCCGATCTGCCGCGCGAAGATCGCAAACAGCATGAAGTCGAAGTACTCCAGCGTGCCGCCCAGGCTGGCCAGGAGCACCATCCGCCAGGATCCCGCAGTCATTTGAGTCGGCGTGGTGGGGGTTCGGCGGGCGGCAGGTGGTCTTCGACGTGGTGCTTGACGTACTCGGCCTCGGCGATCTGCTTGTCCTTGTGGTCCTTGCTCTGCGCCATCTGCGTCCGCGCCGCCTTGACGCGCGCTTTGGTCAGCTCGCTGGTGCTGAGCGCGAACCCTGACAGCAGCTTCTCGAGGTCCCGGCTCTGGCAGGCCGGGCAGACGGGATCGGTCTTCGCGGCCGGGAGCAGGAGGTGCTCGAACTGGCAGCCGCACGCCTTGCACGCGTATTCGTAAATCGGCATCGGTGCACGCGCTCGACGCGCTGTCTTACTTGACGCTGGTTCCGGTGCCGGGCCTGATCCCCGCCGCGGCGCCGTACTGATTGTCCTCGAGGCAGATGAACTCCATCAGGTCGCCGCCGCCCGTCTTCAGGTCGGACCGCAGCAGCCGCGCGGCGAAGTTCAGGGTCACCGGCCTGGAGAACGCGCCCGGGTCGTCCAGCACGAACACGTGGCGCAGCCGTCCCCAGTTGATCCGCGTATACCGCTCCATCGTGCGCAGCCGCTCGGTGTGCGGCGTGCCGCGGCTGTCGAACCAGAACTTGTCGTTGTAGCCGACGGTATCGACGACGAGCGTGTCGCCGTCCCAGCGGCCGATCGAATGGCCGAACCACGTCGGGATCGGATCCGCGGGATGCGTGCGGCCGTCCATATAGATGACGCGGTGCGCGCCCGCATCGCCCGTCTCGTGCAGCACGTAAATGTGCGTCAGCCCCTTCGCGCCGTAGGACATGGCGAATTTCCACGGGTACGGGTTGACGCGCGGCACGCCCATCGGCAGACACGCCGTATAGGGCTCGTCTGCTTTCTTGCGACCATCCCTGAGATCTCGCGCCCACGGCAGCAGCGGCAGCTCGCCCGACTTGAATCCGCCCTCGAGCTCGATGTCGACGTTGGAGCCGCCGCCCACCCAGGGGCCGGTGAGGTCCACGGTGCCATCGGGCAGACGCGGAATCGGCCGGCTGCCGGCTTCAGCATCGGGGACCGTAGGACTGGGCAGGAAGATGAACGGCACCTCGCCGGCCGCGGGTCCCGGGGCCGCCCCGCCGACCTGCTGCGACCGCGCGGCGGGCGAGAGCGCCAGCGCCAGCGTGATGGTGGAGAGGAAGAGCCGCTTCTTCATGAAGGCCAGACGTGGCGGGCACCGGGACTACGGTTGTGGTACTGGTGCCGCGCCCGCCGATGACGCGACGCCCAGGGTTCTGCCGTCGGCGAGCACGGTCTGAATGATGCGCCCCAGGGGCCGACCGTTCTTGACTGGCTCCACGATGACCGTCACGTGATCCCCGAACTTGAACGTGTCCTTGCGATAGCCGGCCGGAAAGATGACATTGGGAGCCTGCCCCTCCGCAACCCATTGCACCACCTGGCCGTCCTCGCCCGTGACCTCGAGCCTCAGCAGGCAGTGGGGATTGGAATACACCCATTCCTTGACGGTCCCTTTCAGCGTCACTCTCTTGCCGGTGTCAAATGCCGCGCTGCCGTGGTGTGCCAGGAGCGGCAGTGGCATCAACAGTCCGACGGCGACAGCCAGCACGACGACAAACCGAGCTCTCATGGCGCCTTCCCTTCCCGCTACATTATTACTTGCCGCCCGCGGTGTTGCCGAACAGCCTGTTGTAGTTCTCCTGCTCGGCCGGTGAGCAGTAGTACTCCTGGATGTCGGTGCGGGGATCGTGCAGTCGCATCGGGAGTTTCAAGGTCTCCCACGGCTTTGCGTACACCTTCGGATCGTCAATCGTCTCCGACCACACCAGCGTGTCGTAGTCCACGCGCTGGAATGTCTCGGTGACGCGTACTCGATCGCTGATGGGCCGGCCCGTGGAATCGAGCCACACCCGGTCTTCCGGCATCGTGCCCACCGTCTGGACTTCCAGTGTGTAATCGTCTCTCCACCGGCCGACGGAGTACCCGAAAAACCGCGGCTCCCGGATGTCGCCGGCGATGTCGACGCCGCCATCCACGGGTCTGGGCAGCTGGCGGCCGTCGGTCCAGATGACGCGCCAGCGGTTGTCGTAGTGATACAGAATCACAACCTTGTACTCGTCCTGAAAGATCTGCGTGAGCCTGACGTTGTAATGGTTGTAGCGCGGCACGCCCAACGGCTCGCAGCGATTCCTGGGATCGTTGTCCTGGGCCGGCAGCACCGCGTCGGCGCCCTCGAGCGCCTGATGGGACTTGTACAGTTCCAGGCCGTAGGGCGTGTACGGCAGCTGGTTTTCCGGCCTGCCGTTGTTCGGCTTCAACTGCACGCCACTTCCCTGCGTGCCTGCTCCCGCGCCCGCTGCCGGGCCCCACATCCCGGCCAGGCTGCGCCGCGGAGCCGGCTTCCTGTTCGCATCCGTGATTGGCGGCTTGTTCCACTCCGGAGCCGGCCACCCGCCCGGAGCGCTGCTCTGCGCGAATGTGTCAACGGACAGGCCCGGCGCAGCCATGAAGAGGCCGACCATCACGACGAAAATGGAATTGCGCATTGTCCGAAACTCCCGAACGCTGTTGACGTGAGTTGGGCCGCCCTGCACCGACCACGCGGTCAGTCGGCCGCGAAGCAGTACACCAGCCCCGCCCCGCCGGTACCCTGGAGGTTCTCGGCCGAGCACCCTTTCGAGGGGTGGGCCGAGTTCCACGGCGAGCCGGGCTTGCCGAAGGTCAGGCGATCGTGATGCCCCAGCATGGCGCTGCCGGCCCCGCTGCTGGTCCAGTTCTGACAGGTCATCTCCGTGGCCCTGCCGTCGGCCGTCGACCCGGTCAGAATATCGTGCCGGTTGGGCGCGCCGCTCGAATTGATGGTGCGGCCCTGCTCGTCGAGGGCGGTGTCATTGTTGATGTTCGCCTTGTCGGAGTGCAGCTCGGCGAGGTTCTGGGCGATGAGCGCGCTCTTGACGTTGTACCAAGGCCCGCTGCCGATCCGATCGCGGGCGTTGACGCCGCCCGGACCAGTCGTACTGAGATAGGCCCGCCAGGTCCGATTGCCGGCGCCCGTCGCCTTGGCCAGCGCCTGGCAGCGCTGGTCGGCCCCGCTCAGTCCTCCCAGGTCGCCGGTGCCGGAGCCCGAGCTCGTGACGAAAAACCCCGGGCGATTCTGCTGCGCGGAGGCGTGGTCCACCAGAACAACCACCAGGGGAACAGCGGCGACGAAGATGACGGCTCGAGCTCGATGCATGGCACACCTCCGAACGACGGTCGTCGCGCCGGTTCCGACCGGCTCACCAGTCGATGCGTGGGCCATTATATGTTCCGCGCGCGCGCGTCGCTCATCCGCCACCGGCGGACGCTTCGATGGTGGGGCTCGTGTCGAGCGCATTGGCGTCGATGGGAGCGGCGCGCAGCTTCAGGTGCGCGAAGATCGGCCGCCGATCGTCGCCGGTCTCCACCCGCAGCGGCCGTCCCGCCTCGCGGACGGCCGGAAACAGCTTCAGGCTGACGACTCCCCGCACGTTGCCTCCGATGGCCAGGACACGCCGGCGCGCCTCGTCCACCTGGACGACCACGTCACAATGGGTGCGCGCGCCGACGCCCATCTGCCGTCCTCGCTCGGCGATCGCGCGATACACCGGCCGCCGCGACGAGCACAACAGGTCGCCCGGCGCGATCGCCGCTTCGCCGGCGTCGTAGGCGACAAAGGCCGCCTGTGGCGCGCGGCCGTCGCGGGCGCGGATCGCCTGGTCGATGTAACTGTGGTGGGCGATCGCCCGCTGGAACTGGGTGGTCGCGCCGAGGCCCGCTTCGCACATCACCCACGATACGAACGCCGCGGACCAGGGGGCGTTCCAGCGCGCGGCGATGCCGTCGGGGCCATTCCAGCGATCGTTCTGCCTGGCGACGATCCAGGATCCTTCGGGGGTGACGGCCCAGTACCCGGCGATGGACGGGGCAAGGCGGGCCGCCTCGGCCGGCGGCAGGCGCGATCGGCGCCTGCGCTCCTCCGGCGCGTCATCGTCGCCGCCGCTGGTCGCGGGGGCGACGCGGAACCCGAAGAACCCCCACTCCTGGACGGCGACGTCCACGATGCGGCGCCTCGTGTCGGCGGTCGGCAGGCTCCGGCACGTCGGCGGCTGCACGCGCATCGCGCCGGGCATCCCGCGCACGTGCGCGGACGGCGGCACGACGTCCAGCACGTCGGCCGGCAGGCGCTCGAAGGCCGGCTGCTGCCCGGAGGTCCCCTCGGCGGCGGCGAGCGTGAAGACTGTGAGCCCAAGGAGCTGGACGACTGTTCGCACACCCATCCCCGAATCTCGGGGGACAGTAGCACAACTCCCCGCGCGAGGGGATTACCGCCTTGCCATCGTCCTTACTGTCTCGGCAGGCTGATGTTGATCGGCGAGGTCCGTGCGGCGGTGACGTCGACCTGGGCCACGTAGCCGCGATAGCCGTCCTTGCGCACCTCGATGCGATGCGCGCCCGGCGCAACCTGGACAACGAGCGCCTCGTCACCCTGTGGCCCCTCCCATCGCTCGCCGTCGATGAGCACCTCTGCGTCGGCCGGCTGCACCCGGATCGCGATTGCGCCGAAGCTCGCATCGCCGCGGACGACCTCGTCTTGCCGTGGGGCGGGACGAGCCGCGGGTCCCTCGCCCGCCTGCGACTCCGGCGTCGAACGCGGCGGGGCGACCGGACGCGGGTCGCCGGTTTCGCCGGCCGCGAGCGGTTCCATGGTGTGGCGGATGCGGAAGGTCCCCCGGTCCTGCAGGAAAATCTTCTGGGTCATCGTTCTGTGCCCGGTGAGATAGAGCGTGACCTCGTGCTCTCCCCGCTCCAGGCGCAGCCGCTGGAACATGCCGTCGAAGTCGTCCACGGTGCCGGCGAAGTAGCCATCGACGAACACCTCTGTCTCACGCGGCGAAACCTGCAGGCGCACCGACGCCGTGTCGTCGTAGACAGGACCGTAGGCGTACGGCGGGTACCAGCCGTACGGATACGGGTACCACCAGGGGTCGTAGAACGGGTCGTAGTAGAAGGGCGAGAGGAACAGCGGACGGTAGTAGGCGGCGACGACAATGCCGCCGGCACGGGGCGCGGCCACGCGGCGAGGCCCGCGACGCCCCTGGGCGTACGCCGGATCCTGAGCGATCGGCGCGCCCACGAGCGCCGCCGTGCCCAGCGCGAGCATCAGTATTCGGATGAGTGTCACAGGGAACCCTCCGGAGCGGGGACGATCAACGTTCTTCGGAGGTACTGTCAGGCAACGGTCGTGCCGGATGAGCTTGCCGCCAAGGTTGCAGCGACGCGGCTGCAACGCGTCGGTCGCAGGGCGCCCGCGTCATCTCGCTGTGACAGTGTCATGGTGTGAGGACTCCACGCGTCAGGGACGGCTGGAATCACGGGGGGCGCGGGTCGCGGTCGAATCCAGCGTATCGCGGACCGTGCGCGCCAGGTCTTCCCGCGTAAACGGCTTGCCGATGAAGTCGGCGGCCCGGTCGAGGACCGAGCGCCGCAGGACGTCGTTGTCGGTGTGGCCGGACATATAGAGGATTCTCATCTCCGGCCTGATGCCGGCCGCCCGTGCTCCCAGCTCAGGGCCGCTCATGCCCGGCATGACGACGTCGGTGAGCATCAGGTGCACGGGCTGTTCGTGACGATCGAGTATCAGGAGCGCCTCTGCGCCGTTCTGGGCGGCCAGCACGCGGTACCCGATGGACTCCAGCATGCGCCGGGTCATGTGGCGCACCCGGTCGTCATCCTCGACCACGAGAATCGTCTCGGGCGTGACCGCCGCCACCGGCGTGTGGCGCGGGACTGCGCGTGTGGCGTCCGCGACCCGCGGCAGATCGATCCTGAAGGTGGTGCCCCTGCCGAGCTCCGAGCTGACCGAAATGCTGCCGCCGCTCTGCGTGATGATGCCGTACACCGTGGCGAGGCCGAGCCCGGTACCTCGGCCCGGTTCCTTCGTCGTGAAGAAGGGTTCGAACACCCGCGCGAGCGTGGCGTCATCCATGCCGGTGCCCGTGTCGCTCACTTCGACCAGCACGTGGGGCCCCGCCTGCGGGGACCCGCGTTCGGCAGCCTGGGCGCCGTCGAGGTCGACGTCCTCGATGGCGATGGTCATCGTGCCGCCGTTCGGCATCGCATCGCGGGCATTGACGACCAGGTTCATCAGTACCTGTTCGATCTGGCCTCGGTCCGCCTTGATCCAGCTCCCGCTCGCCGAGGGCACGATTGCCAGCGTGATGTCTTCGCCGATCACGCGCTGCAACATGCCCCGCAGGTCCGTGACGAGCGCGGTCATGCTGATGACTTCCGGTGTCATCATCTGCTTGCGGCTGAAGGCCAGCAGTTGCCGGGTAAGCGTCGACGCCCGCGCGCCCGCGAGCTGGATCTCCCGCAAGTCCTGTCGCAGCGGATGGCCTTGCTCGACGCTGTCGGCCATGAGCTCGACGGTGCCGTTGATCACGGTGAGCAGATTGTTGAAGTCGTGGGCGATGCCTCCGGCGAGCCGCCCCACGACCTCCATCTTCTGGGATTGCAGGAGCCGGGCCTCGAGCTGTTTCTGTTCCGTCAGGTCGCGCTTGATCGCAATGAAGTGCGCGATCTCACCGTCGCTGTTCCTGACCGGGGTGATCGACATGCCTTCGGGGTGCAGGCTGCCGTCCTTGCGGCGGTTGGTGATCTCGCCGCGCCAGACGTGTCCGGCAAGAATCGTGTCCCAGAGGTTCGCGTAGAACGACCGGTCGTGCACGCCAGACTTGAGCAGGTCGCGGGGGTTCTTGCCGATCGCGTCGCGCTCGCTGTATCCCGTGAGCGCCGTGAACGCCGGGTTGATCCACTCAATCGCGCCGCTGCGGCTGGTGATGGCGATGGCACTGGCGGCGGCGTTGAGCGCCGCGCTTTGCAGGCGCAGCCCCGCCTCGGCCCGCCTGCGCTCCCAGCCTTCGAGCACGAGCGACACCGTGTTGGCGACCGCCACCGCAAACGCCGATTCATCCGCCGTCCACTGGCGGACCGGTCCCGCATGTTCGTGACACAGCACGCCGTTCACGGCGCCCCCGAGCCGGATGGGCGCATCCAGCATGGACGTGATGCCCAGCGGGATGAGGTAGCCGTCGGAGAACTCGGACGTCCGTGTGTCTGTGCGGGCGTCGCTCGCCACGATCACGGGACTGTCGGCGAGGGCTCTGAAGTACGCCGGACAGATAGACTCCGCCAGCTCCGCGCCGGAGGAATGGCGGTCGGCCTCCAGCTCGTAGAGGTCGTCGCATCGAATCGCCGTGCGATCGCTGTTGTACCGCCACACGCTGACCCGCGCGACGCCCAGCGTCCTGGCAGCGACTTCCGTGATCTGCCCGAACGCCTTCGTCAGGTCGCCGCTGTTCAGGGCCTCACTCTTGATCAGGTCGATCAAGGCGTTCCGCTGAAGGAGATAGCGTTCCTCGCGCTCGCGCATGCCCATCCCCGCTATGCGCTCCGCCTCCATCAGCTCCAATGCGCGTCGGGCGGCGCGCTGGTGGCTCTCCAGCTCGTGGCGAACCCGGGACAGCCACGCCTGCCGCCGCTGGTAGGCGTAGGCGGACACGGCCCCGGCCAGCAGGATGAACAACGCGACGACGAGGCCAATCGCGCGCGCGCGGTAGTGAGCCTCGGCCAGCACCTCGTCCAGATCGATCTTGGCGACCATGAACCAGGGCGACCCGACAATGGGGCGCAAGTCGGCCAGCACCGCCACATTGCGGTAGTCCCTGCCCTCGAACACGCCCTGCCTTCCCAGCACCGCCTGTACTGCGGGCAGGCTGGTGTTCGAGAGCGGCTGGCGCAGCGAGAGCGCGGCGTCGGCCAGGTGGCGTGCGTCGTTCAGCCAGACGACCTCGTCGCCCTCGCGTTGCACGATGAACGTTTCGGCGGTGCGGCTGGGCGTGGGCGAGGACTGGATGAGCGGATACAGGTACGCAGCCGCGTCACTCCGCAGAATCGCCGCGGCCAGCGCCTGTCCGGTGGCATCCCGCACGGCCGCGACCGCGTCGATCGAGATTCGACCATCGGAGCCGCGATAGAACTCGGACAGCACGGGCGTGCGGCCGGCCAGCGCCGCCGCGATGGCACGCTGCGTGGCCGGGTTCACGGGGCCGGGGTCTTCAAGGGCCGCCACAAGGGGGGCGCCGTCCGGCGCGAGCAGCAGCGCGTTGGCGTGCATCTGCAGATCGCGCTCGGCCCGCAAACGCCCCAGCAGATCGGTTTTGGCGCTCCGGCCGTCGGGCGAGTGCAGGAGCGCCTCGATCTCTGCTGCGATAAGGGGATCGCGCCCCAGGTGGTCGACGGCGCTCAGACGTTCCTTGCGCCACTGCTCAATCTGTCCGGACTTCAGCGCACCGATGGCCGCGATTTCCTCGTGCTTTGTCTGGCGGAGATACTCGGCTTCCACGCCGTAGTACCAGTAGCCCGCCGCTGCGAGTGCCAGGGAGAGGATGACGACGCCGGCCACCCAGACTCGGGGCGCGAGTCCACCACCCGGTTGGGCGGGCGTTATCTCGTCGATGATGCTGGATCGTGCTGACGGCTTCATGTGCCCCTTGTTGCCGAATATCAAGCAAGAAGCACGTACAGTGCCGTGGTTGCGCCTGATCCCGGATGCCTCGGGTCCACGGGCACCCTGAAACATGCTCCAGGAGTGGGGATTTTTCTGTAGACGCGGGGAATAGTTCCGACGACAACGCGCGACAGCACTCACCGTCAAAGCCGAGCCGGGGTCGAACATGTAGTAACATCACTACATGAAGCTTGGATTGCGCGAGGCGAACCAGCACTTCTCGAAAGCCATCAAGGCCGTCCGCGCCGGCAAGGAAGTCGTCCTGACCGAGCGCGGGCGGCCCATCGCTGTCATCAAGCCAATCAAGACGGAGCAGCCTCACGAGGCCGCGTTGAAGGGGATGGCCGACGAGGGCCTGATCACGTTGCCCGCTCGCAAGGGTCCGCTGCCGTCGCCGCGCTGGCGCCCGGTCAGGATCAAAGGCAAGCCGCTCTCGCAGACGATCGTCGAAGACCGCGAGGATCGCGCCTAACCGTGGCCTGGGCGTACTTCGATACCAGCGCCCTCATCAAGCGCTACGTCGACGAGCCTGGCCGCCGCGGGGTGCTGCAGCTCCTCCGTAAACACGATTGCGTTGTCTCGGCCGTCCTGCCGGTTGAAATACGGAGTGCGCTGCGACGCCGAGTCTCGGAAGGGACGCTCGACGAGAGTCGGATCGCGGCGATCCTGAAGCGCTTCACCGCCGACCGTGCGTTCTGGACGGTTATAGAGGTCTCGGGCGAGGTACTCGCCGCCGCAGAGACCCTGAGCGCCGCGCATCCATTGCGGGCGCTCGACGCCATTCACGTGGCATCCGCGCAGTTGTTCGCCGCTCGCATTGCGCCGTCTGAATTCATCTTCGTGAGCGCTGACGATCGACAGACGACCGCGGCTGCGGCGTTGGTGCGCATTCCACCCATCGTGATCAGTCGGTCCACGCCATCGTGATCACGGGGACCACGGCATCGTGATCGGAGCGAAGCGACGCTGAGCTGCGGGAGTTCGGAAAAGCCCAGACCCGAGCGCATGTCCTGGCGCCGTATACTTTCACCTCAAAGTAATGCGCTCACAAAGGCATTATTGATCATCATGGGCCCGCAATGAGCTGCTCGCCGCGACTGTGCGTTGTCCTCGTGCTCGTGGTGGCCTGGTCAACTGCGTGTGGAGAACGGGGCGGTGTCACGCGAGTGACCTTCTCCGGCAGCGCGCTCGGTCCCGAAGCGGCGGTCGTGCGGCGCCAGCTCGTGCGGTTCGGCGAACGCCATCCGGGCGTCGAAGTCGAGTTGCGCGTCACGCCCGATGCCGCCGACCAACGCCATCAGCTGTATGTGCAGTGGCTCAACGCCCGGGTGCCCGATCCCGACGTCCTGCAGCTCGATATCATCTGGACGGCGGAGTTCGCCGGAGCCGGCTGGATTCTTCCACTCGATACATTTGCGCTCGACGTCGACGATTTCGTGCCGGCGGCGTTGGCGGCATCGCGATGGCGGGGCACGCTGTACGCCGTGCCATGGTTCGTCGACCTCGGTCTGCTCTACTGGCGTACCGACCTTCTCTCTGCGCCGCCGCGGTCGCTT
>Ga0209640_10000403_pt1 | contig 32890 bp, 44 predicted proteins | sample RifCSP10_1_FD_184018 | JGI IMG/M metagenome (GOLD analysis project Ga0209640, IMG submission 184018) | Soil microbial communities from Rifle, Colorado - Rifle CSP2_sed 10_1 (SPAdes) (version 2) | ecosystem: Environmental > Terrestrial > Deep subsurface > Rock core/Sediment | place: Rifle... | reverse complement strand
TTTTCATCGGGTCCCGTGGCGTGGAAATGGAGCGTCGGACCTTCAACGAATCCGCCAAATCCAGGAGACCTCAATCCGCCTGTGGGTGGCTGGCAGATGCTGTGGTCCGCGGAAGCAGGGGTGCCTATCCCACCCGCCAATTACAACCTGTGGCCCGTGCCCTTTGTCGTGGGTGTTCCGTGGGACGATCCAACTTCGCGTTTTAGACAAACGCTTGACGCGATGGCGTTCTGGGACTCTCGCATTGTCGAACTGGGGCCGGACCCCGGTGCCTTCATCGCTCTTGGATTTCCGCCGGAACGCAACATGTCGATCGAGTACCGCGAAGATTCATGGATCGCGCGGGGTAAGGCCAAACTCGTCCAAGGAATTGTGATTCCAGGTACCGGACTCAACCTTCGTATCGGTGGTGGAGATCCCTCCATCGGATCGCTTGGGGGCTACGCTTGCCGCTCGGCCGCCAACGGAGTAGGAAATACCATCGATTTATTTTTGTGCCGAAGTCCGATTGGCGGTACGGCTCCATTCCCGCCGCTGGTTTCCTTCGGCGTCTCGCTTGACGCTCAGCCGGTATTCGGAACCAAGTTCCTCAATCAGACCAATTGGCGCCCGGCCTATGAGACCGGACCTGCTGGAATTCAGTTTACGCAGAGCGCATTTCGTGTCGCTTGCGGACCTTCTCATGCGATGATCGCGTTGATAGATTCCGGACAGAATGGCCATGTGGAGTGTGGAGCCTGCGATCTGCGCATCACAGGTATTACGCGCGCTGGATTTGGCGCGGCAGGCACGGGATCGACGGAAGGACGTTTCCGCCGCAATCCCAACGCCACAGGTTCCGGTATCATGCTCATGCTCCTAAATGGAGACTACCTGGTGAGTACCGCCGTAGGCGCGCACACGCCGCGCGTAGTGAGCCTCTTCGGCGGGGCGCAACAGGACGGAGCGCCGTGGGAAAATACACTCGGCCAGATCGGCGAACCCTGGATCGCATTCAATGTGATTCAGGGCTCGGTTTCGCCGATTGTCGGCAGGCTGCCGGGTGGACTCGTCGTACATAAAGGTTTCGTGGCGGATACAACGCCCGCTTTTCAGTTCGACAATAAGCAGTGGGTGGTATGGGGGACCGGCGTAGTACAGAATGCGAACGGCGCTCTTGGAACACTATGTTTCAGGACTGACGATGCCGCCGATCCTCCAGAGTGTGTGGCTGTCTGATGGCGCTGATCGGTCAATCTCGATGGTCGGTAGGCGTGAAGCTTTTCGATGACGCAACCCAGAATTGGGCCGCCGACTTCACACCGGACGTTTACCAAGTCTACACTGGGCAAGGATTCGAGTGGCCCGAGGATCAAAACTGGATCAACCGGCCCACGGGGACCCAGGCGCACGGCGGTTTGATTTTCGCGTTCCCCCGATCCGCTGAACGCGAGCGTGTTGTAGGAACGCTGCTACCCAAGCGCATCCGGAGGTATTGAAAGAGTGGATGCAGCGGCGGGACTCGAACCCGCATCACTCGGTTTATGAGACCGCCGCTGGTAACCTTTCCAGCCCACGCTGCGGAAAATAGTGTAGCATAGAACACAAGGCAGAAAGCAGGGCGGATTCGCCGTCCGCGATTCCTTTTGTTTCAGGAGGACGCCATGGCCGGCTTCATCGCTCCGCTGGTTGGTCTCGCCACCGACTATCTCGGATACCGCAAACAATCTTCCGCCAACGCGCGCGCTGGAACCGCCCTCGCGGATTCCGCAAGCGAAGGCATCAAGCGTACCGAAGATGCCGTATTCCGGGAACTGGAGCGCCTTGGAATTACGAGCGGCAATGCGACCAATCGAATTCAAACCGAGTCCGACTGGGCTCAGAAACTCATCACCGACGCCAAGACCCGCGCGGCCGCGGATCGGGATGTAACGACCGGAGCCTCCAATAACTACTTGGCTACGCTGCTGGGCGACACCCAAGCCAATATCTCCGGGATGCGTTCCGACACGAACGCCTACACCGATGCGCGATTGGGCGACACGCAAGCGAATACGCGGCGGCTTCTGGCACAAACGCAGGCCGGTTACCAGCCGTACATGACCGCCGGACAGACTGCGCTCGACCGGCTGAATGAACTGCAAGGAACCCCGACCTCGGCGAATCGCCTTGCGGCGCTGCTCGACAATCCAGCGAATCTTGAAAACACGCCGGGCTATCAGTGGCAACTCGCGCAAGGCTTGAAGGGCGTCAATCAACAGGCGTCCTCGCGTGGCCTGGTGTCGAGCGGTGGAACCGCAAAAGCACTGATGCAGTATGGACAAGGACTCGCTGGAACGTCATACCAGAACGCCATCGCGAATGCGCTCTCTTCCGATCGCTTGGAACTGGACAAGCAGCAGCAGAATCGGAATCTGAATCTGGCGCTCAGCGGTCAAGGCTTGGAGGCCGCCGGCGGTTACGGAAGTTCCAATGAAGCCTTTGGGCGCGACTACATGGGCGCGAATCAATTTGCTTCCACATCCCGGCAGGGAGCAAACCAGTTTGCGGCCCAGATGTTCGGCCAGACCAATGAGGCTTTTGGAAAACCAATCGCGCAAAACATTCTCGACGCGGGGATCTATCGCGGCAACCTCGATTTTCAAGGCGCACAGCAGGAAGCGACGATCAACGAACGTAAAGGAATCACGGTTTCCGAGCTGGAGGCGGATGCGGCAGCGAAAGCTGCTGGTTTCGACTTACAGGGGCAGAGCTTCATCAACCAACTGCTGGCGAATCGCGGTGCCGCTACGGCATCGAGCATTTTAGGGAATGCCGGAGCGTTTCAAAGCTTGCTCGGAAGCACGGTGAGCAACGGACTCGATATATTTGGTGAGTTGATGAAGAAAAAGCCTTCGACGTACATCTACGGTCCAGACACAGAAGGATAATCGCTTATGGCAACCGTCCCCAATTCTTTGTACGAGCAACTTGCCAGTGGTGGCGCGGCTCCTCCGTCCAAGCTTCCGCCGTCGATGGCTCAACAATGGCAGGAGCGCCGTATCTCAAAAGCCAAGGCCGACGACGAAGAAGCGACACGCAATCGCGCTCTTAACGATCACAAGATTCTGAACGACACGTTCCTTTCTTCGGGTGGCGATTTCAAAGTGTGGCGGCAGAAAGCCATTCAAGCCGGAGTTTCACCGGGTGCGTGGATGACGGTTGAGAAATTCAACACCGAGCAGAATAAGGAACTCGCGGACGCGTTCAAGGCTAACTCCGATGCGGCTTTTAGAGATGTCGAGGCGAAGCAGAAGAAAGCCGAGATGCTTTCGCAGAATATGACGGCGTATCTCGATCTGCCGGACGATCAACGCACCGCAACCGCTCCGCAGGTGCAGCAGTGGCTCATTCAACAGGGTGTACTAAAACCCGATCAACCTTTTGACGACACGACCGCGCAATTCTACCGCACGGCTGGGTTGAGTGAGAAGGACCGATTGGAGCAAGCGAAACAGCGAGCCGCGCAGGATGAGGCGAAATGGAAACACGCCGGGGAACTGTTGGATTTCAAGAAGAAAGCGGCGGATACCGCCAAGGCTGAAGCGGATACCCAGCAGACCTTACTCGAAAACAAAGGCGAACTACCGGAGAGCGCTGCGCAGCGGAATATAAGACTCAATCAGGAGCGGATCGACCGCGACCGGATCGAGGACAACAAGCGCCAGCAGCAGCGTGTCGATGACCAGTTCCGGCATGAGCTGGCGATGGAAGGACGAGCGGCGGCTGGCGGCACGGCGACGCGCGGGCAATTCTTGACGGTTAAGACCGCCAAGGACAGAGCCCTGCGGGATTCGCAAACGAACTTAGATGGCGATCTAGTGCGCATCGACAAAGAATTCAAGAGTGAAGCGCAGGACTTAGTGAGTGATCCCAAGGCCCTGCAGGCTTTAAAGGAACAGCACGACGCAGACGTACGGCGAGCGAACCTCGCTCACTTGAGAAGGATGCAGCAGGCGCAACTCGACTACGAGGCCGGGTCCACTGAGTTGTCGGGGAATGACGTGGAGCACAACGATTGGGCGGATCAACTGGTGGATGAATTCAATGGCGTGAGGCGCAACGCTCAGCAATCCATTGGACAAGCGACACAGCAGGCGAGTCCAACCGCCCCAGCCAAGCCGAAAAAGGGCGATATTCGTTACAGCCCAACGCTGGGTTACGATGTAATGTTCATGGGTGGAGCCAACGTAAAAGAGAATTGGAAGAAGGCTCGGTAGTCATGCCTGACCCTTGGGAAGCGGGTTCGACTGTTGTTACCGCGCCGCCGCGTGGCCGTGACCCTTGGGACGATGGGCCGGAAATTCGCGATCCCTGGGACGAGGAACCCGCGAAGCTGGAAATTCCATACTACCTCGCGCGCCCGGAAGCGCAGCCCGCCGCCGATTCGCTGCCGGTCCGGATAAACCCCAACCTCGCTCGCCGTCCCAACGCTGCAGAAAGACGTGCCAGGGCAACTCCTACCAGCTTGAGTGAGATCGCCAGCGGATTCGCCGGTATGGAGGGTCTGCCATTCGACAAGTTGATCCCGAGCGACGAAATGCTCACCAAGACCGGCTTGCCGAAAGCTGGGATCGGTTTTCTGAAGGGTACTGCAGCGTTGGCAAAGGGCCTGACCAGTCCAATGAACGCCGCACTCTTGGGCGCTACCGCTGGCGCTGGTGCGATTCCGGTGGTTGGAAAAACGGCCGTTCAATTGGCATCGGCCTACTTCGCACAGGAACTTCTAAAGAGCGGCGCCGCTGAGCTTCCCGAGGTCAAAGAAGCGCTGGATTCTGGAGATCCGGAAAAGATCGTAGAGGTCGGTACGTTGTTCCTGGGAACGCTGGGGATGGGCACAGCAGCGGGCGCGCATGGGTTCAAGGGTCAAGGCATACCGATACGCCGCGGCACGCCTACAGCCGTTTCTGAAGCACCACGGCCCCAGTCCGCACAAGCCGGTGATGTACTCGACACAGCCATCGAAACACCAGAGGCTCCAGGCTCTCCAGCCAAATCAGCCCAGGACCTCCGCACAGCTCGCACGGCTGCCGTTCCCGAATCCCCATCTGGCATTCGTACCGCAAATGGTCCTTGGCTCGACTTTCAGGAGTCGAATGCCGCGGAAACCGCCCCGCGTGCCGCTGCAGAGTCATCCAGGCCGATTGACACATCCGGCACTTCGCCCAGGAGTGAGGCTCGGGTATCGGACATCCGGGAAGCGGCCCCTTCCAGCGAGATCGCCCCGACCGTCGAAAGTGTTCCGCGTGAAACATTACCAGGACAGGATACCACGCCGCAGGTAATGAAGGCTGAGAACGCAGGTTTACCACCGCGATATTCTATTCGGCCTGACCCATTTGGAAAACCATATGGATTGTACCGCGATGATGTCTGGATTGGCTCAGCTACCACTTATGAGGTCGCAGCGGATCAAGCGCGCAAGATAGCTGATTCAGGCAAACTGACTGCGCAGTCTGAGATCCCCGGCGTTCGTCCAGACGTGCCTGTGGCTGCCGGAGAGCCAGCGCAGCCCATCCAGGCCAACATTTCCAAGCTCGCACTGGGTGTCCAGGAGAAAGCTATCGCCAATAAACTCACTACTGGCTTCGAGGGTCTGCCAGAGTACAAGATGGTCAACGTCGCGGACCAGGCCAAGCGATCCGCCGAACTATTGAAGTCTGACCCACAGCTCGCGATCAATGTCGCGATGGGAAACATCCTTCCTCCTGAGGGTGTGTTGCCAGAGAGTATCTTCGTCGCGGTCGAGAACTACGCTACGGAAACCAGCAACGTCGCCTTGCTTCGGGATCTCGCAACCTCTTCCGGCCTGACCACGCAGGCGACCGGCATGGGCCAGAGAATTCGCATGCTGGCCGAACGGAACCCGGATTCCGCAGTGGCGTCCATCCAGGACGTGCAAGCGGCGCGCGAGTCTGCCGCTACTCGCAGGTTTGGAACGAAGATGAAACAGCAGGTGCAGAATGAAATCGTAAAAGCGCGCGATACCGCGGCTCCCAAGATGGGAGACTGGATGAAGTTCGTCGACTCGCTCAAGTGTTAAACCATGGCTTTTTGCATTCCACCGAAACTTGCTGAAGAATTCAAGCGTCGGATCGTCCGCGGCGAAGTGGACCCCGTTCGATTGTCGGGCATGTCTTCCGCGGAACGCCGTGCTCAAATGGCCGAACACTTTGGTGAAGATATTGCGGAGCCCGTCAATGCGCTGTTTGAAAGTAAGATGCTGCTGAAGAACCAGCAGACCGGCATGGTGAACTGGGCGAAGCGCGTCACCGGGATCACGGAACCGGCGCGGCGTGACATCATTTCCCGTATCGAACGCATGGATAAGATCCTGAGTCCAGCGGAAGAGAAAGTATTTCTTGAAGACCTCGCGGCGCAACGTCTTGGCACGCATGTCAGTTACGAAGAGGCCGGGAAAATCGCGGAACTCTCGAAACGTATCGAAGACACGAAGGATGCCGTGGACCGCATGGAGTACGGGCGCGCGGTTGTCGCGCTTAAGAACTACGTCGGAGAGTTGAAGGCCAACGCGGATAAAATGTCGATGGCTGAGTTAAAACGTAATCCCGGCAGCTCCGTGCTGAAGGGGATCAGCACAGGTGCTGGAGTCGCGAAATCAATGGTAGCGGCGCTTGACCTCAGCGCTCTCGGACGGCAGGGGTGGAAGTTGCTTTTCGCGCACCCGGAAATCTGGCAGAAGAACGCACGGAAGTCGTTTGTCGATATCGTCAACACCTTTGGCAAAAAGGCGGTTATGGACGAAGTGAACGCCGAGATTATTTCCCGGCCAAACGTTGATCTGATGCGCCGCGCGAAGCTTGACGTGGGAGTGACGGAAGAGGCTTACCCAAGCACGCTCCCACATAAGATTCCGTGGCTTGGAAAACTGTACCAGGCCAGCGACAATGCCTACACAGGCTTTATGCGCCGGACTCGGGCAGATGTTTTCGACAAGATGATCGAGATCGTGAGGGAGAGTGCTCTTCCTGCCAAGGGAGACCGGCTTAGCCGCCTGTGGCGCGGTGTTCCAAACTCTGAAGTGGAACTCACGACCGAGCGCCTTTTGGGTATCGGTAAAATGATAAATTCACTGACGGGCCGTGGAGACCTTGGGCGCCTGGAGCCAATCGCCAAGGATCTCAATAACGTGTTCTTTTCGCCGCGATTCCTGAAGGCGAACATTGATTTTCTGCTGCTCCACCCGTTCGACAAGTTTGGCGACAAGTATTGGGAGTTTGAACGGAAGCAGGCAGCTTTGAATCTGTTGAAGGTGATTGGTGGTACGGCTGCGGTTCTCGCAACGGCACGCGCGCTCCGAAAGGAAAGTGTAGAGCTAGATCCGCTTAGCGCCAACTCTGGGAAGATCCGTGTGGGCAACACTCGTTTTGATGTTTCCGGGGGCATGGCTTCCATTGCTACGCTTGCGACACGGCTGGCTCGCGACAAAACCAAAGACAGCACGACTGGCAAGATAAGAGACCTCCGTCCCGGCAAGTACGGTGACAGCCCGGTGTATGATTTCTTCGAGAACAAACTGAGTCCGGCGGCGGGTGTGGTGAACGATTTACGCAAGGGAGAAACGCGATCGGGTGAGAAGCCAACCATCGCGAACGAAGCCGTGCATCTCTTCGCGCCGATTGCCGCAACCAACTATGTGGAGCTGAAGAACGATCCCAACTCAGCGAACATCTTGCTTGCGATGATTGCCGACGCTCTGGGGATCTCGACTAACACCTACAGCGGAAAACGCAAGCGCACGAAGTGATTCACCAGTAGCGAACTTCCGCTGGGCACGCGCGAGCGCAGCCTGAATCTTGTGCCACTCTTTCTCTTCAGGCGTGAACTGGCGATTGCTGGCGTGCAAGTAGGGCTTGGGCTCTACCCATGAAGGTTTCAGTTTCATTAGATGGCCCACTCTCCAGAATAATCTGGGCATGGAATCTCAATTGGCTCTCCTCGTTTTTGTTGTGTCTGAGACCCAACGTGGTGCAAAACGGTTGTGTGGTGCATGCCGCCAAAGAATCGGCCGATCTTCGAAAGGCTCAGCCCCAAAGCTCGTAATTGGATCATGGCATCCCGCCGGGCCTCTACATTGCGGCTGGTTTTTCGCCCGCGCTGGAGTTCTACAAGGGTTATGCCGTGTCGCGCGGCACACTCTTTAAGAAGGTTTTGTATCCAAAACGGCGAGTGTTCCAATCTAAGGACTGGCCGGTGCAGCGTTTTCATGCAGCTTTCTACTCATCGTACTCTCGATTCAGTTCAGTAACAATTCGATCGCGGTTGAAGTTCCAGAACTTCCAAAAGACCTTTTGTAGTTTGTGCGCCGAGAAAGGACCCTCTCTATGGTGCCAGCGGCACAGCGGAATAGTTTCGCGATCGCTCGATTTCTGGGCGAGTCCTCGTAGGCCGACGTGCGCGGCTTCTGTTGCGAAGCTTTTACGTTCTCCTTGACGTTCTAGCATGAGATTGGCTGCCTCACAGCATAGACAAGGCTGTTGGCGAATCCACTTCAGATACTCAGGATCGTGCAGCGGCCACTTACCTTTTCCAGCTCTCCAGGATCTGCGGAGTTGTTTGTTGGCGCTCTCATTGGCTTTGCGCCGGATTGTGGATGAGCTCACACTTTCAGCCTCGGATCGGTTTCAATTACCGCGATAGCGCCCAGGCCATGCTTCCCATGCTGCACCTCGATGATTTCCACGTTTGTTGTTTTCTCGTCTGCGCTGACCATGCATGGGACGTTCCCATGTGTGCGGTGAACTGCTTGGAGTTGCTCGATCATTTGTTCGATCCTCATACTCCGGTGCCTTTGAGGACCTGTTCAGCTTCCAGGTAATCCTTCGTCGTGGCTTTCAAAGATTTCGCCCGCGTGTGGATCAGCTCTTCAAGTTTACGTAGCCCTTCCCGTTCCGCTTCGGTGATCGGGGTTGCGTTGTCTTTCCATTCCTGGGGTATCGCATCGACGTACACCACTGGCTTGCTTCTGGCGTTATGCTCTTTCACGAGTGCGTGAATATCCGCCAGTGTTGGTTTTTCGGTGTGATTCCACAGCCATTCATTCACCACGGCTAGAACTATTATTTCGCTCTTGGCGAACATCAGCACATCAGCTAATTCGTTCGTGAACGCCTCCCCTTCTTTGGAATCACGTGGATAATAGTTGGTGAAGCGGAGACGCGCAACCTGATCCGCTACGGTCTTGGGGTCTAACTTCACGGCTGACCTCCGTATTTCGCTAGCAGATTAGCATACACCCTCTCCGCCAGGGTTGGCTCCTTGGGGGTTTCGGGCCGTTTTTTCTCCACACACGCTGTGTGTGTGTCTCGAAGAGTTAATATAGAGGACCGCTTTTTAAATGGGGCAATAATCGGGGCAAGTGCGCGAAGTACTTTCATCACAGCGCCTTTCGGGCCGTGATGCTCCAGTTTCAGTAAGCCTTTTTCCCGGAGGATCTTCAGCCAGTTCTTAATCGTGCGGACGCAGACGGAGAACTGGACAGAGAAGTACTTCAGCCTGGCGAAACAGCCGGCGGGTCGCAATGCCATGCGCTGAATCTGGAAGAACAAATCCATGTGCGTCTTTCGACGCGGTTTGGGCTCAGGGGTCCACGGGCGGGTATCGAATAAATCAGGTTGGATCGGAGAGGTGTGCATGTCAGAATCTTTCCGGAAGCGGACCGGATTCTGAGTACGGCCCGCCTCCTCGATCGTTCCCGCTTGGCCACCGGCGAAGGTGGACGCCCCAAACGGATCAATTTCAGCCTAGCACCTCTCCGAAGTCAATGCAAGTACCAGGACGGCAAACTTCGACTACCCGCCGGCACGTTTTCAAGTCGAAATAGCCGATGTGGGTTTTCACTCTTGGAATGCCGAGCTCATTGGCTAACCAGGCGTAGGCGGCGCTCCGGCTCATTTCCCCAGTTCTCCAAATCGGGTCAAAGGCCGCGTGTGCCTCCATTTTGGCTCTGCGGAGTGGACCACGCGACGGCGCACCAAGAGGGATTTTACTTCCGGGGTGACAGCCGACGTGCGAATCTAGACACCCCGTACAGCGCCAGAAGCGCTTACGCTTCAGGTCTGGACGATGCGGATAGAGCACTTCACCAGTGACGAGCTCGGCGCGGCTGCCGCATTCTCCGCAGAACACCCCGCCGTTAATGATAATCCCAGCCTCACGCGTCGCGGTGTGGGGTTTGCGCTTGCGCTTGTTATTTCCGACTCGCGGCATTTCCGGAGTCATGCCGGAAACTCTCGGACCCGTACATGTTCGGGCCACTCTTCCATTTTGCCGCCCTTGCGGTCCTTGAACAAAAACTCATAGGGCGGAATGAAAACCCCCGGCGCAAGTGGATCGTCGCGATCCATGATTGGGTTGGCCCCGAGCTGCTTCACGAAGCACTTTACGCCCGCCGCCTTGCACTGCGCGATGGTTTGCCGGGCCCAAGCAATGTCGAACGGCCGCGCACCTGGGCCGGATTCGCCACCGACGATCACCCAATCTATCCATGGCGCTTCATTGAGAGAGGCTGAAAAGCCAGACTTGAATTGTGGGAGCCATGCGCTAAAATCCACTGGCCCCAACGCTGGCTCGTAGCTGACGAACCGTACCGCTGCCGGAGTCTGGAGCAGCAGCGGGATGCGCTCATCGGCGGTCTTCTGATCCTCCACGCTGACACCTAGCCAGACGTTCGGCAGCGGCCACCCCCCGCTGACTCGCGGGAAGGATCGCCCCTTGGGGATGTCGCGCATGCAACGGTTCATCTCGTTGTCAATTCGCTCCTGACGCTCGGGCCAAATTCCAAAGTACTCCAGCATCCGCTTGGCCCTCTTCGTCAAAATTTGCAGCGTGTGTTCCGGGCACAAAGCGCCGATGGCCAACACCTGGTCTATCATTTCATCGGTGTTCCACTCGCCGAACAGATCACTCTGGTTCTCAACGAAAATACGCTGAGGCTTCTTCCAGTGAAGCGGCTGCATCAGGATCTTCTTGTCTACGAACGGCTCAATCAGGTCGCGGCTCCGGCGATCGAACGGCAGACCCGTACCATTGTTCGGCAGGCAGCGGTGTTGATCTGTTTCGCTGTAACAGTGCAGGCAACCGTCCGAGAGGTGTTCACAGTGCTGTCCGACGTGGCCCGCCATCTTGCCAGCGATTTGAACGAGCGACGTGTAGCCCTTCCGCTCTGCTACGGCAGCAGCATCGTCTAGCACGCGCGCGCGTAGCGGTGACCAAGATTTATTCGTCCACTGGATTGATGTGTTTCCCACGCTTTACGCCGGGGAGCCGTTGATGATGGTGATGGCTAAGGTTTGCGCGATTGCGCGATGGGTGGTCAGGAATCCTTCCCGCTCGACCGCTTCCGCGCGTAGCAGGTCGTACCAGAACGTCAGCTTGCCGTCCGCGATGCGATAACGCAGCCGGGCTACCATGCTCACACGTTCCGATCCCACATACACCGGAATTGAAACCGTGAAGCGTTCGGGAACTTCAAGTTTGTCGCGGCCGAACGAACCCTTGATCTCTTCGGTATAACCGAACTGGATAGAGCCGTTGTCGAGCCGGATGCCGCTTTGGAAGTTTACATCGCTGCTGGCGCTCAGGTCCCGCGCGACTTCGAGCATGGTGAGTTCGATCGTGAGCTTACCGTTGCCGCCAGTTTCGAGGACCGCTTTCAGGACCTCGTTAAATTTCTGGTTGCAGTCGATTGCAACCTTGCCGGATCGCATGTCAGTCAACACTCTCAGTAGGTCTGTCACTTCTTCTCCTTTGGTTGCTTCTCCTTTGGTTGTTTGGCTTTGGCTTGGATCGCCCGCATGATCGCCTCGGTCACCAGCGCCGTTATCCGCTTGTCTTGCTGTGCGGCAGCGGTCTTTAGTTCCCGGTGCAGTGCGAGTGGGATCTTGACGTAGAGGCCGGTCATTTGGCTGGCTGCCATGACCTTGAGTGTACTACGGAAATATATTTATAGTCAAGGGTATTGACAACAAATATATAAATATGGTACCTTCAATCATGACATGGCAACGCCTTCTTGGTTTACAGCGAAAGCCCAGCCGCCGGGTGGAGGTAGCCGTCATGACATGGCAACGCCTTCTTGGTTTACAGCGAAAACCCAGCCGCCGGGTGGAGGTAGCTCGGTCCTACAGCTATAAGATGAATATGGGCAACTACGAATCGCGCGACTTTTTCTGTTCGCAGAAGGCCGAATGCGACGTTGACGACGCGGAAGAGGTTGGGCGTCGCGTGTACGAATACTGCCGCCGTCAGGTGCTCGCTTCAGTCGAAGAGGAACGGCAGGCCGGCTGGAAAGCCACAGCGCATCCTGTAGCGGTCGCCAACGCCAGGGAATTCGAGAAAAGGAGCGTAGCGAAATGACGCGACAAGAGGCAGAACTTTATTTGCATGACAACTGGAGTATAACGGTCGGCTGCGAAGCGGATGCTGGGAAAGTGGTACGGGCAGCGGAGGCTCTACGTGAGCTTGACATATTCGAACCCAGGGTCCATGTAGCGGACTGGGCACATAAACCTGAGGTAGCGAAATGACCATGCAATCCATTGCTTACATGATCGGGATCGCGTTTTTCGTGGTAGTGCTTTTGCAGTGTATCACCAGAAAGGGGTGTTAAGCGATCACCCTCAAGAGTGTTCTCGGAGCAAAGTATGCGGAGACGTAGGCAGAGACTTTATGACCACTATAACCCGCGTCGTTCGTCGTGAGACGAACGCGCTAATCAAGAATCGCCCTATCGTGATCGAGCTGCACCCATGGGGCGTGCGCATGAAAGAGAAGGGGCGGCGCTACTCGTTCGATGTGACGTTCCGGCAAGTTTACGAGCTGGGCGCGGAGAACGCGGCGGCAGCGCGGCGGCGAGAGAAAGCGGAATTGAGAAAGACCAAACGAATGGGGAGCAAACTATGATAGTTCGACAGCCGGATCAGAAGTTTCCGACAGCCCCCGAGGGCGCTTTCCGCGCGGTATGTGTGGATGAAATCGACCTCGGGAAGATGACCAGCACTTTCAACGGAGAAACCCGCGAGCGTCACATGGTGCGCCTGGTGTGGCAGATCGATGAAGAAATGCCGGCGTTGGAGTGCGAAAACTTAAAAATGCCAGTAGGCTCGCTTTACATCGTGAAGCAGGACTACACGGCCTCTTTGGATGAAAAAGCCACACTCCGTAAGCACTTGCAGAGTTGGCGCGGTAAGACCTTCACTTTCGATGAATTGGTGGGCTTCGATTTGGAGCAAGTAATCGGCGTGTCTTGCATGTTGAGCATTGTCCACAATACCGGCCGGAAGGGTGGGGTGTTTGCGAATGTCCAAGCGGTCATGAAATCGCCTAAGGGTTCACCGCCGCTTGCTCCATTGGGCTACGTGCGGGTAAAAGACCGGAAACCAGAACCAGCGGTGCAGCAGCATCACCGGGCTGCTCCAATTCAGAAGCCGGTCGAGGAACAGCCTTGGGACCCGAGCCAGGTCAGTGACGACGACGTGCCGTTTTAGCTATGGACGACCAATCCATGCAGCTGATTGTGGGAGCCGTTCTGGCTGTGGCGGTGTGCGTAATTGTGCTGGTGATGTTGGGAGGAGATCATGACGACGATAACTCTTGAGAAACCGATTAAAGCGTGGGACTTGCCGGACTTTCAGCGGGTTGAGACAATCCCCGCGGGCGCGACGATCGTGGTCACGCTGGACAATCCGAAATCGCGGCTCATCGTGTACCAGGGCCGGAAGATGTTCAGCAGCAAATCCGCAGCCGAAAGCGCAGGCGCCGCGGCAATTCTTCCGCTCGAAGGCCTCCGGCTGAGATTGGGCGCCTGCTTGGACTGCGCTGACGGCCGGCACGGGGATCCGCACTACGGCAAAGCGGCAAGCTGCCAGTGCGCTTGTAACGATATGCGGGAGGCTCGGGCGTGACGGAGTTTGGCGCAGAGCATAAAATTTCGGAGCGCACCTTCAGCTCGAACGAAGTCATGCGGCTGGTGCAGGTCAGCCTTCGTCAGCTTCAGTGGTGGGAAGAACGCAAAGTCGTCTCGCCGTACCATAATGGGCACCGCCGGATCTACCAGTCACAGGATGTGCTCGAAATCGCGATCATTGCCGAACTTCGCCGGAAGGGGTTCAGCTTGCAGAAGATCCGATGGATATTGAGGTATTTACAGAAAACGCTGCACGTCGATAAGAACGGATACGATTTGTACGTTGTGACGGACGGGCGGACGTGTATACTCACGGAGAATGAGACGCGCGTGGTGGAAATCTTTCGGGACAGTGTGAGACCGCTGTGGCTGGTGAGCGTGGCCCCGCTGTGGTTAAGGATTCAGCAATGGAACTGAATCAACGGTTGGAGCCCAGACTGGAGGCGGAACCCGGCAAACTGTTGTGCGCGTTACTCTATGACCACACCGGTAAGGTCTACATGGGCCTGGTGGCTGCGAGAAATCTGACGGTCGAGATACAACCCGGTCTGTTCAATGTGCCGGAGGTTGTTTTCCGCGACGGCGACGAAGGAATTATCCTGATCTGGAAAGGAAAGTGGGAAGGAAAATATGGATCAAGCGACGATGGAGAAAGCCAGGCCGCAAGCGGAAGCACTCGCACTAGCTCTGAAAGAGCCCGTCAATCCGCTGAGCCTCTACCGCATTGAAACGGAACTGGTGGAACTGGGGCAACTTCTCGGGGATGCGCTGGAGCGGCGCGAAACTCTTGAGTTTGGGGTGGATACAGACGCCGTGGCGCAGATGGATGCTGAGATCCAAACCGCGGAACTCGCCATCCGTCAGTACGTCACCGCCGAACGCTCGAAAGTGGACAGTATCGCCGGCTTCATCCGGTACCTGACAAGCTCCCAGGAGCGCGTCAAAGCCGAGGAAACCCGTCTTTACGAGTACCGCAAGCGCCTAGAGGCTCTTCAGGAGCGCGTGAAAGCAGCGGCGCTGTACGCTCTTCAGGCGACTCATCAGAAGCGGCTGGAGGGAGGTTACTCCCGGATACGCAGGCAGGCCAACCCGGTCAGTGTCGAGATCACCAATCGTCAGGTAATCCCGCGGTCTTACCAGCAGGTACACATCCGCATGAACAGCTCGGAGTGGCAAACGATTATCGAGGTATGCCCTTGGCTGGAGGGGAAATTCGAGTATGATGGTGAGGCTACACTGATGCTGGAGGCGATCAAGACTGTACTCCTGCAGCAGGAGAAGGCGCAAACTGGGGAAGGCGACCAATGTGTAAGGCAGGGGGTACCAGGGGCGCGGCTGAACCGGACAAAGGAGCACCTACGAGTAGAATGAAAGGCGGCAACAAAGTTTATGGAAACACCAGCACAGCAGCTTGTTGAGGATATGCGGGTCGTCCTCCAGCACAACTTGGATGCCACGCTGAAGGAGTGTATTGCGGCTCTTCGTAGTGCAGCCAAAGCCGAGAGAGATGCAGCTATCGCTAAGGTGCGGAGCCGCTTTCGGCCGCAGAAACCGAGCGCATCAACGTAATGCAAAAACGAGGCAAACCGTTTCAGAAGGGCCAGCGGCGCTTACCCAACGCCGGTCGCAAGAAAGGCACGCCCAACAAAGCGACGTGGGACGTGCAGGCGGCTGCAGAGAAGTATGGCTGTAACCCATTTGAGTTTTTGGCGCAGGCAGTGAATGGAGACTTGCCCTGTAACGTCTGTCGCGGTGTGGGTAAGACGAAATATATGGATAAGAAGGGTAGGCTTTTGATGCGGACCTGCGAGAGTTGTTATGGGACGTTGCGGGAGAAGCTTTCGCCGGACACTCGTGTACGAGCCGCTTCGGAGCTTGCGGCCTACATCGCGCCGAAGCGGAAAGCGATTGAGCATTCTTTCGATCCAGCTCAACAGGAGCAGATGGAAGAACGGCTCTGCAAAGGTCGCGAGTTCATGGAACAATTTCTGACCGAGAGGCTGAAGAAAGATAAAGGAGAATCGAAATGAAAAGGCTGCCAATCAGACAAGGCGATGTGATGTTTCTGCCAGTTGCGGAACTACCTGCGGGCGACCGCAAAAAACGCGATAACGGAACGGTGGCGTATGGCGAAGCGACTGGCCACCATCACTCTCTCGCTGCTGAAGATTTGGAGCGCGCCGAAGTGTTGGAGATCGGTGATGGGTTGTTCGTTCACGTTTCTGAGAGCGGCATTCGGATTGAAGGCGCTACGTTCACGCATCAGGAGCACCTGCCGGTGACGCTCTCGCCTGGTGAACATAAAGTACGTATTCAGCGCGAGTATTCGCCGGAAGCGCTCCGCAGCGTCGTGGATTGAAAAAACTTAAACCGGCTGTTCGGAGAGACTGTCATGGATAGAAAAAAAAGCATGAAGAAGTATTCCTTGACTGCGGCGCATCGTGCGCAACTGAAGCCCTGGGTTGATAAGTGGATCGCCAATGCGATGAGTACGAAGCCTATGGACGATACAGATCGGGCCGTAACGCGCGAGGCGATGAAGGGGCTTTATCGAGCTGCTGAGTTGGAGCCGCCGCCTGACCATCGGATCGTATTTGTGTCAAGTCCATTTGTCCTACGGTTTTCTGCTGGATTTGCCAGCGCAATCTGGTGGCTTCGGAAAAAGAACGCTGCGACGCGCCTGGCGACGGACGCTGCGACGCGCCTGGCGACGGACGCTGCGACGCGCCTGGCGACGGACGCTGCGACGCGCCTGGCGACGGGCGCTGCGACGCGCCTGGCGACGGGCGCTGCGATGAACGCTGCGACGCTCAATGCGACGGACGCTGCGACGCGCCTGGCGACGGACGCTGCGACGAACGAGGCGACGGACGAGGCGACGCGCGAGGCGATGCGCGCTGCGATGAACGATGCGACGTTCGAGGCGACGTTCGAGGCGACGTTCGAGGCGACGCGCGCTGCGACGCGCGAGGCGACGCGCGATGCGACGCTCAATGCGACGGACGCTGCGACGCGCCTGGCGACGGACGCTGCGACGTTCGAGGCGACGCTCAATGCGACGCTCGATGCGACGCGAGAGGCGACGCGAGAGGCGACGAACGCTGCGACGCGCGCTGCGACGCGCGATGCGACGCTCAATGCGACGGACGCTGCGACGCGCCTGGCGACGGACGCTGCGACGTTCGAGGCGACGCTCAATGCGACGCGCGATGCGACGCGCGCTGCGACGCGCGCTGCGGCTGCGACGCTCAATGCGACGGACGCTGCGACGCGCCTGGCGACGGACGCTGCGACGAACGAGGCGACGAACGCTGCGACGCGCCTGGCGACGGACGAGGCGACGAACGAGGCGACGAACGCTGCGACGCGCCTGGCGACGGACGCTGCGACGCGCCTGGCGACGGACGCTGCGACGCGCCTGGCGACGGACGCTGCGACGCGCCTGGCGACGGACGCTGCGATGAACGATGCGACGCGCAATGCGTGGTGGCGTACCGGAGATTTTAAGGCCGTAGCGCTAGGTCTTCTAAAGAGACATGCCATTTTTGGGCTCCGGTGTGCAAATGAAATTTACAGGCTGTGGCAGGGAGGGAATCAGTGGAGCGCGTACGACTCGTATATCTCGTTTTTCCGTAACATTGCAAAGCTAGAGATCGATTACTCAAGGTGGGCGCACTGGGAGGCAGCTTCCCTCCACGGCGGCCCAAGGATAATGCACGAGAAGTTTTGTATGATTTCCGATAGGCCGCGCGATCTCACTGTGGATGACCAAAATCGGCCACACAACGCTACTGGCCCATTTTGTAAGTGGTCAGATGGTTCCTCTTTGTTTGCATGGCACGGCACCCGGATGCCAGCGCGATACTATTTTGAAGAGCCTACCGCTGTTGAGATTCTGGCTGAGCGCAACGTTGAAGTGCGCCGCTGTCTGATTGAGCGGTATGATGAGTTGAACGGCAGGGGCTCATTCATGCGTGCGTGCGGGGCGAAGGTTCTCGATAGCTCCGTTCAGCCGATGCACGTAGGCTGCACCGAGATGCTGAATGAACTACTGGCGATTGAGCTTCCAGACGATCCCGAAGGTCGCATGGTTGCGCTGCGGGTGGTTTGTCCATCCACAGCGCGTGAGTACATCATTCGCGTTCCCCCGGATCAAACAACGGTATTAGGCGCGCTGGCATGGACGTTCGATATGAAGCCGAGCGAGTACAGGCTGGCCCAGGAGACGTGACATTATGGTCTCATGGTCGAATTTCCTAGGGCTGAAACCGATTTAGCACTCTGCGATGAACTCGCGCGCTTCTACGCCGACCCTCTGGGCTTTGTTTTGTGGGGCTATCAGTGGGGTGAGGGCGAATTGAATGGCTTCAGAGGGCCCGATACGAACCAGTGTGAGTTTTTGGGATCGCTTGGAGAAGAAGTGCGCCGCCGCAAGTTTAACGGGCGGGATCCAGTGATGCCGATATTGATGTCGGAAACCTCAGGTCATGGCACCGGCAAGTCTGCATTGGCGGCGTGGCTAGGGAATTGGATTCTCTCAACGCGTCCACATTCTATGGGTACGGTAACCGCCTCCACCTATCAGCAGTTGAAATCCCGCACCTGGGCGGCGATGCGCAGATGGACGAAACTGTGCGTAACAGCGCACTGGTTTGAAATCCGCGCCGATGGAATTTACCACAAGGTCTCTCCGCACGACTGGAAGGTGGAGCTGCAAACGTGCAAAGAGGAAAACGCTCAGTCATTTGCCGGCCAGCACGCCATCAATTCGACCAGCTTCTACATCTTCGATGAGTCGTCACATGTTCCCGATGAAGTGTGGAAGGTCGCGATGGGCGGTATGACAGACGGCGAGCCGATGATGTTCGCCTGGGGCCAGTGCGCACGAAATACGGGTCAGTTCTACCGCGTCAATTTCGGGAGCGAACGAAATCTCTGGAACACCAGGCGCGTGGACTCCAGGACTTCAGCGTTCACAAACAAAACTCTGATCGAGCAGTGGATCAAGGACTACGGCGAAGATTCCGACTTCGTCCGGGTCCGTGTTCTCGGGCTTCCACCGCGGACGAACGAATTGCAGTACATCGACGGTGAGCGTATCAAGGCCGCTCAGAATCGAGAGTGGCACGGCGTCGCTATGCCCGATGAGCCGCTGATCGCAGGCTTCGACGTTTCAGGCGGCGGGTCCGCGTGGAACGTAATCCGCTACCGTAGGGGCTTCGATGCGCGCTCGATTCCGCCCGTCAGGATCATGGGTGAGGTCGCGCGGACGCCTGGTGTGCTTGTCGGCAAGGTCGCGGAGCTTCTGAGCGATCGCACGCCCGCGCGCAGGATTGCCGCGATGTTTGTAGACGCTGCTTTCGGCGCTGAGATCGTCGCGCGATTGCAGATGCTCGGTCACAAGAACGTGTTTGCGATCAACTTCGGCGACCCGGCGACCGACGATCACTTTTTGAATATGCGCAGTTTCATGTACGGCCGCTGCAAAGAATGGTTGGAGATGGGCTGCATACCGGACGATTCGGACCTCTTGGGGAACCAGCTCGGTGTGCCTGGAATGCACCACAATTCCAGTGGTAAAATTGTGTTGGAGTCAAAGAAGGACATCACGGGCCGTGGTGAGGACTCTCCAGATGACGCGGACGCTCTGGTACTGACGTTCGCGCGCAAGGTGGCGCCGGAGATCGGTTACAAGCAGAGCGGGAGCGCGGTACATCCGGCGTATCAGAGAGGCGGTGGACAATGGAGTTGACTATGCTTGTGCTGGTGTGCGCTCAGTGTCGCCGTGAGGGCATATTTGAGGATGACTTGGGCGAGATGGAGCAACTTGCTCGATTAGCAGGCTGGTTTATCGAATCAGGGCTGCCCGTATTGTGCTGGAAGTGCAATGCTCCGCGTGGTACAGTGGCATCATGAACCGCCGGGGCTTTCTTTCCGCGCTACTGGGCGCCGTCGCGGCTCCGATGGTGCTCGACCCCGAGCGGCTACTGTGGGTGCCCGGAGCTAAGACGATCAGTATCCCCTCGCAGGCCGTCATGGACGGTTGGGAGTATTTGGTTCAGGAAGATGTGTTCCTCGATCTTCGGCAGAAGGAGATGCTTCACGCTGGGGACAAGATTTGGATTTTGGCAGACCCGCCAATGCCGCCCGATGCACGATTACTTCGACCAAAACTTGACACTCGATCACGGAGGCTGCGCGTATGAACTGGTTCTCTGAGTTTCTATTCGGTAAGGGCGCGCTGAAGAAAGCCGCTGGTGAGTCCGACAAGAAGAAAGTCAACAAGCAGGATGCCGGTATCGACGTGGCCGCGCTCGCCGAGCAGCAGTCCGCACGCCTCAAGTTGGCCGAGCAAAACGCAGTCAAGGGAACCGCCGGCACAAAGCGGGCTTCCGATGAGGATGACAATGCTGCACCGCGGGGGTATCGGTGGCGTCAACGGCACGGTCAAAGGTACGTTGGTGAATTGTGAACGCTGGCACAATCCAACTTCCTCCGGGCCTTCGTAAGGTCCCGACGGGCGCCCTCACGGTGGTGTGCGTGAAGTGTACGCGCTATGGGATTTTTCAATCCGACGATCAGATGCTTGCGCGCCAGGATGCGGAAGCTGCGGGTTGGACGATCACCATTCGAGAACGCGATGGGAAGAAAGAATTGATCGCCATCTGTAAAAAGTGTCCTGGAGGAAAAGGTTAAAATGAAAACACTCACTCTCCTGCTGATCGCTCCGCTGCTGGCGTGCAGCCAGACGCCAATTCTCTTGAAACCGCCGGTGCCGGTCGCAGCCAAGCTCCTGGACCACGTGATCGAAAATTACACAGTCCCGGCGGCCGCTGTCGGGACGGCCAGCTTCACCTACATTCTGGCAAAGCAGCCGGCACCGGGTTCGTTGATAAAAGTCGGGTTCTACAACTCCATGGGGTACACCCGAACGGAGATGCACTTCGATCCGACGCAAAGCGCGATCCTCCAGCGGACGCTGGTAATCTCGCTGCCAGTAGGCCAGACCTTCGCGGCGGGAGACTCGGGGCAGATCAGCTACGACACGCCGGCACCTTAGAATATGGCTGACAGGTATCCACGAGAGGCCGCACCCGGTACCCTTCGATATCGCGCAAGGGTGGCCGCACATGCTGTCCTGATGCGAGAGCGTGCCGTCATTCGAGCGAAGCGGGAGCGTCCCACTCACCCCAAGAAAGTACGGGTTTGGCGGGAAAGCCCGATACAACAGTTGCGCCTGCATCGCAGGTTGTTGGTAACGAGCGCGCGGATCGCTTACATGGAAGAATTGCGGGACAAAGAGAAGTACGCCTATCACAAGCCGAAGTGGCAGCGCAGGCCTCACCAATGATCTTCAGAAAATCCGCGAATCCGGCACAACCCATCGCCTTTGACCGTACCGCCGGTGAGATCGTGAAGGAGACTGCCGGCCGCGCTCTAGCGGGCGACTTGGTTGCTCAGACCGCAGCAAGGATCGCGGCGCGCGAGAAGCTGACAAGGAAAGAACGGTTCGAACGGTTGCTGCTTGCCGAACTATTGAGGATGCCCAGCAGATCGTCGCGGATCACGAAAACGCGCGGAGAGCGCATCTGATGGCAATGAATGGGTGGTCACTAGAGCCAGGACCCAAGGAATGGTGGTGCCTCAGTGAACCTCACACCGGCGGCCGGGACATTATTGGCAAGGGCAACACTTGGCAAGCCGCCATTGATGACGCTCAAGCTAGGCTAACAGAAAAGGATAGAATAAAACCATGAGCCAAGTACCCACACGCCCGGAACCAACCAACGCGCAGTTGGAAGATCGCATCTTAGCTGGATTCGAGGAACTCAGGACGTTAATCGCTCGTCTGAGCCTTACCGGCGGATCTCCGGTGGCTACCGGACCCGTTCCGAATCTCACGGACGCCCCCGGCACTGTTGCGTACAATGCGCCGCCGCGACCGGACCCAAACATTCCGCAGACCTCGACTGACGCCTGGTGGAAAGCGCAACCACCCGAAGTTCAGGCACTCCGTTACGTTGAAACGGGGGATGGGACTGGCAGGCTACTCGCGGCTCTGGATCTTGTGCGGCGCGGCTTTGTGATCGACCCCCCCATCGTAGTGAACGGCAGGCATCCCGCCAGCGTGATGAGCGAGCGGTTTGCGCTTGGTCGCCCGTGGACGATGCCACTGGGCAGTCCGCAGGTTAGGATGGGATTTGACGGGCCTGTCTGGAATGGGCAGAAGTACAATCCTCACTCGCCGCCACCGGGCGCGCTAATTACGTGGCTTGACTTCGCGATCCCATACTACGAAGCCGACCGCGCTGCCGGTATCATCTGGAACCTGCCGCCCGAAAAGGCGTGACAATTTCGTACGTTAGGAGTCTGCGATGTCCTTTAACTTCGACCCGACAATCAGCATCGGAAACGTCTTTACAATCGTTACTTTCGTTGGAGCGGCGGCAATGATGTTGAACCGTCATATCGCCGCGGTGAAGGCTATCCGGTTCTCCACGGAAAAGCAGGAAGAAAATATCGAGAAACTTACCGGCTTGGCGGAAGGTCAACTTCATTTCAATGCGACGGTCGATAAGCGCCTGGCGATTTTGGAAGATCGGGCCGCGCGCACGGACATCTGATGACTTTGAAGGGAGCACATAATATGGACAAACTCAAGAAAGCATTTCTCTCCAAGACCAATTGGGCAGTGATGGGGCTGCTGCTCTACAACGGCTTAGATTCCGTGAAGGATGTAGTCCCCGATGACGCGAAGTCTTACGTGACTCCGGCCTTGGCAATCGCGGCTTGGATCTTCAGGACCTTCCCAGTGCAGAAAATGTAATCTCCGATGTGCTGAGCGTTGAAGCCGTGTATAATCCTTAGACAATGCCCGAGCCAAACGAGGATCTACTCAAACGCATTCGTGAGCGCTACGAGTATGCGCGTACGAAGTGGAAGAAGATCCGCGATGAAGCCAAGACCGACACGCGCTATGTCAATGGCGATCCGTGGGACCCGGATGAAAAACGCCGCAGGCAGGAAGCTGACCGGCATTGTTTGCACATGGATCAGATCAGCCAATATCTGAACCAGGTCACCAACCAAGTCCGCCAGAATAAACGCTCCATTGCAGTCACCCCCACCGGGAACGGCGCGAACGACGACGATGCCGAAGTGAAGCAAGACCTTATCCGGCAGATTGAGTACAAATCGAGCGCGCAGTCCGCTTACACCTATGTGTTCGAGGGCATGGTGCAACGATCTTACGGCTACGCCGAGATCACGAGTTGCTACTGCAACGACAACACCTTCAATCAAGAGCTTCGCATCAAACGAATTCCCGACCCGGACTCGGTGACCATCGATCCAGACTACACCGAGGCCGACACCTCGGACAAGCGCTACGTCTTCAAAGAAGATTTCATTCCGAAAGAGGAATTCAAGCGCCGGTGGCCGAAGGCCCGCGAAGTCTCGTTTGAGATGGTCGGTGGAAACTCCATCTATGGCGATTGGGTGCAGGAACGCGGCTTCCGCGTGGCGGCCTACTGGGAGATGGAGGTCGACAAAAAGACTCTCTTACTCTTGGACAACAACAGTTCGCAAGGGCTTCTGATGATCAAGGAATCCCTGCCTCTGGGGAGTAAGGTCCGTGCGCAGCAAGTCGATTTTATACTGGATGACGGCAATGTGGCGACCTTCAATATTTTGAACAGCCGCACGGTGGAGGTCCACACGATTTGCAAGTACATCACCAATGGTGTGGAGATTCTGGAACAGCAGGAGTGGCCTGGCAAGTACATCCCGATCGGTTGTGGCTTTGGCCGTGAATTGTGGGTCGACACCGGAAGCGGTACCGAGCGGGTATTCAAGTCGCTCACCCGCGGCGCGCAGGGCGCGCAGATGCTCTACAACTACAACCGCTCGACCCAAGCCGAGCTCGTGGGGCAGATTCCGAAGAATCCTTGGGTGGTGATTGCTGGTCAACTCGCGGGTTTTGAAGAGGACTGGCAGAATGCAGCAGTTGTGCCTACGACGTTCCTTCAGTACCACGCCGTCATGGACGCGACTGGAAATACTTTGCTTCCAGCCCCTCAGCGTGCGAACTACGAGCCTGCGATTCAGGCTCTTGAGATCTTGGCAGAGAGTTCCCGGCAGGATGTGCGTAACGCGATGGGAATTTCAAGTCTGCCGACGGCTGCCAGCCGGTTGAATGAGAAATCTGGTGTGGCGCTTGAAAGGATTCAGCAGCAGTCCGAAGTGGGCACCTACCACTTCATCGACAACTATGAGCGTTTCCTGGACTTCATGGGCCGCTGCATCAACGATCTTATCCCCTACTTTTACGATACGCCGCGTGAAGTTGCTTTACGCGCTGCCGATGGTTCTACCCGCCTCGGAAAAATCAATCAGCCCTACAAGGACGACGCCGGGAACGATAAACATCACGTCATGACGCAGGGCGATTACGACGTGACCATCTCAACCGGGCCGTCGCACGATTCCCAGCGCGAGAAGGCCGATGAATTCGCGTCGTCCATGGTCAGCCCCGAACTGATGGCAATGGCGATTCAGGGCAATACTACGGCCAAAAAGATCGTTTCACTATCGATCAAGCTGCAAAACGGCGGAGCGATCATGGATGAGATCGCCAAGGTGATCGACCCGGACGAGCAGACCGACCCGCAGCAGATGGCTGCTGCGCTCGAAGCATTGAAGCAACAACTCCAGCAGGCGCAGATGGTTATTCAGGAAGTCTCAAAGCAGGCCAACGAGATCGCGGCAAAGGAGCGGATGAACCTGCGCGACAACATCGTGAAGCTCGATATCGAGAAAATGAAGGTTGTGAGCTCGGAGGGTTTGGCCGAGGCCGACAGGCTTCAGGCTGTGTGGCAGGCGCGGCTGAGCGCGATGGAAGCGCAGCAGCAGCCGAACCAGGTGGCACAAGGGGCTTGACAGGAGTCAGCGAAAGGGAGTATACATGGAACCAGACGCAAACACGACCCAGGAATCGTCGCCTGAGTTACAAGTACCTGATCTTGCGAAACTGACGCCCGCTGAGCTGGCGAAATGGGACGCAACCGGGGAAATGCCGCAAGCGGACCCGGCACCCGCAGCAGACCCCAAGACCACCGTCAAGGGGAACACTACTGAGGGCGCTACGACGGACCCGCCCACCGCCGAAACACAGGAGCAGTACAAGGCTAAGACGGCCAAACGCATACAGCAGTTGCTGGATGCGAATGAGGCCGATAAGCGCGAACTCGCACGCTTGCGCGGAGTTCTCCAGGGCGCCAAGATTCCAGATTCGCCCGATGGGAAGCCAACGGAAACGAAGGCTGAAGAGAAACCCGCAGAACGCAAGATGCCGCTCATGGATGAGTTTGACACCATGCAGGAGTGGCAGCTGGCTCTGGCGAAATACACCCAAGACTTGATCGAGGATGGTGTTTCAAAGAAAGTTGCCGAGCGTGAAGAGCAGAACGCCGTAAAGCAAGCGCGGGAGCAGTTGGCGACTACCTTCAACACGAAGGTGGAAGCCTTTGAGAAGGAGCACCCCGATTTCAGGGAGGTAGCTCTTTCCCAGGATGTACCGGTTACGGTTTTCATGGGGCAGATCATTATGGAATCGCCCAAGACGGCCGAACTGCTGTATCACTTGGGCCAGCATCCCGACGAAGCTTTGCGTATCGCGAAGTTGCCGGAAGGCCAAGCCGCGCGGGCTCTCTTCGAGCTTGAGCGGCAATTTTCCGGTACACAGCCTAAGACTGAGACCCCTCCTGCGAAACCAGTAATCCAGTCCAGAGCTCCCAAGCCTACTTCGGAAATCGCCGGTGCTTCGAGCACGACGACCGATGAGGCCGAGTTGGCTTTGGAGCGTCAAGATTTCGCGGCATACGAGCGCATCATGAACGGGCGCCAGATCGCGAAGATGAAGGGGTAGGCTTAGAGGCCGGTTGCCCCTTGAGAGAGGGACAACATGGCAAACAGCTTTCAGGTAGTTGACTGGGTGACGATGGAGGCGCTGCGCGTTCTGAAGAACACGCTGGCGGTCGCCCGCTGTTTCAATACCGACTACAACAAGGACTTCCGTAAGCCCTTTGCGGTCGGTGACACCGTGCGGATTAAACTCCCGCAGCGCTTCACGATCCGGGACGGCTTGGGCTACAACGCGCAGGCGATCAACCGGATCTACACTACCGTAACCTGCGATCAGGTTTTCGGTGTGGACTTCGAAATGGACTCGGTTGAGGCCGCTCTGAAGGCCGAGCGCGGTAAGGACGCGATTCGCGCCGATTACATCGTTCCGGTAATGAACCAGATCGCGCAGGAAATCGACTCCCGCGCCACGTTGTTCGCATATCAACATACGCCGAACATTGTGGGTTTGCTGGGCACCAACCCCACGGCCATGTCGACCTATAACGAGGCGCGTGCCGAACTGGCGCGCAACGCTTGTCCTCCCGGCGACAAGACTATGATTATCTCGCCGGGGATGCAGGTGTCGATCTCCAGCGCCGTGGCGTCCGTGTTCAACCCGACCGATGTTGTCTCCGATGTCTTCCGGCAGGGCGTATTGGGTAAGGGCGCCGGGTTCTCCAAATGGTTCGAGAGCATGTCGCTCTACGACCATACCGCAGGAACTACAACCACTCCCGAAGTTGACGGAGCCGGACAGTCGGGCGCATCGCTGCTGATTAGCTGTGTTACCGGCAACACTTTCAACCAAGGCGACGTGTTCCAGATCGAAGCCGTCTATAACGTCAACCCCGTAACGCGCCGCTCGACCGGCATCCTCAAGCGCTTCACGGTCACTCAGGCCACCGTTGGCGCTGCGAGTGCGGCCACGCTCTCAATTTATCCGGCTATCGTCGGACCGGGCTCGCAGTACCAGAACGTGGACAGCCTGCCGGCCAACGACGCGGATCTGACGTTCTTCCCGGATACCAGCTCACCCAACGGCAAGCACGGTATTCAGGGCTTGGCTCTGCACCGTGACGCCTTCGCTCTGGTGGCTGTGCCGCTCGAAGTTCCGCAAGCGGTCGAGCAGTCCTCGCAAGCGCGCGATCCCGAGACCGGCATTGCGATCCGGTACGTCAAGATGTTCGACCCGATCCAATCCCGGATGGTAAACCGGTTCGACGTGCTGATGGGCTTTGGCGTCCTCTACGCCGAGAACTGTGCGGTTCGCGTGCAATCGCTGACCTAAAGGCGAAACGAGACAGAGACAAGAGACCAAAGGAGATTATGAAAATGAAAACTCGAATCGCAAAGATCGCTTCTTTCATGCTGGCGCTTGCATTTGTCCTCTACGGGCAAGTGCAGGCCCCCACGTTCACCACTACCAGCCTGTCGGCCGCCATCACCGCCGGCCAGAACGTCATCACGGTGGCATCGGCTACCGGCTTCACGGCGCGGACAACCATTCTCTCGGTCGATAACGAGTTGATGGGCGTCCAGGCCGTTAGTGGGCTGAACATTACCGTGAGCCGCGGAGTCTCTGGTACCAGGGCGACACGGCACGGAAACGGCCGGGCGGTAAAAGTAGGAGCCCCCGTCAACTTCCAATCGTGTCAAGGCGGCTCCGGCCTGGGCCAGTGCGGGTGGCTGTTCACTAACCAACTCGCGAGTGGTCCGGGAAGCTTTGAAACTTACCCAGCCACGGTCGCAACTGCTACGACGGTGACGCTGACAGCGGGTCAGGTTCTCGGAGGCTTGATCTTGGAAGATCCGGCCGGTGGCGCGGTGACAGCAACGCTTCCTACGGCTGTCCTGATGATCCAAGCCGTACCCGGCGCAACCGTCGGTACCTCGTTTTACTTCACGGTTCGCAATACAGCGGACGCGTCGGAGACCATCACGGTAGCGGGCGGGACTGGTGGCACCATCTCTGGCACTGCCACGATTGCGCAGTCGAACTCCAAGCTGTTCTTATTCCGCTTCACGGCCGTGGACTCGGGCAACGAAGCCTACACGGTCTACAGCGTAGGCACCTTCGTCCACTAAGGTTCGGGGCCCAGCGGCGCGTTCGGAACCTGGGCGCGCCGTTCTTTTTCTGCTATCCTTCCTTGAAAGGAGAGTGAAGCGATGGAAATGTTCAAGGACAATCCGTACCCCCGGATGCTGTTCGGCGAAGGCGGCAAGCAACTTCAGGTCAACAATGTTGGTGAGTTGAACACCGCACTGGCCGACGGTTGGCGCGAGCAGTACACCTATCAGGACTACCCAAAGATGGTGTGTGGGGCGGATGGCGTGAAAGTTCGCTGCAACAATGCCGCCGAGGAATCCGCCGTGATCGGCGGGGAACCCGAAGCAAAGCCCGAAGCAAACCCGGAAGGCAGAGGCAGAGGCAGAGGCAGAGGCAGATAGGCCGAGGAGTAGGAATTGGTCGTACCAGTCACCGAAGTCATCACCAGCGCGTTGCGGCTGTGCGGGCAGATGGGCGCCCCCGGCCGCGCGTATTCGACTGACCAAGCGACCGAAATACTGCAGCGGTTGAACAAGATGATCGACTCCTGGAATGTGTTCCGAGCGAACATCTTTCAGATCCGGATTGAAGAATTCGTTCTCGTTCCGGCTCAGGTCACCTACACCCTGGGGCCGTCTGGGGATTTCAACACCACGCGGCCGGCCGGCATTCTTCGGGCAAACATCATTTTGGTGGGGTCGACACCGCGGGTTCGGGTACCCCTTGAAATTCTGGAAGTCGATCAGTGGGCTAGCGTGCCCGTTCCGGCGCTGTCGGTCTCGCTTCCGATCAAGCTGTACATCGACAACGATTACCCGCTGCGGAAGCTGTATTTCTGGGGGTACTCGGACACGGCCAACCGTGTCGAACTGTTCATGACGAAGCAACTCCCGGCGACACTGATCATTTCCGATTCCATTTCCCTGCCGGATGGCTACCAGGACGCCATCGAGTACTCGCTTGCGGAGCGCATTGCACCGCTGTACTGGCAAAAAACCAACGCGCTGCTGGCTGAAGTGAAGGACGAGGCCCGAAAGGCTCGGGGCCGGTTGCAGTCCGCGAATTCTGTATCGTTTCGCTACCAGAACGATGCTACGCGCGTAGTCAAAACTGGACAGCCGCAACCGTATTTCAATTATTTGACAGGTGGTTTGAGGTAAAAAGGAGAATATCATGCCGACTGCCGTACCCCTAGGGTGTTTCACACCGGATGCACTCAATCTGCTCGCTCGACTTGCTCCGGGGACTGCCGTACAGACCATGACTTCGGAAAGTCCGGGCTTCTTCCGCCACAACGGCATGCTGAAGTTCTTCAACCGGCCTACGACCGACGCTTTTTGCGTTCAAGCGAAATCGGAATTCACCGGAGCGGCAGCTGGACATGCGCTGATCGAAGCGACGTGCGACTGGAAAGCAGCCGGAACGACAGGCGGCGGCGTCCGTGGCCTTCAGGGCGTGGCGCGTCTCGCGGCCACTTTCACCATGACCGCTGGGTCCATCATTGGAACATACGGGCAGGTCGCCAACAACGGCACTATCAATGGCTCCGGATCGTTCATGGCCGCCCTGTACGGCCTGATCGAAGACGGCGGAACCTACACGGCTGTCGGTCACGTCGCGGCTCTGTGGCTCGACTCCCATCTCGCAAAGACGGTCTCCGCGGGCCAAGTCTCAATGGCCTACATCACCAACAACGGGACCACGCACTTCAATCAGGTGTTCTACATCTATGGCGGTAACGGCATCGACGCTCTGTTTGCCTTCGACACCTGTGGGACCATGATCGTCAAAACACCCGGCACGTACTCTACGGCGGACGGGTATATTTCCATTCTTGTGGATGGGGATGTCATGCGCATCCCGTACTTCGCCGGAACCGACTAAATGAACAGCCCCACTCCAATCCGTCCGGAGGGCGTGCCGCTCAGGGTAATCGAGCGCCTTCACCTGCTCAACGTGCTGCCGCCACAAGGCGATCTGGTGACCATGCGGATCGTGGCTGAATTGCGTTCGCTCTTGGGGTTTTCGGAAGAAGAAGTGGCGGCACTGTCGATGGTCGCTCAAGGCAATCAGGTCAACTGGGATGTCACCAAGGAGGCCGGTTACATCAAAACGGTTAACATTGGTCCGCGCGCCTGGAGCATCATAGGCACTTGTTTGGAGAAGTTGAACACCGAGCAAAAGTTGACTCTCGAATTGCTGCCGCTGTACAGCAAGTTTGTGGAGGGAAGTTAAATCGCAAATGCCTACCGCCCAATCCCTGATCGAGAACGCTTGTCTGGCGCTGAACGTCATCGACACCGGGGAAGGATTGTCGGCGAGCGAGTTGGCGGACGCTCTGGTGCGCTTGAACGCTCTCATTGGAAACTGGAATATCCAGGAACTCATGGCGACTTCCGCCGTAATCGACACGGTAGCCATTTCGGCCGACGCCGAAACCGCCACGCTGGCAACAGCCTACCGGAAACTGATTTCGGCATCGCATCTCATCAGTTCCACGTTCATCCAGCCCATCGAAATTATAAACGCCGTCCAGTGGAACAAAATTCCAGACCGCGGCATCTCCGGTAACCTGATCCGCTTCCTGTTTTACGACCGCGCCGGCGGCTCCACCGAACAAACTCCCATCACCGCCAATCTCACGACGGCCTCAACGGTCCACACGACAACGACACAAATCAACGTGGCGCTCGCCAATTATACGGTCACAGCGGATGACGTGGGGGCCTATGTCGTGATCACCGGCGGCTCAGCTACGGCGGGAGTCTACCAGATCACGGCTGCCGATACGGTCAATAACCGCTGGACCATGGACCGCTCCGTCGGCACTTCCGGGCAGACCGTGGTTGGGACCCTGGGTGGCGTGGTCACAAGCTCCGGCGGCAGCGCCAAGGTCTATGTCTCGCCGCGGCCGAAGGCTTCCGGCACGATCAGCTTCGCGGCCTGGCCTTTCCAGGCCACCTTCGCATCGCTTTCAACCAACAATGTTTTATTGCCTGGTTACGAGCGCGCCTTGATTCTTTCTTTGGCAGTGGAAGTGGCCTCGATGCTCTCGGCGCCCGTGACACAGGAGCTTTTGAGCAATCGTGCCGAAGCGCTCGCCGAGATCCGGCAGTTGAACGCCTCATTGATGGGTGATGTGGCACCCGCAACGCCGGCAGGTTAAAAGGAGGGCATTCCAGACGTGCCTTCCTTTGGCCTCATCGGACCATCCTACGAAACGCTCAACCGCGGCGTTGACTCGCAACGCCTGATCAATATGCTGCCGGCGCTGGTCGAGTCGGGCGCCGGGGCGGGCGGGAAGTTCGCCTACTACAACACCCCCGGCTTCGAGTTGTTTTCCACGCTTCCTAAAAGCCCCGTGCGCTGTCTGTGGGCTGGGAACGAACGCCTCTTCGCCATCGGCGGCGATCATGTTTATGAAGTCGCGGCGGATGGAACCACGATCACGGATATCGGAGCCATTGGAAGCGCGACGACTCCAGGACAGATCGTATCGAACGGCTCTCAGCTTCTGGTGTGGGACGGAATTCTCACCCCCACTTCTGCGAACACGTGGCTCCTGACCGGCGCGCAGCCGCCGATACCCGTCATCTCCTCCGTGGGCATCACCTACATGGACGGCTATTTCGTTGCGCTGCGGCCAGGCGGAGCGGACTACGCCTGCGATCCGGCTTCCGTGGTGGTTGCCAATCAGACGCAGTTCAACCTGTCGGCCTTGCTCGACGGTGGTTCCTGGGACCCTCTGGACTACGCCGTCGAAACTTCCGCTCCGGACGCCGTGTTGATGGTCCTGGGGCCTGGTTCCTTCAATGGCGGACCGGAAGAGCTCTGGCTGATGGGTCGCAAGACCATCCGGATTTGGTACAACACCGGCGGAACGGCGCTCAATCCCTTCCCGTTCGAGCGCGTGCATGGAGCCTTCATCAACACAGGGGTATGGGCCAAGCATTCGATTGTCGGCTTCAAGAATACCGTCGTGTTTGTGTCGGCCAGCGACCGCGGCGTGGCCGGGCCCGTGGTCAAGATGAACGGCTATATCCCGGAGCGGATCTCGAATCACGCCGTCGAAGCTTCGATCAACGCCTACATAGCGGCTGGCTCGGACTACTCGAATGCAGTGGCATATGGATACGAAGAGAACGGGCACACCTTCTATGTACTCACGTTCCCCACTGCTAACAAACAGTGGGTGTGCGACCTGACAACAAATCAGTGGCACGAGCGCGCGGCGGGTTCTACCTGGGCGGCGTTGACCGCCCCGCCCGCGATGTTCCACGCCGATGTGTGGGGCAAGCACCTGGTGGCGGATCTGAACAGCGGGAAGATTTTAAGAGCTCGCCTCGATCTGTACCAACAGGAAGGCAGCGCAATTCTACGGGGCCGAGTAGCGCCGCACCTGAACAATGAAACGCTGCGGGTGATGTATCGTTCGCTGTGGCTCAAGGTGGGCGGACCGTTCAACGTCACCCGGACGTATACGCTGGAGAACTCCGATGACGGCGGTTTCAACTACGGAACGCCTAAATCCTTGTCGATCGGCGCGGGGCAGCAATCCACGAGCCGTATCGAATGGCGTAGACTGGGGATGAGCCGCGACCGGGTGTTCCGGATTACCACCACCGATAACCAGCCGCAGGCCTGGGTCGATGGATATGTAAAATTTGAGAAAGGCACGGGAGGCTGACATGAAAATGACGGGTTCAGCGGGCGCGCGTTTTGGAGCCGCGGCTCAGGCGCTTGCGGATGTCCGCGCGGGCGCGCTTACGCGCAATACCTACCGCTTCCACTTCAAGGCGGATAAGCCCGGCGGCATCAAGGTCGAGCACCGCGACGGCAGAGTCGAGTACGTCGATGAGTGGACCGAGGAAATTTCAAATCTCACAACCACCGAAGGCCGCACGGACATGCTTCAGAACCAGTTTAAAGGTTCGAGTTACAGCGCCGCCTTTTACATGTTCCTGGTGTCCAATACCGCCTTCGGAGCGTTCGCC